>JGI24702J35022_10002999_pt1 | contig 10219 bp, 6 predicted proteins | sample TergutTh196P4_FD_35022 | JGI IMG/M metagenome (IMG submission 35022)
TACGTAGTTGTGTGTGTTGTGGTGAAAAATTATTTTTGCAGACTGTAAATCATTTTGTGTAGTGATTAAAAATTTAACTCGCTACGACTGAACAGTAACGACATAAAAATCAACGGCGAAAAAAGAAAAATAACCAAATACATAGGACACAATAAACCAACAGAAAACGAATTCAAACAACTATGCCAAAAATACGCTCACGAAATAGAAAACAAAACAATAGAAAAAAAAGTTGAAACCGAAAGCAAACGATTTAAAACAAAATACTTAAACAAAGAAACCATAAACAAATTAGAACTACTACGTTTCACGTATAAACAGCTAAACAAATGGTTAACAACAAATGAGACAGCTGTATATGAACAGGATTTTGAAGTAAAATACGTACATGGAACAACCACCATAGAAGGCAACACCCTAACTTTAAAACAAACCCATGACTTACTGATAAATGGCATATTACCCAATGACAAAAAATTGAGAGAAATAAATGAAATCCAAAATTTTATAAACGTTAAAAATTATCGAGACAATCACACTGGAAAAGTAACATTACACTTTATAAAAAAACTCCATGCCCTAATAATGTGCAACATCGATTTTGATTCTGCAGGCCAATTTAGACGTATTGATGATATAAGCATTGCAGGTTGTGATGTCATGGTAACTCCCTCAGAACTTATTGAAGAAGAATTAACCCAACTCATCGAAAAATATTATTCTTCTCTTGATGCGGGAGGTTATCCTTTTGAGGAAGCAGTTCTTTTTCATTACAATTTTGAAATGATCCATCCCTTCACCGATGGAAATGGACGTGTCGGTCGAGAGCTATTCAATTATATGTTAAATGAAAAAAATTATCCTAAACTTTTGTTTTTAGGTTCTGAAAGAGAGGCCTATTTAAAAATGCTACACTTAGGCAATGAGGAAAAATATCAAGGTATGGTGGTCAAGTTTGCTCAGCTAATTATAACTCAACGATTCTATGTAATGTTAAATAGGTTTAAGAAATATTTATCTCGACTAATGGAGTAATAATGATTGGTTTTGTTTTTATTTTAAGGTAAATTCATTTTAGTGCTTGCTCTACTGCTTTTGTCTTCACCAATTTGCTGTAGAATTCGGTTACCATTTTTTTCAGGGTTTCTTCGTCTACTATGTCTGAGCAAACCATTTTACCTGCAAGAAAAACAAGAAACGCAGCATTAGGCTCCACAACCTTACAAACTGCAGCAGAAAACTCGTCAGACTCATACACAACATCAAACTCACTGGTGATTTGTTCAACTGATTGTTGCTCCAGCTAAATCCACAGATGCTACCATGTTTTTCACACAACACACAAAACTACACTTGTCTAAAACTATGCCTTCTTTTTTTAAAATACACAAAAAAGCAGTTATAGCTTGTTTCGCCTTGGTTTTAGTTTTTGTGCCTGTGCAGACGAATTTGCCGTTTCAGAAAAGCAAAAACGCAGCGGACAGTGTTTTTAGCTTAAAGATAATCCCGGAAATCTCTACCAATTACACTTTGAACCCTTAATTTTAAAGTTCGCAACTTTCAGGCCAACACCTTCATTAAATAAACCAATCATCACAACATTCTCAACAATAATCTCAAAGTCAAACAAGACCATCACAGCAACAATACAAAATCTGAACCTTTAAAAAACAAGTATAACGTAACATTTTTGTATGAACAGAGTTTTTATTGTAATAACGCTTATTTGTTTAACAGCACAAATACCTAATCGATATATTTACAGAGAGGAAACAAGTTTGGCTAAGTCTACTTCAAATGATAAATCAGTTAACAGTAATAGTGGTGCTAATTTAGGGTTTGAGACCAAACTTTGGTCTGCTGCTGATAAACTTCGCAATAACATGGATGCTGCTGAGTACAAGCATGTTGTTTTGGGGCTGATTTTTTTAAAGTACATAAGTGATGCATTTACTGAAGTTTATGAAAAACTAAAGCTGGATAAGGATGCTGATCCTGAAGATATTGATGAGTATAGAGCTAAACATGTTTTTTGGGTTCCGTCTAGTAGTCGTTGGGATTATTTGCAGAAGAATGCTAAGCAACCAACTATTGGGAAAATTATTGATGAAGCTATGGATTTTCTTGAGCGAGATAATGCCTCGCTAAAGGGTGTTCTTCCTAAAAATTATGCCCGTGAAAGCTTGGACAAACAGCGCCTTGGAGAACTCATCGATTTAATCGGCACTATTGGTTTGGGTGACAGTGAAAGTCGTAGTAAAGATATTTTGGGTAGGGTGTATGAGTATTTTTTGGGTCAGTTTGCTGATGCTGAAGGAAAAAAAGGTGGACAATTTTATACGCCTCAGAGTATTGTAAAGTTGCTTGTGGCTATGATTGAGCCGTTTCGTGGCAGAGTATTTGACCCCTGCTGTGGCAGTGGTGGCATGTTTATTCAAAGTGAAAAATTCATACAAGCCCACCAAGACATAAAATCGCCAGCCAACAACAGTGAACGGTTGCGTCGGGATGATTTGAGTATCTATGGACAGGAGTCTAACCAGACCACTTGGCGATTATGTAAAATGAACCTTGCCATACGCCATATAGACTCAAAATTTGTAGCGTGGAACAACGAAGGCAGCTTCCTAAACGATGCCCACAAAGACCTAAAAACCGATTACCTACTCGCTAACCCACCATTTAATGATTCAGACTGGAAAGGCGAAATGCTAAGAGAAGACCTACGATGGAAATACGGCGTACCACCCACAGGAAACGCCAACTTTGCATGGGTACAACACTTCATCCACCATTTATCACCACAAGGCATAGCTGGATTTGTTTTAGCTAATGGATCAATGAGTAGTAACACTTCTAATGAGGGTGAAATTCGCAAAAACATAATCGAAGCAGACCTTGTAGACTGCATGGTAGCCCTACCCTCACAACTATTCTACAACACCATGATTCCCGCCTGCCTATGGTTCATAACCCGAAACAAACAAGACAACAAGTACCGCAATCGCTGCGGAGAAACACTTTTCATAGACGCCCGAAACCTTGGCACAATGGTAGATAGACGCCATCGAGAACTTACCTCTGAGGACATCAAAAAAGTAGCAGACACTTACCATGCCTGGCGAGGCAAACAAGCGGGGGAACAAAAAACGGAGTATCAGGATGTTGCGGGATTCTGTAAAGCCGTAAACCTCCAAGAAATAAGAAAACAAGGACACATTTTAACCCCTGGACGCTACGTCGGCATTAATGAGCAAGAAGATGACGGTGAACCCTTTGAAGAAAAAATGTCGCGGTTGACAAACGAGTTATCTGAATTGTTTAAGCATTCGCATGAATTGGAGGACGAAATTCGAAAAAGACTAAAGGCGATTGGCTATGAAATATAACAACAAAAATTTAGTACAAAATAACACTGCTGCCTTTGAGGAAATTATATCAATAATTGAGCAGGCTCGAGAGAACGCTTTTCGAGCAGTAAATCACGAACTTATCTCTATGTATTGGGAAATCGGCCACTATATCAGCAAAAAAGTAACTTTGGACAATTGGGGCAAATCTACTGTACAAGAATTTTCTAGGTTCATTCAGTCGTATTTTGTGGGAATAAAGGGTTTTTCACCACAAAACATCTGGCGCATGAAGCAATTCTATGAAACCTATGCAAAAAACGAAAAACTCTCACCACTGGTGAGAGAAATTAGCTGGACAAATAACCTATTAATAATGATGGCCGCCAAAAGTGATGATGAACGAGAATTTTATCTACTGCTCTCATCGAAAAATAATTATTCAAAGCGTGAATTGGAACGACAAATTGACAGCAGCTTATATGAGCGAACAATGATTTCTTCTGAAAAAAACCAACTACTTCTTACACGTAGCACTGGTTTAACTGCTTTACGTGACAACTATGTACTAGAATTTCTTGACGTACCCGAACATCATAAGGAAAAAGAGTTACGAAAAGCTATTATTGGTAATCTGCGTAATTTTATTTTAGAGTTCGGTAAAGATTTTTCGTTTGTAGGCGAAGAGTACCGTGTACAAGTTGGTAACACGGATTTTAACATTGATTTATTGTTTTATAACCGTGAACTTGCATGTTTAGTTGCTATTGAATTGAAAATTGGACGATTTAAGCCAGAACATCTGGGACAACTTGAATTTTATCTTGAAGCTCTTGACCGTGATGTGAAAAAACAAAATGAAAACCCCAGCGTAGGCCTAATCTTATGCACCAAAAAAGACGATGAAGTTGTAGAATACGCACTGAGCCGTAGCATGTCACCTGCAATGATTGCCGAATATCGGACACACTTACCACAGAAGGAACTACTAACAAATAAACTACGTGAATTACGCGCATTAGCAGAGGCAGAAAATTTGGTAGATGACGAGGATAACGGTACGGTGGAATGATGCAAAAACTTTCAAACATTTGTTCTTTTGTAGATGGGCGAGTTGCTGTTACCGATCTAGATATGAATACCTATATCTCCACAGAAAATATGCTTCCAAACAAGGATGGTATCACTCGTTCAGCAGGGTTACCAACAGTTTCGCAAACACAAATCTACAAAACACAAGATGTGTTAATATCCAATATACGTCCATATTTCCGTAAAATATGGTTTGCTGACCGCGATGGCGGTTGCTCTAATGATGTATTGGTGTTGAGAGCAAAAGAAAACTGTTTTCCAGCATTCCTTTACTACTTATTATCCGACAATAACTTTTTTGATTATGCTACAGTAACAGCGAAAGGCACAAAAATGCCCCGTGGTGATAAAAATGCGATTATGCAGTATGAAATTCCTGAAGTACCTTTCGACACTCAAATTGGAATTGCTAATATGCTTTCAACGTTTAACGCACGGATTGTCACAAACAGGGCGATAAATCATAATTTAGAGCAGACGGCACAGGCAATTTTCAAGAGCTGGTTTATAGACTTTGAACCATGGGGTGGCGATCAACCATATGACTGGAGAGAAGGCACACTTAACGACCTTGCCAATATCACTATGGGGCAATCACCTGATGGGTCAAGTTACAACGAGGAAGGTATTGGTACAATCTTTTATCAAGGTCGTGCCGAATTTGGGTCACGTTTTCCAAAGTGTCGTTTGTTTACCACGGAGCCAAAAAGAATGGCAATAAAAGGTGATGTTCTAATGAGTGTTCGTGCCCCTGTTGGAGATTTGAACATCGCCGTTGAACCTTGTTGTATTGGTCGCGGTTTGGCAGCTGTACAGAGTAATAATGGGTGTCAATCATTTGTCCTCTATACAATGTTTGCTTTGAAACAACAACTGGATATGTTCAACAGTGAAGGCACTGTATTCGGGTCTATTAATAAGAATGATATGGCAAAACTGTCTGTGATTATTCCAACGGACTATGTTATGCGACAGTTTGAAGAACTGGTACATCCAATTGATGCAGTCATTGAAACTAACTATACCGAAAACTGTAATCTTCAAACAACACGGGACATTTTGTTACCCCGCTTGATATCTGGAGAGCTGCCCGTTGCCGATTGCCACTGCTAAATTATGATTTAACGCTGTGTTCGCAGATATTATAGCGTTGAAAACAGTTCTTTTTGTAATTCGCCGAAAGTTTCTTTAACATTTTTTTCAAATTCTTTGTATAATACGCCATGTAAATCGCTAGGTAGCTCTTCCAAATCTTTTTGTTTGAGATAACAAACGTTTTCCTTGCCTAAAGCCCCAATGAAAAGGCCAAGTTCTAATAACACATTTTGCCGTGCTCTACTCGCAAGTGCATGTAATAGTGTATCAATATTTTCTTTAGTGAACGTCTTTTTTTCACCCATTATTATCGGAATATCTTCCTTGAGACATCCAACATCATCAGGTGTAAGTATCGCAATAGCATAAGTGATGTCACTATGCGCATCATAAAGTTTTTCGTAAATTGTTTTACCACTGTCTCGTAGGTCACCAAGTGTTATAGCATCAACATCAAGTAATCTCAAGTGGTCCTTTAAACGCAGAGCTTGGGTATCATCCCTACCATGTACAATAAACACTTTTTCTTTACGTAAATCACGAAAATATTCACTCACAGGGCAGTCAAAAAATTCCGGGTTATCCTCTTCCAAAATAGTAGACTTTGTATTTGAAAGGGACACAGGTTTCTTTCTATTAACTGCAACTGTCACAACAGTTGACTGTATTTGTCCTTTAAGTATTCTATATCTAATTTTAGATTTTTTAAATGGTCTATCTATGATTAAACTGCCTTTTACCTGAAGAACAACAGGTGATTCATCGTAATCTGCCTTTTCTAAATATATTACGCCATCATTGAATTCACTTTCAGAGGTTAGTGTATCTTCGCCTTCAATGCATTCTACTATTAAATTTTGCCATCGCCCTCCTTCAACTATTTCAAATTGCGTCCAATCTGATGTTGTATAAATTACATATTCGACAGGCACTTTGATAGAGTTTTCCATCCGCTTAACAACCACTTTCCCGATTGCAGTATTTATCTTCAAATTTAATTTAAGGGTTACCCTCATAATGTTAATCTTGTTGTACTGTGTTAAATTATTCCTAAAATGTTTGATTTATGTAACTCGTTATGCTTTGGGTTGTGTAATGCTTATTAGATGTACAAGTGATAAGATACTTGTTATCTTGGTATAACAGAGAATCTGTCAACTATAGAGGGAACTGATAAATGGTTAGGGTTATGTCTGAGGCTGAAGTTGAAGAAATGTGTCTTGCTATGTTAGGCGAGCTTGGTTATGATGTTATTTATGGTCCTGATATTTCTGAAGATGGTATTGCTCCTGAGCGTAGTTATGGTGAGGTTGTGCTTGTTGACAGACTACGTCGCATGCTTAGGAAGATTAACAAACTTGTTCCCGATGCTGCAATTGAGGAAGCGGTAAAGAAGGTTTTAAGAACTGAAAGTCAAAATTTGATCGAAAACAATCACAGTTTCCACCGTTTAATCACAGACGGTGTTAGTGTTCAGTACAAAAAGGTCGATGGCACCGTTAAGGATGATGTAGTTTGGCTTTTTGACCATCAAAACGTTAGCAATAATGAGTTTTTAGCCATTAATCAGTTCACTATTAAAGAAGAAAGGTACAATCGTCGTCCAGACATAATTTTATTTGTTAATGGACTGCCTCTTGTTATTGTTGAATTGAAAAATCCTTCAGATGAAAAGGCTGATCTCTTAGGAGCCTACAAGCAACTTGAGACATACAAGCAAGAAATTTCCTCAATTTTTCGTTATAACGAAATTTTGGTTATAAGTGATGGTACGTATGCTGAAGCGGGAACTTTAACCGCTAAAGAGGAACGCTTTAGTCCATGGAAAACTATCAACGGTAAAAAGCAACCGACAGTTATGTCGCAAATTGAAATGCTCATAAAAGGCATGCTAAACCCTTCTACGTTGCTTGATTTGGTTAGGCATTTTATAGTTTATGAGGCTGAAAAAGACAAAAAGGAAGGTAGTGTAAAAGTTAGTAAAAAAATTGCTGCCTACCATCAATATAGTGCCGTACAAAAAGCTGTAGCTTCAACTGTTGTGGCAACTAAAAAAGATCGCAAAGCAGGTGTGGTTTGGCATACTCAGGGTAGTGGGAAAAGTTTAACTATGGTTTTCTATACAGGTAAAATGGTTCTAAACCCTCAGTTGGAGAATCCTACGGTAATTGTGCTTACAGATCGTAACGACTTAGATGATCAGCTTTTAGGCACTTTTAGTCGTTGTCATGAACTTTTACGCCAAGAACCCAAACAAGCTACAAATCGTGATCAACTAAAAGAACTTCTTCAAGTTAGTTCAGGGGGCATTATATTTACTACTATTCAAAAATTTTTCCCAGACGACAAGAGCGGACAGTACCCAATGCTTTCGGATCGCAAAAACATAATCATAATTGCTGATGAAGCGCATAGGAGTCAATATGGGTTTGGTCTTAAAGTTCCTAAAGATATAGATAAAGAGTCACTCAAGTATGGTTACGCAAAATATCTAAGAGACGCCCTACCAAATGCTAGTTTTATAGCCTTTACAGGCACGCCTATAGAAAAAACGGATCGTAGTACACCTGCAGTTTTTGGCTCCATCATAGACACTTATGATGTGAATCAAGCCGTAGAAGACGGTGCAACAGTCAAAATTTACTACGAAAATCGTTTAGTCAAAATAGACATCAAACCCGAAGAACGCCCCTACTTAGACGACACGTTTGAAGAAATTACTGAAGGGGAAGAAATAGCAGGTAAAGAATATCTTAAAAGTAAATGGAGTCGCATAGAAAAAGTCGTAGGCAGTTCCGAGCGGATTCAAAAAATTGCTAAAGATATAGTGGAGCATTGGGAGAATCGTTTGTCTGTTTTGGAGGGTAAAGCTATGATTGTATGCATGAGCCGCCGCATCTGCATAGAACTCCACAATGAAATCGTTAAGTTAAGGCCTGAATGGTATAGCAAAGACGACACTAAAGGTACAATAAAAGTTATTATGACGGGTTCAGCAACCGATGGCCCTGATTGGCAGGAGCATATTCGAAATAAACAACGCCGACACGACATAGGCGAACGCCTAAAAGACCCCTCCGACCCCCTAAAAATAATCATAGTACGCGACATGTTTTTAACAGGTTTTGATGCTCCAAGTATGCATACTATGTATCTTGACAAGCCTATGAAAGGACATACTCTTATGCAGGCAATTGCCCGTGTCAATAGGGTTTTTAAAGAAAAACAAGGCGGATACGTCGTAGACTACATAGGCATTGCAACGGAGTTAAAACAGGCTCTTGCAGAATACGCCGACAGCGACAAAAAACAAACTGGCATACCCCAAGAACAAGCCATAGCCTTAATGATGGAACGATACGAAACAGTACAAGCATTCTTTAACGGATATAACTATAAACAGTTTTTCACTGCCCAACCCAAAGAACGCTTAACCATAATTATTGAAGCTATGGAGCAGGTTTTAAAACAAAAAGACGGCAAAGAACGCTATCTAAAAGAGACAACAACCCTTCTCTACGCGTTTACCTTATCAGTACCTCATGAACAAGCTCTAAAAATCAGAGATGACGTTGGCTTTTTCCAAGCAATAAAAGCAGCCCTTATTAAAAATACTGAAACTAAACAAACCCTACCACAAGAATATGATTCAGCCATAAAACAAATTCTCTCCAAAGCCATAGTATCTGACCGCGTTATTGATGTTTTTGCCGCGGCAGGTTTTAAAAAACCCAACATTAACATTTTAGATGAAGAATTTCTTGCTGAAATTAAAGGTATGCCGCAGAAAAATCTTGCTTTTGAAGCCCTAAAAAGACTGTTAGCAGACAGAATACGATTTATACAGAAAAAGAATATTGTACAAGCTCGAAGCTTTGAAGAGTTACTTGATAAAACGATTAAAGCTTATACTAATAAAAGTATAGAGACTGCACAAGTTATTCAGCAACTTGTTGATTTAGCAAGAAAAATACGAGACGAACAAAATAGAGGTGCTGAGTTGAATTTATCCACTGATGAAGTAGCATTTTATGATGCGTTAGTTGATCATCCCGGCGTTAAAGAAGTTATGGAAGACGAACAACTAAAAATTATTGCTCGAGAACTTGTTCAAACTATCAGGAGTAATGTGCGTATTGATTGGACTTTGCGAGAAAGTGTACAGGCACAATTACGTGTAGCAGTTAAACGTGTTCTACGGAAATATGGTTACCCACCTGACAAACAACAAAAAGCAACTGATACCGTACTAGAACAAGCAAAAACACTTGCAAAAAATTGGGAAGAAACACCATCATAAACCTCCAAAAGAAAACCATAAAAAGACAGCCACTCAATGATAAACACCTATTAATTCTGCAGTCGATTTCTCCACAACTTATGTAAGTGTACACATTTTTCAGCCTTATTCATTTCAAGTAATTATTCTGGAAATGAGACTGTTAAGAGCATTTTAAAACGTTCAACTACATATACTGCGTGAGGAATTCTAACTGACATAACAATAACTTCACCTTTATAGCCTAAATTTCCGAGTTTTTTATACCTACATTTTACGTTTGGTCTAAAATACTGTTAAAACACAAAAAGAAGTTCAAACTAGGCGAAAACATTATTTGTTGTAGGTATAAAATTTGTACCTACACAACTGTTTACCAGCAGTGTTTTTCAGCCATTTTAGG
>JGI24702J35022_10003000_pt1 | contig 10216 bp, 13 predicted proteins | sample TergutTh196P4_FD_35022 | JGI IMG/M metagenome (IMG submission 35022)
CGACTTCCTCGATCTCGGCAGGCCCGTGATGGGCGGGCTGGCGGCGCCGGTGGTGGTAAAGACATTGATTTTTGGATAGAGAATAACGGAGGGAACCTCATGCGCAAGAAAATGATCGCGGCCCTGCTGGTCAGCCTGCTGGCCCTGGCCCTCTTCAGCCTGCCCGCCGCAGCCGCGCCCTCGGCGCAGGATATGGCCGTCCTGACCCCCTACAGCCTGGCTGCCGATCCGTTCCTGGGACAAAACGGCGCGGCCATACTGACCTTCAAAATCGATGTCCCGGACGCGTTGCCGGGGCTGGACATGGCCGGCGGTGACGACATTCACGTCAAGGTGGAGTACAGGCTTGGTTCGGGGGCATGGGTGCCATGCTTTGACTATAGCTCCCGGCGGATGCTGGAGCAACACCAGGTGGAGCCCGGCGTGTACAGGCTCCCGTTTGCCTGGGTGCTCGGCAGCGAATGGGACGGCGTGGAGCCCGTGTTTATCCGCGTATACTGCGAATATATGCGGGGCGGCAGCATGGGCACGGGTATCATCTCCGGATATTCCAACGAGGCCTTGATCGGTACCGCCGACCCGAACCGACCCACCGTCACGAAGGCGCAAGGACCCGAAATTACGAAGCCGGCTGTGACGACCGCCGCCCCACCGCCCGGGAACACGAAACCAACAGAGTCGGCCGCCGCTCCGGAGCCCGGCGCCCCGGAACCGGCCGAAGAGAACAGCGGCGCGTTCGCCATCAGCAGGGCGGCGATGCTGTCTATCGGTATCGGCCTGATGGCGGTGCTGCTGCTGGGCGCCGCCCTTGTCGTAGTTTTCAATAAGAAAAAAAAGAAATGAACGGCCTCACGGTGCCCTTGGTGATAAATACGTTGATATTTGGGTGAAACACAATATAATGTTGTGTCAAAATACAGACAAAGGGGGCGTATTCATGGATCCATTGGCGTGGTTTTTTCTTATTCTTGTTCTTGTTTTGGTCATCGTAATTGCTTGCCTAGTGGCAAAGGGAAAAAGAGAAAGGCGTGAGAGGGAAGAGCAGGAGAACAGAAGGAGGCGTGAAGCCAAAAAGAAGGAAATGAGGATGCTAAAAAATCGCGTAATAAAGATGGATCAAGACGCTTTCAAATGGTATAGTACGCGAATACCAAGCAATGCGGATTTTGTAGGCGCTTTTGCTATACACAATATCACCAAAAAAGAATGGTGCGTAGAAAGCGCAGATCAGGTACACGATGCGATCAAGAAAAAACTTTTTGAAATCACTCACAATGTGATAGAGCGGCAAATTATCAGTATACGTTTCGTTCCTTTGCTGGATAGTGGATATCAGAATCAAAAGGCTTTATATCGAGCGATGAAGGAAGCCTTTGTTGACGGAGAGAATGAGTATTAGGAGACCTCAATGACCCTCACTACCACCCTCCTTGGCCAGAGTTTTTCATTCAAAGGCGTGAAGGATGTCCTGGCCAAAGCCAACGAAGAAAAGTCGGGCGACCGCCTGGCTGGCCTTGCCGCGTCCAGCGATCTGGAGCGCGTGGCCGCCAAGGAGGTGCTCTCGGGCCTGCTGGTCAGCGACCTGCGGGAAAATCCGGCAGTGCCTTATGAGGACGACGACGTCACGCGCATCATACAAGACGGCGTGAACGAGCGCGTTTATAGCGAAATACGCAACTGGAGCCTGGCCGAGCTGCGCGAATGGCTGCTGGATTCAAACACGACAGAAAGCATGATCAAGCGCGCCTCAGCCGGTATGACTTCTGAGGTCATCGCGGGCGTATGCAAGCTCATGGGCAATCTTGACCTGGTGCTGGCGGCAAGCAAGCTGCGCGTGACCGCGCACTGCAACACCACCATCGGTCTGCGGGGGACCCTCGCCACGCGCCTGCAGCCCAACCACCCCACCGACAGCGTGGAGGGCGTCACGGCCTCGCTGCTGGAGGGGTTGAGCTACGGCTGCGGCGACGCTCTGATCGGCCTGAACCCCGTCAATGATACGACAGGGAGCATGACGGCGTTGCTGGAGCGCTTCGACGAGATCAAGCGCAAATTCGAGATTCCCACGCAGATCTGCGTGCTGGGGCACATCACAACGCAGATCGCCGCGCTGCGCCAGGGCGCGCCCATGGACATGATCTTCCAGTCCATCGCCGGCAGCCAGAAGGGCAACGAGGCCTTCGGCTTCACCACGGAGACGATTAAAGAGGCGCAGTCATTATTGAGGCAAAACGGAACAGCGACGGGGCCGAACGTGCTCTACTTCGAGACCGGGCAGGGGAGCGAGCTCTCGAGCGACGCCCATTACGGCGCCGACCAGGTGACCATGGAGGCCCGCTGCTACGGCTACGCGAAGGCCTTCGCGCCCTTCATGGTGAACACCGTGGTGGGTTTCATCGGGCCGGAATATCTCTACGATAGCAGGCAGGTCATACGTGCAGGGCTGGAGGACCACTTCATGGGCAAGCTGACGGGCATCCCCATGGGCTGCGACTGCTGCTACACCAACCACATGCAGGCCGACCAGAACGACATCGAGAACCTGGCGCTGCTGCTGGGCGCGGCGGGGGTGAACTACATCATCGGCGTGCCCGCGGGGGACGACGTGATGCTCAACTACCAGACCAACGCCTACCACGACGCCGCGGCCATCCGTGAGGTGCTTGGCTTGCGGCCGTTGCCGGATTTCGAGGCGTGGCTGGAAAAGATGGGGATCATGCACAATGGAAAACTGACGGGGCTTGCCGGGAAGGGAGGCGTGTTCCGTGGATGAAGCGACGGTTGAACGTATCGTGACTGAAGTTGTGCGGGCGATTCAGGGCACAGCATATGATTCGGGTGGCAGGAATGCCATCCCTACAGTCCTTGATGTAAGCGTCACCCCCGCGCGCATCGCGATTGGCCACGCTGGCACGCGCCTGAGGACGCAGACCTATTTGCAATTCAGAGCCGACCACGCCGTGGCGAGAGACGCGGTATTGCAGGATGTGCCGCGGGACTTGCTGGGCAAACTGCAATTGCAGGATTTTAAGACCAGATGCAGCGACAAGAACGAATTCCTCACCCGGCCCGATTTGGGCCGCCAGCTTGACGACGACACCCTGCGGGCCCTCAAGCAACACAATCCACAGCCCTGCGACGCCCTCGCCTACGCCGCCGACGGCCTGAGCTCGAGAGCCGTCGCGGCAAACCTGGAGGACATTTTGCCGATCATGCAGGACGGGCTGCGGCAGCAGAACATCAGCATGGGCAGGCCGTTCTTCCTGCAATACGGGCGCGTGGGCAGCATGGACTGCATCGGCCCGGCGCTGAAAGCGAAAGTCGTGTGCGTGCTCCTGGGCGAGCGCCCGGGCCTTGGCTCCGCCGAGAGTATGAGCGCCTACGTGGCCTATCAACCAACAGTTGGTATGCCCGAGGCCAGGCGAACTGTAGTCTCGAACATCTACGCCGGGGGGCTCAACGCCGTGGAGGCCGGGGCGTATCTGGCGGAGCTGATAGGGAAGATATTCAAAGCACAAAAGAGTGGAGTTGAATTATCATGAAATTGAAGCGATGGCTTATAGCGCTGCTCTGTATCGGGTTGATTGTCTCGGCCGCGGGCTGCGCTGTCAAAACGCAACCGGAATCGGCGCCGGAACCGGAACATGAAAGCAGCGAAAGCGGCGAAAGCGCCACTTATCCAGGCATGTACGAAGTGAACTACAGCACCAACGGGTTTTTCATGAAAAAGGTCGAGTACCAGGAGTGCAATGAATACATCGTCTGTTACAGGTCTCCCAACGGGGAAGTGGTCGAGATCGTCAATATCGGTATCAGGGAACAGCCGTTGATCATTGTCAACGACAGAATTTATTACGCGACGGGGTCCTCTCTGGTGTCCGTGAACCCGGAGGGTGAGGACGAAAAATTCCTGAACCCGGACAACGGGGATACCTTCGAGTTAATGATCGACATGGTTGACGAGGATGGGGAATGGCTGTATTGCTCCGGCCGCAAAATGGTGGAGATCTACGGTGATCCCGTCGCGCTGGACGGCGTGCATTTTCTTCCCGCCGATTTCAGGGTCAAGCCGGATTTCTCGGAGTACAGCGTGGTTGAGTACGAGTAGAAGGGGATAGCATGACCGGTGACCGCATCCAAACGAATATTTTGAGCGTGCGCATCCTGTCCAACGCCGACGCCGCGCTGCTTGAGAAGCTGGGGGCTGTGGAGGGCGAGCGCAGCCTGGGGTTGTTCACCACCGACTGCGACGACGTGGGCTACGCCGCCCTGGACGAGGCCACCAAGAAGGCCCAGGTGCGCGTGGTGTACGCCCGCAGCATGTACGCTGGCTCCTCCAACGCCAGCACACGCCTGGCCGGTGAGTTCATCGGCATCCTCGCCGGGCCGGACCCCGAGCAGGTGCGGGCCGGGCTGGACGCCGCCGCGAGCTATATCGCGAATGATGCCGCGTTTTACAGCGCCGACGAAGGCGATTCGATTGTGTATTTCGCGCACTGCATTTCGCGCACAGGGACGTATCTGTCCGAGCAGGCCGATGTGCCTCCCGGCACGGCCATGGCCTATCTGATCGCACCTCCATTGGAAGCCACAGTTGCTTTAGACGCCGCGCTCAAAGCCGCTGAAGTCGAGCTGCGGGTCTGGTACGGCCCGCCCAGCGAGACCAACTTCGCGGGGGCGCTGCTCACCGGCGAGCAGGCCGCGTGCCTGGCCGCCTGCGAGGCCTTCGCCGCGGAGGTCTGCCGCGTGGCGGCGGCCCCACTGGCTAAATGAGAAATGAGAATGCAGAAATATTGAGGTGCTTATGTACACCAAACAAGACCTGATCGCGCATCTTTCGGACCTGCGCATTGACCCCGCCGGCACACTGATGGTGCACATCTCGTGCAGGGCCGTCGGCGAGGTCGAGGGACGCGGGGATACCATTCTCGACGCCCTGTCGGAGTACATGCGGCCCGGGCTGCTGGTGCTGCCCAGCCACACGTGGGATATCGTCAACGCGGCCCCGTGGACGAAATTCAGCCAGAGCAACCCCGTGATGGACGTGCTCCATACACCCTCCAACGTTGGGGTTCTCACGGAGATATTTCGAAAGCGTCCGGGGGTTTTGCGTTCTTTGCACCCGACGCACTCCCTGGCGGCCCTGGGCGTGGATGCCGGGGCCTTCCTGTCCGGCGAGGAGCATATACAGACCCCCTGCGGCATGGGCGGCGCGTATTACAGGCTGTGGGCGCGCGGCGCGCAGATCCTGCTCATCGGCGTGAGCTTTATCCGTAACACCTACATCCACGGCATCGAGGAGTGGGACGGCGCGCAGGGCACGCTCTCCCCCGAAAAGACCGATCTTTACGTGATCAACTATGAGGGATACCGGCTGCACACCCCGCAGCGCCGCCACATCGCCCGCCTGGGCTCGGAGACCTTCAGCAAGCTGGAGCCCGAGGCGCAACAACAGGGCGTGCTCACCCTGGGGCGCTTCGGCGACGCCACGGCGCGCGTTATGGGGGCGCGGCCCCTGCGGGCCATGGTTGCCGCAATTTTGAAGGAAGACCCACTTTATCTATCAAAGTATTGATAATGAACGATCCGCCAGAGGCTCCCCCTTAGGGGAGCTCCCGCGAAGCGGGTGAGGGGGTAAAGTGATATGGTTTTCTGGCAGGCGCTCGATTTGCTGGTCGAAGAACATGACCTGGTCATCGACCGCCCGGCGGGCAGCGCCCACCCGCGCTACCCCTCGTTCGTATACCCTCTGGACTACGGCTACCTGTGCGGTACAGCTTCCAGCGATGGCAGCGGCATCGACGTCTGGCGCGGCACGGCGGGTACAGGCATTGTTGCCATCATGGTCACAGTGGATATGATGAAACGCGATTCTGAAATCAAGATTTTGCTGGGCTGCACGGAGGAAGAGTTGGGAATCGTGAATCGCGTGCACAATGAGACGGAATTCATGAAGGGCATATTGATCAGGCGGGAGGAGGCCCCCCATGCACCTTGACCACGACCTGCAATCTATCCAGTCCGCGCGGGAGATCATTCGCAACGCCCGCGCGGCGGCGGACGCGTTGGCGGAATTCTCCCAGGCGCAGCTGGACAAAATCTGCGCCGAAATCGCCAGGGACGGCGAGGCCCATGCCCGTCCTCTGGCCGAGCTCGCCGTGGAGGAGACCGGCTTTGGCCGCGCGGACGATAAAGTGCTCAAAAACCTGCTGGGCAGCAAGCACACCTGGGAGGCCTGGAAGGGCGTCCCCGCCGTTGGCGTGCTCATCGAGGACAGAAAGTCTGGCCTCATGGAGGTGGGGGTGCCGGTGGGGGTGGTCGCGGCGCTGATCCCCTCCACGAATCCCACGAGCACGACGCTCTACAAGGCGATTATAGCCCTCAAGGCGGGCAACGCGGTCGTCTTCAGCCCGCACCCCAACGCCAAGCGCTGCATCCTGGAAACAGTCCAGCTCATCCAAAACGCAGCAAAGCGCGCCGGCGCGCCCGAAAACGCCGTGCAGAGCCTCAGCCTGCTCACCAGGGAGGCCACCGAAGCCCTCCTGCGCGATCCCTGCGTCGGCGTGATCCTCGCCACCGGCGGCGAGGCCATGGTGCGCGCGGCGTACAGCTCGGGCAACCCGGCCATAGGCGTGGGCCCCGGCAACGGCCCCGCTTTCATCGAGCGCAGCGCGGACATCCCCCGGGCTGTGCGCCACATCATCGAGTCGAAGACCTTCGACAACGGCGTCATCTGTGCCAGCGAGCAGAGCATCGTCACAGAAAATTGCATCGCGCAGAAAGTCGAGGACGAGCTGAAGCGCCAGCACTGCTATTTTCTCAGCGAGAACGAAAGCACATCCTTGGCGGCTCTCCTGCTGCGCCCGGACGGCACGATGAACCCGCGAGCCGTGGGCAAAACCGCCATTGAGATCGCCGCCATGGCGGGCATTTCTGTTCCCCAAAGTACGCGTGTGCTTATTTCCCGGCAGGACAGCGTAACCCCGCAGAATGCCTACTGCCACGAGAAGCTCTGCCCCGTGCTGGCGTACTACGTGGAGCCGGATTGGGAGGCCGCCTGCCTGCGCTGCCTGGCGCTGCTGGCGGTGGAGGGCGCGGGCCACACCATGGTGATCCATTCGAAGGACGAGCAAGTGATCCGGGAGTTCGCAATGAAGAAGCCCGTCTCCCGCCTGCTGGTGAACACCCCGGCGGCTCTCGGCGGCGTGGGGGCCACCACAGGCCTGGCTCCGGCGCTCACCCTGGGCTGCGGCTCGGTGGGGGGCAGCGCAACGTCCGACAACGTCGGCCCGCTGCACTTGAGGGATATTCGCCGCGTGGCCTGGGGCGTGAAAGAGCTCTCCGGCTTGCGTCCAAGCCCCCTTCTGCCAGAGGGGGGTGCCCTGGAGGGGCGGGGGGTGCCCAATGACATCCCTTCGCACGACATCGCCGAAATCACCCGCAAAGTCATGGAGCGGCTGAAACTGTAGATACAGACATCTAATGTCTATTATCTAATATCTAAAATCTGGAGGATACGACAATGGCAATTCTGCAAGCACTCGGCATGGTGGAGACTAAAGGCCTGGTGGGTTCGATCGAGGCGGCCGACGCCATGGTGAAGGCGGCCAACGTGAGCCTGCTGGGCAAGGTGCACGTGGGCGGCGGCCTGGTGACCGTGATGGTGCGCGGCGACGTGGGCGCCGTGAAAGCCGCCACGGACGCAGGCGCGGCCGCGGCCTCCCGCGTGGGCGAGCTGGTGAGCGTGCACGTGATCCCGCGCCCGCACAACGAGGTAGAGATGATCCTGCCCACCCTAGAGACCAGCGATAAAGCCTGATGGGCGAACAAAAGAAAGTTCTCACGGAGGCAATGCTGCGCGCGCTGTGCCTGCCCCCGGGGGCCTGCGTACCCGTGCCGGCGGGCACTGCGCTGACCCCCCTGGCGCGGGAATACGCCAACGAGCACGACTTGCACATCAGCGAGTTTGTGGCGGGCAGTGCCGAAGGCACGCCCGCGAACCTCGCGGGCGTGGAAAAACCGGAGCACATGACCCACCTGGACGGGTCGACGCTCGTGCCCAAGACGCACCCGCGCATTTTCCTGCGCGGTAAGCTCGACAGCCTCCAGGCCCTGCTGCTGCAAACGCGGCTGCTGGCCGAGGAACGGGGCAGGGGAGAGGCCGCGCGGGCCCTGGGCGAGGTCTACGCCCTGGCGCAGCGGGTTCTCGCCGCCGAGGTGAAGGGCGGGCCCCTGGGACCGTTTACCCTCCTCGGGCTCGACAGCGCGGGCCTGCGGGCGGCGTCTCATGATCCCAAGGGTTTTGCCGGGCTGGAGACCCATCCCGTGCCCCACGCCGGCATGGGCGGGCTATGCCTTGCGCTGAATTTCCTACGCACCCAGGTGCGTGAGACGGAGCTTGCCGCGGCCTGGGCGTTTTGTGGCGGCTCCCCCCGGCCTGCGGCCACCCCCTCTCGCGAGCGTCTCCTGCGGGAGCCGCCGAGCGAAGGGGGCTTAAATGTCGAGCGCCCCGACCTGCTCGAGGCCCTGAATCGAATGAGCAGCGCGGTATATCTGCTCTTCTTGAAGGAGATGCCATGATCATTCCCATCGAAAGCAGCGCGCGGCACGTGCACCTCACGCGGCAGGCTGTGGAGAAGCTCTTCGGCCCGGGAGCGGCGCTGGAGAAGCAGCGCACCCTGTCGCAGCCGGGGGAGTTCCTGGCCGGGCAGCGGGTGAAGCTCGTCACCCACGCCGGGGAGATCGCCAATGTGGCTGTGCTTGGCCCGGCGCGCGAAGCCGTGCAGGTGGAGATATCCATGACTGACGCCTGTGCCCTGGGCGTCGACGCGCCTGTGCGCCTCTCCGGGAACTTAAGCGGCGCGGCGGGCGTGACGCTCATCGGCGCGGCGGGCGCGTATGAGGCCCCGGGCAGCGCCGTCGTGGCCCAGGCCCACGTGCACATGACCCCCGCGGACGCGCGCGCGTTCGGCGTGAGCGACGGCGACCGTCTGTGCGTGCGCGTGGGCTCCGCGAGGCCTGTCTCTTTCGAAAACGTCATCGCCCGGGTGAGTGAGAGGTTCGCCCTCGCCATGCACATCGACTTCGACGAGGCCAACGCCTGCGGGCTGCGGCCGGGGGATACGGGTGAACTGGTTGGTCAATGTACAATGAACAATGAACAATTAACAATGGTTGAAGAAAAACTCATTACAGAAGAAAAAGCAAAAGGCCTGATATCGCAGGGAAAGCTAATGCTGCGCAAGGGGACGATCATCACCCCGGCGGCGAAGGATGTGTTTACACAGGCGAAAAAGGAACTTGAGTTCATATAAGGAGACATCATGATCATCTGCCAGGTCATTGGCCATGTGTGGGCCACAAAAAAGGAGGAGAGCCTCATGGGGCTCAAGCTCATGGTGGTGCAGGAGATTGACGCGCGCGGAAGAACCCTTGTGGCCGCCGACGTGGTGGGCGCGGGCATAGGCGAGCGGGTGCTCGTGGTGTCCGGCTCCACGGCGCGCCGCGCGATGGGGCGCGACAACACCTGCGCCGACTGCGCCATCGTGGGTATCATCGACAGCCTGGAAGTGGACCGCGAGAAGGTGCGGGCATGAACCTGCCCGAGCAGATCGAAGCCGCCGGCGTGGTCGGCTGCGGCGGGGCTGGCTTCCCCACCCATGTGAAGCTTGCCGCGGGAGGCGCCGGCGCCATGCATGGCGTTGATACCCTCATCGTCAACGGGGCCGAGTGCGAGCCCCTGCTTCGCGCCGACCGCTGGCTCATGCGAAACCGGGCCGGCGAGATCGTGAGCACCGCAAACGCGGTACGGCGGCACCTGGGCGCCGCCCGGGCCGTCATCGCCCTGAAGGAGAGCTACGCCGGCGAAATCGCAGCCCTGCGCGGCGCCATTGAGGCCGCGTCCTCCCCCGTGGAGCTGTTCCTCCTGGGGGGCTTCTATCCCGCCGGGGATGAGCAGGTGCAGGTCTTCGAGGTCACCGGGCGCGTGGTGCCGCCGGGCGGCCTCCCTCTGGACGTGGGCTGCGTGGTGTCCAATGCCGCCACGGTATACGCGGTCTACCACGCCCTGTGGGGCAGGCCCTTCACGCAGAAATATCTTGCCGTCACGGGTGCCGTGGCTTCGCCCTGTGTGGTCAGGGCGCCCATCGGCACGAGCTTCGCCGAATGCCTGGAGCTCGCCGGCGGCGCGGGTGAGCGCAATTGCATCGTCGTCAGC
>JGI24702J35022_10003001_pt1 | contig 10216 bp, 7 predicted proteins | sample TergutTh196P4_FD_35022 | JGI IMG/M metagenome (IMG submission 35022)
TGGAAGGATATATTAAAGCGCTCCCGGGAGGGGTGTATAGATTAATTACGAATTAGGAATTACGAATTAGGGATGTTGGCATCAGGAATTTTTGAGTAATGGAATGTTATAAAATAATTAAAGGCTGTCTCCCGACAACCCCTAATCAACTTTGTTAACCTTAAATCTAATACTATTATGAAAAAACCACGGTGCAAAGATAAACTATTGTAAAGCCTTTGTCAAGTAAAACCATGTTAAAAAATATTAAATTATTAAGCCTGTTATGTTAATAATCGTTTTTTTTGAGGAGCTGATTTGCATTTGCCTCAAAGTCAGAGGTTAGCGCAAATTGTATTCCAACCCTGTAACTTGAAATTCCGTACGGCGGTTAAACTGGTCGGCTATTTCCTGTTCTTCCGTTGTGAGCGTTAAGATAAATTCTTCTGTTAACTCACTGCCTTCTTGCATAAAATCGAATGATTCTGCCATTTTTCGGGTAATTACTTTAGGGACGCTTTTCCCATATCCCCGAGCAGTCAGGCGTTCTTCGTCGATGCCGGCATCGATAAGGTAATCGACAACGGACTGTGCACGTCGTTGCGCCAGCCCCTCGTTGTATGCCACCGAGCCTTTCCTGTCTGCATGCGCTCCTAATTCAATCGTCACGTGCGGATTCTCATTCAATATTTTGATAAGTCCGTCGAGTGCCTCTTTTGATTCGGGAAGCAACGTGGCTTTATCAAATGCGTAAAATATATTTTCCACGACAACGGGTTTATCTAAGGGGGAAAGATAAAAATCCACATAATATGTTTCGTTTTTCTCTTCGGCATCGGTCGTAAGTTCAAAGAACTGGTTCAGGTAATTCGGCGCAGTAGCCATCATGACATAACTGACGTCGCGTTCCAATTCAACACGATATGAACCGTCTGGCTTGACAGGGACTTTGACATTCAAACCATCCTTACCTACAATATGCACGATCGCTCCTTCGATAATGTAATCTTCCATATCAGTTACATATCCTTCGATAAAAATAGTTATAGTCGGATAATCGAATGAATAGATATGGTCCCATCCCCGTGCATCATTCCGGTTGGATGAAAAGAAACCGCGTTCACTGTCCCCTTCAAACGTAATTCCGAAATCATCTGCCATCGAATTGATGGGAACACCCATATTTTGAACGTTCCATTTTCCGGTACTGTCTTGTGCCGCTTTGAAGATATCCAGCCCGCCCATACCGGGGTGGCCGTTGGATGCAAAATAAATAGTTACCGAATCGCGCACATACGGAAACAGTTCATCACCTTCGCTATTGATTTCCGGGCCTAAACTTTCGATGGCTCCAAAATCGGTAGCCCCAACGAGACGTGTCCGGTAGATGTCTTTTCCGCCGTATCCTCCAAACGCATCTGACACAAAATAGAGGTATTTCCCGTCCGGTGAAACTGCCGGATGGGCAAACAGCGAAATCGAATCTTTTAGAATGTTGGCGCGTTGACCTTTTCCCCAGGATGCACTACTTCGCGAAGAAATATAAATTTCCGATGTACGGGGTTCGAGTGCATCCGCTGCACAATACGTATAATACATCGTATTGCCATCGCCTGAAAAAGAAGGGGTGCCTTCGTCGAAATCACTTGCAACAGGATCGCTCACTATTTCGGGTCTTTGCCATATACCGTTTTCATTTTTTTTAGCGAGATAAAGGTCATTGTTTTTCATTCCTGTAACACCATTGACCGAGTCTTTGTGAACAACTCCCCGTGTAGAGCTGAAATAGAGTTGATCGTACTTTGGTCCATAAAGCATGGGGGAAAATTCGCTGCGNCGAGAATTGAAAATTTCCATTCTTGCAACCTGAAAAAGGGTAGGGTTGTTATTCCATACCNAAGCCATTTCGCATCCTTTGATGCCGTTTGAAGCGATTGCACTGTTAGGATGATCCTCTAAGTATTTGTCGTAATATTGGATAGCATCCCTATAATTTCCGTTTTTATGATGCATCTGTCCAAGACGCAGCAATAAACTGCTGTCCGGATAATCATACCGGAAAGCATTCATATAGGCGCTGAGCGCACGGGGGGTGTTATTGATCAGACGGTTGCATTCACCCATGTGGAAAGCGATATAGGAACGTAATTCTTTTTGGTCGGGATTTGTTTTGGTGTAGAGTTTACGATATATCTCGGCTGCATTAAAATATTCGCCTAATCGTTGTTTTTCCTCTGCATCGCCTAATTTGATCGTTTTGCAGGAAAAGAACAGAGTAAAAATCAGGCATATAAACAGATAAAAGCCTCTCCTAACCCCTCCGAAAGAGGAGCATTCTCTCTCCCTTCGGGGGAGTTGGAGGGGGATGTTTCTTACTTCCATATCAACTTATTAACGAAAAACGGTAAATCTTATTGTATGTTTCGGGTTTCATGGTTTCAAGTTTCAGGATGTATTCAATTAATCAATGAATCACCATTCATGATTGATTAGAGCAACAATGAACTGTCGCCATAACTCAGGAAACGGAAATCGTGTGTCAGGGCATAATGGTAAATCTCTTTCCAGTTTCCTTTTACAAAAGCTGAAACAAGTAAAAGTAGTGTACTTTGAGGTTGGTGAAAATTGGTTATCATTCCCTGTAACATCTGGAATGAGTATCCGGGAATGATCATGATTTGAGTTGCCGAAACAAATTGGTCGAGTTGTTTTCTATCCATATAATGCAAAATTTGTTTCAACGATTCTGCCGGTGTTATCCGATGCATATTCGTTTCGTATGGCGCCCATTGGTTGATCACAAGTTCTTCAGTTTTAGCATCAGGATTCGTGGAAAGGATAACCCCAATGTGGTACAGACTCTCTAAAGTACGAACGGATGTGGTGCCAACCGCGATGATTTGTCCGATGTTGTTGAGTAGTTGGTGTATCACATACCGGTGAATGGAAAAATATTCCGTGTGCATCNTATGTTCATCGATTGTTTCCGTTTTAACCGGCAAAAAGGTACCCGCTCCTACATGCAGTGTGATTTCTGTCATCCCTATTCCTTGGGTTTTCAATGACGCCAGCACTTCGGGAGTGAAATGCAATCCTGCTGTGGGAGCAGCTACGGAGCCTTTGATTTTGGAATAGACCGTTTGATAGGTATGCAGATCGGATGCTTCCGTTTTCCGATGCAGATAGGGTGGGATGGGCAACTGCCCGGCAGCCTCCAGCATGTCTGCAAAGGTACACGAAGAATGATTCCATGAAAAAGTGATAAGATGTATATCGCCTGTTGTTGCTTTGTGTTCAGCTGAAAGCACGATGGATTCGTCTTGTATCCTGACAGTTTGCTGTAATATTCCTTCTTTCCATTTTTTTAGATTTCTGACAAGGCAATACCAACTGCATTGCTTGGTTTGCTGAAAGTTAAGGGCATAATCCACAGGCATGGCCGGTTCGAGACAGAATACTTCAATGTTTGCACCGGTTGTTTTCCGGAACAGCAGCCGCGCCTGAATCACCCGGGTGTTATTGAATACCATAAACGATTTCTCCGGCAAATAATCCGGAAGCCTGTTAAAACAATCTTCCATGATTTCACCCTGACGGTATATCAAAAGTTTGGATGCGTCACGCTGTGCAAGCGGATATTTAGCTATCCGTTCGTCTGGAAGCGGGTAGTCGTAATCATTGATGCGTATGGAGGGAATCTTTATCATTCATGCAGTCTCGTATTTGGGGTCGTCTTTACTTTATTGATCAAAACAGCAAGTTTTTCCACTTTTTCAGGATGTTGAGCGGCGATATTGTAACGTTCACCCATATCGTCCTTCAGATTGTAAAGTTGCGGCTGGGTGATAAAGCCTGTTTCCGTGTCGGTCTGTGCCCAATACGGGTTATCATCCGGTGAAGGAGCAATGTATTTCCAGTCGCCCTCAATCACAGCCAACGTGTTTCCGGCTTGTTTGATCACGTAATCGCGTCCCTTGTCATTATGGCCCAGCCATGCTTCAAGCTGATTGAAACTGTCGGGTGCTGCATCATCGGACAACGTCTGGCCGGTGAGTGCAGCCAGCGAAGCAAACAGATCAATGTGTGATACAGTTGTGAATGATTCTATACCTTGNGATACATTACCTCCCGGCCAACTGACAATAAAAGGTACCCGCGTACCGGCTTCGAAAGCGCTGTATTTACCACCACGCAGCGGTCCCCAGGGTTTGTGGTTGCCAAGCAACTCCACAGCTTGATCCTGATATCCGTCATCGATAACAGGCCCATTGTCGCTGGTAACTATCACGATGGTATTCTCCATCAGCCCGTTGCGTTCCAGGGCATCCAACACTTGTCCTACAGTCCAGTCGAATTGCAGGATGGCGTCGCCACGCGGACCCATACCGCTTTGACCCACAAATCGCGGATGTGGCCAGCGCGGCACATGGGGGTCGTTGGTTCCGAAATACAGGAAAAAAGGTTTGTCTTTGTTGCGTTCGATAAAAGCGACTGCTTTCGATGTAATGCTGTCGGCAATATATTCATCTATCCAAAGTGCCTGTTTACCGCCTTTCATATAACCTATACGACTGATACCGTGCACAACAGTCATATCGTGTCCATGGCTGGGATGCAGTTTCGTAAGTAATTCGGGATGTGTTCTGCCCAAAGGTTCTCCCGGGAAAGGTGTTGTATAACTCACCTCTACCGGATCTGATGGGTCGAGGCTGACAATGCGCTGGTTTTCTAAATACACACAAGGCACACGATCACCTGTTGCAGCCATGATATAGGAATAGTCGAAACCCAGTTCCCTTGGACCTGGAGTGATATAGTCGTTCCAGGGCTGGTTGGTATCTTCGCCTATCCCGAGATGCCACTTGCCAACTGCAGCTGTGGTGTAGCCGGCGGCCTGCAACATGGACTGAACGGTTCTCTGTTCCGGTCTTATGATAGATGGTGCATTTCCTGCCGCTATTCCCGTGTCGTTTCGACGGAAAGCATAATGCCCAGTGAGCAGTGCATAGCGGGAAGGCGTGCTGGTGGCTGCTACGGCATGGGCATTCATAAACCGCACGCCTGAAGCAGCAAGGCGGTCTATATTGGGCGTTTTAATCTCGGTCGCACCATAACATGATAAATCGCCATAGCCGAGATCATCAGCTAATATAAAAACAATGTTCGGTAGTGAAGGATTGCCGGAGTTGGAATCACATCCGGTAAGACTGCTACAAGCAACAGCGCCCAGGATCGGGAAATAAATTGACTTTTTCATTAGGATAAGCGAATAGATGTATGAAAAAAATTATTCAAACGAAAGATAGGGCAAAATCCTGCTTTTGTCTTGCTCGGTGAATTCGTCTAAAAGGGCTAAATTTTCCCAGCCGGAAAGCTGTTTTTTTTGGGTCCGAAGTTGAACAATGGCACGAGCCTGGCGATAACTGATGTACGGATGTTTGCTCAATGAGTCTTGTGCAAGCGTATTAACCTGAAGTTTGCAAATGAATGAATCGTCTACCGTAAACCAGGGTTCAAAGGCGGCATATCTTTCTTCGTCAATACCATACACTTCAGCTAATTGTTGCACCGTATAATAACCGCCCAACAAATCCCTGTATCTTACTATTCTGTTTGCAAAAGCACTGCCTATGCCCGGAACTTTTTTCAGAATGGTGGTATCGGCAGTGTTGAGTTCGACGATGACCCCGGGTGCAAACTTTTCAGTCCGGGGATAGGCTGGTTGTGACGAGGTCAACCGTTGGACGCGTTCGGTAGTTGATTCTCTTTGCGTCTGTCTCGGTTGTGAAGAAGAAGCGGAAACAGAATTCGATGGATTCGTGGCAGGTTTCGAATCAGATTCCGGGGCAGATACTTCAGGAATGGGTTGTTGAGAAACTGCCGGCGTGGTGCCTGCCGGTTCGGATGAAGGTGAATTTGTCCAAATGAGCATTATACCTGCAATCGTAATCAGGCTTAACAAAAGGATAAGCGCTTTCCGCTCACCTTTCGAAAAATAGAAAAAATCACGCCATGACATATAGTTAATAGTTAATCGTTCTCAATTCCTTTTTGAAGGGGTCAGTTGTTTAAAATAACGCTTGAATCCATTTGAACAGACCGAGTTCGTTCAGGAATATCGCTCCAATAGCAATCGGGGCAATGTATTTGATAAAAAAGCAATAGGTTCGGAAAAAATAAAAAGGAATACTCCCCTGATTCGTCAGTTCGGCTTTGAGGATTTTCTTGTCCACGCGGTTTCCGACATAAATACAAATCAACATACCCCCACCCGGCAACATGATTTTGGCTGTCAGGTAGTCGAGCAAATCGAAAAAGGTCAATCCGAAAATGGTGGTTTCCTTTAAAACGCCAAATGAAAGCGAACTCAACACACAGAATACGGATACACCGAGCGAAACATACAGCGTAGCCCGTTTACGGGACACATGATATTCTTCGTGAATATAGGCAGTAGCCACTTCATGCAGCGAGATCGTGGATGTCAGTGCTGCTACAGCCAGCAGGATGAAAAAAATACAAGCCCACACGTTGCCGAAAGATAATTGTCCGAAGATATTCGGCAGTGTGATAAATACAAGCTCCGGACCTGCCGTCGGTTCGATCCCAAAATGGAATACTGCCGGAAAAATCATAATCCCGGCTAAAATAGCAACAAGCGTATCCAACACAGTAACCTGCAGAGCTGTTTTTTGCAAGTTTATCTTTGTCCCGAAGTAAGAACTGTATGTAATCATACATCCCATACCTATGCTTAATGAGAAAAAAGCCTGCCCCATGGCGCTGAGTACAGTAGATGAGTTGATTTTGCTAAAATCTGGTTGAAACAGGAAATTAAGCCCTTCACTTGCTCCGGTAAGCGTTAAGGAACGGATACACAGTATCATCATAATCAGGAAAAGCATCGGCATCAAGATTTTGGAAGCACGTTCAATCCCGTTTTTTACGCCGGAAGATACAATGTAATGCGTAAGGCAAATGAACAGAAACGTACAAATAATCGGACGAACGATACCTGACGAAAACAGGGCAAATTCATTTTCGAAATCCGTAACTGTCTTGCCTTCTAATGAGGTAGTTGCTGAGGTAAAGATGTATTCCAGTGTCCATCCGGAAATGACATAATAAAAACCTAATATAAGGAAGGCAGCCAATATCCCATTATAACCGATTATCGACCATTTTGTTTTTGGCGCCATGACTTTGAATGCACCGGCTGCATTTTTCTTTGCATGTCGACCGATAAAAAATTCTGTCATCATCACGGGCAATCCAAGTAGCAGGACACATACTGCATAAACTAACAGAAATGCAGCTCCTCCGTTAGTACCCAGCATATAAGGGAAACGCCAGATGTTTCCTAATCCGACAGCGCTCCCGACAGTAGCCAAAATGATTCCAAGCCGGCTTCCAAATGTTGTTCTTTCTTCGTTCATACGTATAAATGATTAAATGTTAGTTCGTAATGACACCATCTTTCATATAGATAATCCGGTCGGTTTTCGTAGCCAGCCGTTCGTCGTGTGTGACAATAATAAATGTTTGTCCAAACTGGTTACGCAAATCGAAGAATAAGGCATGCAGTTCTTCCTTGTTTTTTGTATCGAGACTGCCTGAAGGTTCGTCAGCCAGAATCACAGATGGATTGTTGATTAAAGCCCGTGCTACTGCGATTCGTTGTTTTTCGCCTCCTGACAATTCGGCTGGTTTATGGGTCATCCGGTCGGACATGTTCAGAAAATCCAGCAATTCTTTCGCTTTTTTCTCGGCAATTGTTGCTTTCGCCCGTGCAATCAGCATCGGTATCATCACATTTTCCAATGCTGTAAACTCAGGTAACAACTGATGAAATTGAAATACGAACCCGATATGCCGATTCCGGAAACGGGATATCTCAATTTCATTCAATCTGAAGGGATCGATCCCGTTAATTAATATTTTTCCGCTATCCGGTTTATCCAATGTCCCGATAATTTGTAACAGTGTAGTCTTTCCGGCACCACTTGCCCCCACAATGGCGACAATTTCGTTTTTATTGACATGCAAATCAATCTTTTTCAGGATTTGCAGTTTGTCAAAACTTTTCGTTATACCGGTTGTTTGTATCATAGAAATGTGTGGTTACCTTGAAACAATCCAGAGTATATTCAGCAGGTCCCTGTCAATCGGTTTGGTGTTTTTGATCGCTTTTGCGAAAGGAACGTGAACGATCGCTTCGTTTTGGATGCCAATCATCACATTGCGTTGATCGTCTAACAGTGCATCTATTGCCGCAACTCCCATACGGGTAGCCAGGATACGGTCTTCAGCTGTTGGCGAACCTCCCCGTTGCAAATGCCCCAGGATGGAAACACGCACATCGAATTGAGGGTATTCTTTTTTAACCCTTTCGGCTACGCCCAAGGCGCCTCCTGTCACTTCACTTTCAGCCACTAATACGATACTGCTGTTTTTAGATTTCCGGAAACCATATTCAATCATTTCAGCCAATTGATCTTTTTCCATTGATATTTCNGGAATAATTGCCGCTTCGGCGCCGGAAGCAATCGCTCCATTCAATGCCAGAAAGCCAGCGTCCCGACCCATTATTTCAATGAAAAACAGTCGGTCGTGCGACGATGCTGTATCCCGTATTTTGTCCACACATTCCATAATGGTGTTTAATGCAGTATCATATCCGATCGTAATATCCGTGCCATACAGGTCGTTGTCGATTGTTCCGGGCAAGCCTACGATCGGAAAGTTATATTCCTGAGCTAATATCCTTGCGCCAGTAAGGCTGCCATCTCCGCCAATCACTATTAAAGCATCAATTCCATGTCTGCATAATGTATCGTAAGCCTGTTTACGGCCTTCCGGCGTTTTGAACTCCTCGCATCGTGCTGTTTTTAAAATCGTCCCACCTCTTTGGATGATGTTACTGACATGTTGCGTTTCAAATGTTTCTATTTCGTTCGTTATCATACCCTTGAAGCCACGATAAATGCCTTGCACAGTCATTCCGTGCAAAATGGCTGAGCGTGTGATCGCACGAATGGCTGCATTCATTCCCGGGGCGTCACCTCCCGAAGTTAATATTCCAATACTTTTCACTGCTGTTGACATCATTCTCTGTTTGTCTGTTTATAACCGGCACAAAAGTAAGAATTTATAAATAAAAAAGAAAGAATCCGCTTGATAAAGTACAATTTTTTTATTGTTCCTTTGGGTAACTCAATAATTATTTGTTTTTTTGTATCGTCCTAACCAATCGTTTAAACATACATATATTAATAATTAAGCAGATGATGAATACGAAGAAATTTTTGTTGGAAGAAAAGGATATCCCTGCAGCATGGTACAATATCCCTGCAGACATGAAAAACAAGCCTCTTCCCCCTTTGAATCCGGGTACAAAGCTACCACTGCAGGTGGAAGATTGGTATCCTTTGTTTGCCAAAGGTTTGGCTGAACAGGAAATGAACACGACCGATCGCTGGATTGAAATACCTGAGGAGGTTCGTGATCTCTACAAAATATGGCGTCCTACGCCATTGGTGCGTGCCTATGGATTGGAAAAGGCATTGGATACGCCGGCACATATTTATTTCAAGAATGAAAGTGTAAGTCCGGTCGGTTCGCATAAATTAAATTCCGCCCTCGCCCAGGCATATTACTGCAAAAAAGAGGGAATCACGAATATCACAACCGAAACCGGAGCCGGTCAATGGGGTGCGGCCCTGGCGTATGCAGCCAAGGCATTTGGTTTGGAATTAGCCGTTTATATGGTGAAAATCAGTTACAATCAAAAACCATACCGTCGCTCGATCATGCAGACTTTTGGCGCTGTAGTGATTGCTTCACCAAGCATGAGTACGAAAGCAGGTCGGAAAATTCTGACAGAAAATCCGAATTATCAGGGAAGTCTTGGAACGGCTATTTCTGAAGCGATAGAGTTAGCTCTACAGACGCCCAATTGCAAATATACATTGGGCAGTGTGTTGAATCATGTGATGCTGCATCAGACGGTTATTGGATTAGAAGCCGAGAAACAAATGGAAATGGCGGGCGAATATCCCGATGTAGTCATTGGTTGTTTTGGCGGTGGATCCAACTTTTCCGGGATAGCATTTCCATTTCTGCGTCATAAGCTGACAACAGGAAAAGACATCCGGGTAGTAGCTGCTGAACCGGCTTCATGTCCGAAACTTACACGCGGTCAATTCCAGTACGACCATGGTGATGAAGCAGGTTATAC
>JGI24702J35022_10003002_pt1 | contig 10211 bp, 2 predicted proteins | sample TergutTh196P4_FD_35022 | JGI IMG/M metagenome (IMG submission 35022)
CGATGCGGAGCGACCGTTTTGCGGTACCGGTTTCGCGGACACAACTCGTATTGCGGCGGGACCGGCAACGGTTTGGACGGATATTTTTATCGAAAACCGTCTGCAACTTCTCGCCGCGTTGGACAAATTCGGCGACCGGCTCGAAAGTCTCAAGGCCGCTCTGCAAAACGGAGACGAAAATGCCGTTACCCGATTTTTGGAATCGGCGCAACGATAATCGATGCCGGTTGCGCAGGGCGATTAAAAATCTTTCGGCGGCGGAAACGTTTCGATCCACGGCAATCCCCAATCGCCGATCTCCTGCATGAACGGATCGGGATCGAACTGTTCCATATTGAACACGCCCTTGCCGTTCCACTGACCGCTCAGGATCATCTTCGCCCCCAACGCCGCCGGAACGCCCGTCGTGTAACTGATCGCCTGCGAGCCGACTTCGGCGTAACACTCTTCGTGAACGCAAACATTGTAGACGTAATACGTTCGCTCCTTAGCATCCTTTTCGCCGGTGATCCAACAACCGATACAGGTCTTGCCCTTCGTCCGTGGTCCCAGCGAACCCGGATCAGGAAGCAACGCCTTCAAGAATTGGAGCGGTATGATTTCCCGACCCTCAAACATTACCGGATCAATCCGCGTCATCCCGACGTTTTCGAGAACCTTTAAGTGTGTTAAGTATGATTGGCCGAAGGTCATCCAGAATCGCATCCGCTTGACTTCCGGGTAATGTTTGACCAGTGACTCCATCTCTTCGTGATAGAGCAGGTACATATCCTTCGGTCCGATGCCGTCGGGGAAGTCGAACACCTTTTTGACGGACAGCGGTTCCGTTTCGATCCAATTTCCGTTCTCGAAATACCGACCCTTGGCGGAAACCTCGCGGATGTTGATCTCCGGATTGAAATTCGTCGCAAAGGGATAACCGTGGTCTCCGGCGTTGCAATCGATAATGTCCACGGTATCCATCCGGTCGAAATGGTGCTTCCGAGCGTAGGCAACATAGACGTTCGTCATACCGGGATCGAATCCGCTGCCGAGCAAGGCAAGGAGTCCGGCCTTTTCGAATCGGTCGTGATAGTCCCACTGCGGACCGTAACAGAATTTCGCCGTGTCCGGATGTTCGTAGTTTGCGGTGTCAAGATAGTGAACGCCGGTTGCGAGACAGGCGTCCATAACCGTCAAATCCTGATACGGCAGCGCGAGGTTTAAGACGAGGTCCGGTTTTACGTCGCGGATCAGCGCGACGAGTTCCGGCACCTTGTCGGCGTCGACGGTTTCGGTACGGACGTTCCGGCCAATCGACGTTTTAATGTCGGCGGCGATGACGTCGCATTTCGACTTGGTTCGACTGGCGAGTGTCAGTTCGTGGAAAACGTCCGGCCGCTGTGCCGCTTTGAAGGCCGTAACACGTCCGACGCCGCCGGCTCCGATAATCAATACTCTGTTCATGGTCGTAAAATAGTGCAGGTTTTGGCGTTTCCGGTTTGGTGGCCATCGCAGGGGATTTGGCATTGTACGGCAAAACCACCCCGGAGAAAACCCGTTCCCTTTTTCAGTCACGAGGATTGCAAAGTCCGCGAGGTAGGCAGCCGACCGCCGGGCGGCTGCGTCGGCGACGGCCGACACAGGATTCTTTGTGCGGAGTACCGCACGTTGCCGCCCGGCGGTCGGCAACCTACCAAACGCTCTTGTCAACAGAACTTTCACGTGCCCTCTTCTATTGAACTGTGCCTATCGATGGTTTATATTATACCGAGTGCCCCACAGGGTGGGGCGGCTAAACATCCACCCCGCGTCGACCATGAAACGAATTTTGCTCTTTGCCGTCCTGTTCCTCGCCGCAACATCGGCGTTCGGACAAATTTCCAAACTGAATCCGATCAAGAATCCGTCGCTGGACGAACTACGCAAGAACTTTGCGAAGCCGCACAGGGACTACAGCACCGGACCACTCTGGACTTGGAACGACCGCCTTACCGAAGAGCAGGTCCGCTCTACGCTCCGGGACTTGGCGAACCAAAACGTCAAACAGGTCTGGGTGCATCCGCGACCGGGACTGATGACGCCGTACCTCTCCGACGAATGGTTCCATCTTTGGAAAGTTTCGCTCGACGAAGCCGAAAAGTTGGATATGAACGTCTGGATTTACGACGAAAACTCGTATCCCAGCGGTTTTGCCGGCGGATTCGTTCCCGAAGCGATGCCCGACAGCCGAGGAATGGGACTCCGTTTCGAGGAGGTCGATAAGCTCGATAGCATCGACGAAAACACATGGTGCGTTTTTGATCCGACGTACAAAAACATCACCGCTACCACAAAAAAGGACGGCAAACTTCCGCCGCTCGAAAACGGACAAAAATACCTCGTCGGCCAAGTCCGTTACACGCCGCAAGGCGGGTGGTTCGGCGGAAAATGGTACGTCGATCTCTTGAAGAAAGGCGTTACGGAAAAATTTATCGAAATTACCTTTGACGCTTATAAAAATGTGCCGGAAATCCAAAAGGAGTTCGGCAAGCGAGTGCCGGGAATCTTCACGGATGAACCGCACCCGGCGGGAGCTTACGTCGGAACCTGGGTCTCGTGGAACGAGGAGATTCCCGAACTGTTCGAGAAAAAGTTCGGATATTCGCTGATCGACAATCTGCCGTCGTTACATAAAACCGTCGGCGATTGGAAAAAAGTGCGACACAATTATCACGCCCTGATTCTCGAACTCTTCGTCGACCGCTGGGCCAAACCCTGCTTTGAATGGTGCGAAGCGAACAACCTCGAATTTACGGGACACTATTGGGAACACGGCTGGCCCCGCACGTCGCACGGACCGGATAATATGGCAATGTATATCTGGCATCAACGCCCCGCCATCGACTTGTTGATGAATACTTATAACGATAAATCGCCGAACGCCCAATTCGGTAACGTCCGTTCCGGAAAGGAACTTGCGTCGATCGTCAATCAAATGGGACATTCCCGTACTTTATCGGAGAACTACGGAGCGGGCGGTTGGGACATTCGCTTCGAGGACCTCAAGCGACTCGGCGATTGGTCTTATGCCGTCGGGGTGAACACGACGAACGAACATCTTTCTTACGTCACGATCCGGGGCGCACGGAAACGCGACCATCCGCAGTCGTTTTCGTACCATAACCCGTGGTTCGAAGGCTATCACGTCCTTGCCGATTATTTCACCCGATTATCGTACATGTTATCGCAGGGCCGTCAGATCAATCGGATCGTCGTCCTCGAACCGACGACGACCGCGTGGATGTATCAGGGCGACGGCAAACTCGGCGCAATCGGTCAGAGTTTCACCGACTTTGTGAACGCTCTCGAACACGCTCAGGTCGAATATGATCTTGCGTCGGAGGACACGATTGCGCGGCTCGGCAACGTCGACGGCAAGAAGTTTTCGATTCGTCTCGGCAAATACGACTTGGTGATCCTTCCGCCAAATATGGAGAACCTGAACCGTCGCACGGCGGAGTTGCTCGAAGAGTACGTAAAGAACGGCGGTCAATTGCTTTGCGCCGGTGAGTTGCCCAGCCGTTTGGACGGCATGGAACTCAATGCCGACGAGTTAGCGCTACTGAAATCACTTGCCAATTTACCGAACGTTAAATTGGTTTCGACGAACGAAGCCGTTATCGTTGCAAAAAATCGGACCGCCGAAGACGGACTTTCGATTACCGTACCGGAAGGCACACGGTCGGTGTTTCTCCATCGGCGGCAGTTGCCGGATTGCGAAATTGTTTTTCTTTGCAATGCTGATCAAGAGAATAGCGTCTGGGTTATGGCTAGTTTTTTGAAAGATAAATACCTTTCCCAATGGCGATTGGAATCTGGTACAATAGAGAATCTCGCAAGAACATCCGGCATGGGTTTTGAATTGCCGCCAAGCGGGAGTGCCTTGTACATTCTTTCCGACACAAAAATTGAGACTGCCGATATCAACCATCTACCCCTCGAACAACCGCCGCAACCGCAAACTGTTGCCGGTTCCGAGACAACCATAAAGCGTCTTGATCCGAACGTTTTGACGTTGGATTTCGTCGACGTGAAGGTCGGCGACGAGGAACGCAAGGATCAGTACACATGGAAGGCGAACCGTTGGATATTCGAGAAGCACGGAACCGGCGTCGTCAGCCGTGCCGGCCAGGTAACTTCCGGCAATCCGTGGGACAGTTGCGTTCAGTTCAAAGACGAACTGATTACAATGAAGTATCCGGAGAACAGCGGCTTCGAAGCGACGTATAAGTTTTTCGTCGACGAAGGCATCAACGATTTGTCCATCGTCATCGAACGCCCCGACTTGTACAAAATTTATTGCAACGGAGAGCCGGCGACGGTGCCCACAGAGCCGGGTTCTGTGAACCCGGTCTCTTGGTGGCTCGACAAGTCTTTCGGCAAGATCGACATTTCGAAGGCGGTAAAGCCGGGCGAAAACGCCGTAAAAATCGTTGCGCAACCGATGACGATCTATCACGAACTGGAGCCGGCGTATTTGCTCGGCGATTTTTCGTTGCGCAGTGCCGCAAAGGGATTCGTCGTCCGTCCGCCGCAACCGCTCACGATGAGAACGATGCCTGCCGAGGAAGAACGGCACAACGACGAACTCGAAGGCGTGTCGTGGCTCTCCGCCGGCGTCGGTTTTCGTGCAGATCGACCGGACCTGTTGGACCGTTCGCCGTCGCTGACCTTTGCGTTCGCCGAGGAGCAACCGCTGGCGGCGATTCGAATTTGGAACTACAACGAACGCAACCTGCAACGGCGCGGCGTGAAAACGGTCGAAATCACCGGTCTCGGCAAGGTCGAACTTCCCATCGGAAACGGCAGTGCAACGGATATTCCGTTTGCATCGCCGACGCCGTTCAAAAAGGTCGAGTTCAAAATCCTGTCGAACCATGGTGGAGTCAATTATCCGATTCCGGAAAACGCCAAGCCTGCCGACGCCTGTTTCGTCGGACTCGCCGAGGTGCAATTCCTCGTCAAAGACAAGGACGGGAAACTCGTACCGATCAAAAACGTTACGGTAAAGCCGTCCAGCGAACTGGTCGTCGACGGACACGACCGCAAGGCGAAGTACATGCTTGACGGCAGCGGTCTCGGTCATGGTCCGGCGGATCAGGGCTGGCATCGTCAGGGGATGCCGTTCTACGCCGGAAAGGTCGAGTATTCAAGAAGTTTCGACATCGAGAAGACCGACGGCAAGTTCTCCGTAAAGTTGCCGGACAGTCCGAACGGTTGGTACGGTGCAACGGCACGGATTTTCGTGAACGGAAAAGACGCCGGGTTCATCGTTAGCGCTCCGTGGACGGTTGACGTTACGAAATTCGTCAAGTCGGGGAAGAACGACGTTTCCGTACAGGTTTATGGTACGCCGAAGAATCTGCTTGGTCCGCATCATGCCGGGAAGCTGCGCGGCAGCGCATGGCCGAGTGCCTTCCAGAGGGGACCGGACAAACAACCTGCCGGAACGGCGTATGACGTCATCGGCTACGGACTGTTCGAACCGTTCGAACTGACTTATACGCAAGGCCTGTAACAGGAAGAATCGCCGTTCGTGGGTTTGCCGGTTGCAGATTGCCAAGTTTTTGACAATTCGGGTGCTCGGTATTCGACGTGAACAGACACGTCCGAACACCGAACACCGAACCAGGAACGATCAATAACTGTACCGGAAAGCGACGGTGGTGGCCCAGCCGGAAACATCGCCGAAGAGCATGTCAAGCTGAGCGTTCAGCGAAATGTTCTCTTTCGGCAAATAAGTTGCGCCGAGTGTGCCTGTTCCGTAGGACAAATTGTTCTTCGGTCTTGCCAGGTCACTCTTTTCCCAATTGGCCTTTTTCGGATTCAGCAGATACGCCTGCCGATCAATCGAATCAAGCGCGAATCTTCCTGAAAGCCCTTGATAGTAGTCGGCTCCGAAGTAGAAGTTGCCCATATTCGCGCCTCGGCTTACGGAGTTCCAATAAAGTCTACCGCCCAATTGGTTCGTCCATGCGTCGACGGCATGGTTGTGGATGAGCGTCGTGGACCCTACGGCGTCGGCGTAATCAATCGAATACGTGTTCGTCGGTGTGCTGTTGTACAACAAGCGGTTGTACGGATTGAACGAAAATCGTTCGTTTCGACTGGTAAACGACTTGCCGATTTCCAAGCCCATCGAAAAGAGCTGATCGACCCAGGCGCCGTGATAGTCGCTCGCCTTCGTCGGATCGGCGATCATATTGACTTTGGAATTGTACAAGCTGATCCGACCGAGGAGGTCGCAGTACCAACCGCTTTCGAATCCGCGCGAGACGTAAAGTCCCGTTCCCATCCCACGATGTGCGGATCGCAACGCACCGGCATTGGTTTGGCCTTGATCGCGGTAATAGATTCCGTTTCCGTACATCCAGTCCCCCTCGAAGAAGACGCCCGCAAACCAATTGCCGTTGCCGAGGGCGGTGTCGAATTGTTTATCCCAACCGATTTGGAGCATTTGGAACGACATGGTGCTCATGCTGGCGGCGTCGTCATACAGATGCCCGCCTTTCATCCTGACCCACGGTCCGGAAATGTTCTGCGCGCGCGGAAGGTCAAACCCGATGATATTCGCAAGGAAAAAGGACGAAACATCGGGCGTCACCGTTGCATCCTTCGCCGAAAGCATCCACTCGGTGGTTCCGGTCGCGGCTTTGGGAGTGGGCGTCAACTCGAAGTCCCATTTGGACGTGTTGTTGCTTTTGTCCATCGTGAACGCCGGGTTATTGGAATCGGCGGTTAGGGCCGACACGAGCGTGTGGTCGCCATTCTGCTTTAAGTTCAAACCGAGCTGGTAAAGGTTCAGGCTAAGGTTCTTGTTGGCCGTTTCGCCGATCAACTCGACGTTGTTCGTCGCATTGGGCGTGGTCGCCGTGCCGGTGATGGTCAGCGTTCCAATGTTCCCGGTTGCGTCGACGACGAAGCCGGGGCCGCTCGCCGCGTTGCTCTTCCAGTTTCCTTCGACGTTCAAGTTGCCGGCATTGGCCAGCTTCGTCTCATAATCGAACTCGCCGATCACAAGCGTTCCCCGGTTGTCGAAATCGCCCGCAAAGGTTGCCGTTCCGCGGTTGACAATGACCGTGCCCGTATTGAGTACGGTTTTACCAGTCGAATCGTCTGACGAACCGTCGTTACCGAATTTCGAGCCGTCGTTGAGGATCAGTATGCCTGCCACGTCGCTGTCGGAACGAGTGGTGACGATCGCTCCAGTGGCGTTGCCGAGAGCCTTTCCACCGAGCGTCAACGCCTGCGTGTCGTCAACGTTGAGGGTTGTCGCGGTGAAACTGACGCTATTAATCGTTTGAGCGCCCGTGTACTTGAACTCGCCGCCGATGTCGACCTTGCTGTCGACAGTGTCCTTGTAGGTGCCCTTAACATCGAGATGGGCGGTGGTGCCGGTGGTTTTGAGCAAGTTGCCGTTATCGGTCGCAGCAGAGGAATCCAAATTACCGACGGTGATGGTACCATTACCGGCATCAACGGTATTCGTTGCGCCAAGTGTGAGTGTGCCGCCAACTTCCAGTCCATTCGAGGTGAAATTGCCCCTAACGTCGGCATGGCCAGTGATCGTCGCATTCGGCGCTGTGGCCGTACTCACAACCTTGGTCGTCGCACCGTTGTCATCGAACTTACCGTGCACGTCAAGCTTCTCGGCAATCTCATAGTAGGGAATCTCGTCGGGTTTTTTATCGAGGTCAAGGGTCCCACGAGTTCCCGTTCCGAACTTCAGGTTGCCCGACGTGATCGACTTCGAGTTGAAACCGTTGTCAACGGTCAACGCCTTGTATACGATGTCGCTTGGGGTACTATTATCGCCGGAGAAAACATCGAGATTGGGACCGCCAAGAATCTTGCCCTTGACGTCGGCACCTTGTTTAAAGGTAAGACTTGTCGTAACGGCAAGTGTGCTGTCTGCTTCATCCTCGTACGTTTTGTTGACCGTTACCTTGCTGGCTTGAAGTTCAGCCTTGGCTTTCAGCGTAACATCTTGTAGTCCTTCCAAGTTTTGAGTTGCCGCAATCAACTTGGAGCTGTCTCCACCGTAGTAATCACCAGTGACCTTGAAGTCGTCCGCTCCCGATGACACATTGACCTCCGTTGTCCCCTTAGCAGCAGCGTCCTCCAGTCTCAAGTCTTTGGTCGAAAATTCACCCTCGATTGTGGAAGTCGATCCAATGATCGTCGTTGCATTGCACACGGTCGTCTTGGTGTTGGTTTCAGCAGTGAAACCACCGGTAACGTTCAGATCTTTGGTGACAAGCGTGGTTTTATCCGTGGTTCCCCTCTTCAACGACAAACCGCCGTTTGCTGCGGTCGTGCCGCCGTTTGCTGCGGTCGTGCTGCCGACATTCACGTTGGCGGAGTCGTTGAGCGTCATGGCACCTTCGGAGGTCAGGTTTTGGGTAACCGTAAAGTCCTGGCTGCTAATCGTCGTCTCACCTTTGACAACAGCGTCTCCTGTCATGTGAACATGGCTGTTGCTTGCGTCGGTGTAGTCGCCATTAGCATTCAGGTTATGTCCCCCAAGCGTGTTGTTACCGGCCGTCAGGTCAAGATTGCCAGCCACAGTTACAATTCCATCGGCAACGGGGACCTGACTGACTTCATCGTATCCGGCATTGACTTTGGCTCCACTGCCGAGCTTCAAACCAGCCTTTGTGGTTTCCAATCCGACGGAATTAAAGTCCGATGAATTGATCGTCGTTGATATGATCGGTTGAGGTGGAGTGCCGCTATCTGTACGGGAGTCATCATAATTGAATGTCGCTTGGCCAGACAGTTTAACGACCGTGTTGGCAACGTCGGTATAAACACCATCGACTTCGAGTGTCCCACCCGCCAAGGTTGCGACGCCATTGGAACTGTTGTACGCTCCAAGCGTCAGATCACGTTTGACCGTTGTTTTTGTGGCGTTAACGCTGGCATCATTGGTTTTGTTGTCAATCGTCAAGTTCCCTTCGGCCATGATTTCCGCCGCTTGGAAGCCGGCCACCCAGTTGCCGCCATCGATGTATTCCCGGGAGGAAATCGTGTCGACGAGTACTGGATTAGTGGTCGCTTCGAAGGTAACTTTACCGCCATTACCTTCCGAGTCACCGAGAAGGGAAACTCGACTGGCAATGTCGATGATTCCATCGCCCTGTTTGGTCAAATCGCCCGGACCGGTTATCGTTGCGGAAGCCAAGTGCGTCAAATCAATCCCTGCGTCGATGTCCAAGATGCCCCCACCGGCCAAGACGGTCAAATTCGAGCCGTTTGCGGCGTTCAACGAGCCGCCGCTGGTGTTGAGTATCTCGAGCGTTCCGTTGTCGAACGTAATGCTCGGCGTCTTGGTAAAAACGGCACTGGTTTCAACCTGAACCTTTCCGCCGTTTTTAATTTCAACCGCATCGGTTCCAGTTGTCGAATTGTCTTTCATCGTCACGGTGGCTCCGTTTCCGTCCACGACGACACGCCCGGCAGTGAGACTGGAATTGGCCTCAAAGGTCGTCTGGCCCCCTTTGAAGGTCGCAACCCCGGAACCGATAGTAACATTACCGTAGATATCCAAACTGCCGGCGCCGGTTTTAGTAAAGTCGGCAGGTCCGAGGGAATCGAGCACGACACTGTTCGTACCGGGTGTGAGCGACGACCCCAAAGTCAGTGTATTACCGTTGCCGACGTCAATCGTTCCGCCTCCCGCTCTCAACTGAACGAGTTGGGATGAAGAACCAGTGATGTTGAATTCCAACGTTCCTCCGTCGAGGTAAAGGTTGGTCGGTGCAACAGAGAAGGTTGTTCCCGGATTGACGGTAACGGTTCCGCCCTGTTCGACCGTTATGTCTCCCGAAAAACCGAAGAAGGTGGAATTGAGAACAAGATTTCCGCCCGTGACCGTTGCGTCGACACCAGATAACGTAATCCAGTCGTCCAGCGTAAGCTCCGAGGTCACGACATTCAGCGCATCCGTCAATGCCAAGGAGCCACTACTCAAGGCCCAATTTCCACCCATTACACTTAGACTGTTGGCCGTATCACCTGCACTAACAGTCAAGGTTCCTTGTCCGATCGCAGTTAAGGCGACCTCGAAACCAGTGGAAAAATTCTGATACAAGAGAGACGATCCCGGAGAATCTTCCGACCAAAATTCGGTTCCATTCCAATTGGCCGATTCCAATCCGTTGTCAGACCGGTACAGATCGGCGGCGTTT
>JGI24702J35022_10003003_pt1 | contig 10206 bp, 4 predicted proteins | sample TergutTh196P4_FD_35022 | JGI IMG/M metagenome (IMG submission 35022)
GGACGGGGTGGCCCAGGTCGACCCCAGGACGAACAAGCAGGAACAATTCCTGACGTGCACCAACACCGTGCCCATAATGGGGGGGAGGGACATAGAGTCGGAGGACAACTTTAAGTCGGACGCCCCGAGCTCCTACCTCCTGTCCCACACCACGTCGACCTTGAAGATGTACGACGCCCAGATCAGAAAGAGGGCGCCCGTGAGCATCCTCCAGATGAAGATGTTCCTCTCCAAGGTCGTGGAGGCCGACTCGTACGGGACGATTAGGGACGGGGTCGGCAGGACTTCCGACGAGTCCGGGAGCGTCATCCAGGAGGTCACCAAGATGAAGGACGCCCTGGTGATCTGCGCGGTCAGGTCCAACGGGACGAAATTCGACAATCCCGAGGAGGAACTCATCCAGCCCATCACGACCGCCCTGGCGGAAAAGTCCAGTCCGGCGGACACGTTCCAGTACCTCGAACCGAATTTCATCAGGCTCAGGCCGAACGTCACCGTGGGCACCAGGGAGACGATACCGGAGAGCGAGATCAGGGACCAGGTGAAGTCCGCCGTCCTCGGCAAATACAGCGTGTTCAACGTCGACTTCGACGGCGCCGTCCACAAGTCCGTGATCGACGAGGTCTCCAGCAATTTCGACTACGTCTCCTACGTCAACTCCTTCGTCGAGATCAGGGGGGACGTGGACCAGGAGCCCCAGATCGTGACCAGGGAAGTGACCCCGATCGCCGCCGTGAACAATCCGGACGGCGTCCTCCTGGCGTATCCCTTCTCCTTCGACAAGTCGATATCCCAGAACAAGGACAACGCGGGACTCCAGAATTTCCGACAGTCGTCCCCGTATCTCGTACGGTGCGATATCAGGTTCCTGGAGGATCCGACCAGGGACAAGAGCTTCTTCCTCTTCGACAACAGGGCCGACACGGCGAACGTGAAGGACCTCATGTCCGCGGAGGGGGAATCCATAAAGATCAACACGAGGATACCCTCCTACAAGATAACCCCGTACCCCGGCTTCGGCGATTACGTCGAGTGGGACGAGTACGATGACGATTTCATAAACCGTCAGGTGAGGACGGCCCAGTACCCCTTCGTCAACAGGATCACGTCCGACGAGTACTGCCTCAGGATGAAGCTCTTCAACCAGGAGCCTTTCGAGCAGAGGCCCCTCCACGTGGATCACTTGGGGGTGAAGAAGCAGTTCAACGTGGACCAGGTGGATCCTTCTGAGAGGGTCCCGCTGTCCCTCGAGGGGACGGAGATATCCGGCAACTTCTGTTACAGGCTGAACACGGGATATTTCCCGAGATCCAAGATAATCTTCTTCGAGAACTACGGGGACTTCAACGATCCCCAGTACGCGTCCGGATACCTGATGGTCCCGATGGATCGGATAGTATCGCCGAACGACCTCGACGAGCTGAGGACCTCCGCCGCCGGACTGAGTTCCATGACGGAGCTCGCCGACCTGATCAGGATGACCCTCCACGAGAGGGTCCGGGTGGACGCATGGTCCAGACCGAACGTGATCGACTTCGAGACCCTCTACGAGAACGACCTCATATTCTGCGAGCAGGATGACGTCCTCGTGGAGAAAAAATTCATGGTGAAATAGATAGGAGGACTTATGGACATCACGACACTCTGGAAATTTTCCCAGGGGAAACACGATAGGGGTAACGAGAAGACCCAAACCGAATGGAGGACTGAGGACGACGTGATCTCCTTCGAGGGAACAAAGAGCGTCCTGGATTGGATCCACAATTTCATGTTCGGCGCGAGGCCCGGGAAGGCCTATAAGGACATGAAGGTCAACTGGTACGCCCACCGGGGGTTCAAACTGAAGTTCAAATCGATAGAGTCCCAACTGAAGGAGTACCTGGACTCCTACGTGTCCGATCACCTCTACGTGACGGGCCACTCCCAGGGGGCGGCCATCGCGACCCTGTTCCACGAGTGGGTGAAGTTCAATTACCCGAAGCTCAAAGTGACGACGGTCGTATTCGCTTCCCCGAGGGTCATATCCCTCCTCAACTTCAAGAGGGTGAAGGAGAGGTGGGCCGACGTCATCAACGTGACCCATTGGAAGGACGTCGTCCCCAAGCTCCCGCCCTTCATATTCGGCTTCGGCCACGTCGGAAAGAGATTCAGGGTGGATGGAAAGGTGAAGCTCTCCAAGGCCCACGTGTCCTACGGGGACTACGGGATCGAAAAGATTCCCCTCGAGTAATCCCCGCCCGTTAATCTCATTCGGATAGGAGATATCCGAATGAAAATACAGAGAAACGACCTCAACACCTACGAAAGACTCAAGAAGGGGGAACTCCAGGAGTTCTTCCTCATCATCGACGGCGAGGTCGTCAGGTTCCAGAGGAAGAAGGTCGACAACCTCACCGGCCACGTGATCGGGGAGAGCATCAGCAGGACCGGCGGACTGGACGGGAAGTACACCGTGACCGTGGAGCCGGGGGACGAGGACGAACTGTTCCCGTCCGAGGACAGGGCCAGGCTCGCCCACTGGATGAGGGACGGAAAGTACGCCGGGAGGGAGAAGGGGAAAGAGAAGTCCGAGAAGAAAAACACGGCCCACTGGGTGTTCGACGAGGAGACGACGAAGCAGCTCAGGGACGCGATGGAGAAGATCGGTCCCGTCCTCACTTCCGTCATAGGATCCCTGTTCGACGGGGACGAAGATGAAAATTAGATCCGGCTGGGTCTCCAATTCCTCCTCGAGCTCGTTCGTCTTTCCGACGAGGGAGGAGGACAGGAGGACCGCGATCCGCCAGCTCGCGAGGATCCTCTTCATGGACACCAACAGGGGACCCGTCCTGTCCCTGATCGATCGAATGATGGAGGATATCGTCGACGCCCTCCACGAGGACGGTGAGTTCGTGTGGTACTCGAAAGCCGGGGATTACGGGGACGAGTGGAGGACAGACAGGATGAAATCCGTGGAGGATTTCGAAAAGTACCTCGACGCCCCGATACCGGAGAAGTTCGAATGGATCAGGAGATCCCTGGACTACGGGGAGACGCTCTTCAGGATCTACGTGCCGGACGGCGGCGAGGGCGGGAGTCAGCTCCAGTCCTGGCTCAGGGAGTCACTGAAGACGTGGGGCAGGGAGCTCGTCGACCTGGACGACATCTGGGAGGCGGTGAACGAAGAAAAAAGGGAGATGAAGGGATGAACATAGGACTCGAAGAACTGTCGGAGAAGTATTACAAGCTCAGGCACCTCGTGAGGTACCAGACCAGCCCGAGGATCCACGACGAGACCGTGCTGGAGCACCAGGCCGTGACGGCCGCGATCGTCACCAAGCTGAGGGACGATTACGAGTTTGACGAACTGAAGGCCGTCAAGCTAGCCCTATTCCACGACTACGCGGAGTCCGAGACCAGCGACATACCCCACCCGATCAAGAAGAAGTTGCCCCCGGACATACAGGAGAGACTCGAGGAGATCGAGGTGGAGATCATCGAGAGGGACCTGGGGCACGAGCTCGCCGTCCTCCTGAGGGACTTCAACCAGTTCGATCTGGCCGGAAGATCGCCCGAGGGGAAGGTCGTGGCCCTCGCCGACTCCTACTCCGTCCTCCTCTACGCCAAGTCCGAATCGATGCTCGGAAACAAGGAGTGGTACGAGGGGTACGTGATCCCCTACACCATGAGGCGGATAGGGGATCTCGAGAGACTTCTGGAGCCGTTCAGGATCAGGGCGTCCCTCCCAACCCAAGGGCGATTGTAGCGTCCGCTACCCAAAATTTCATTCCAGGTACGATCGGCGTGAGTCTTGATGGTAATATCGAAATATCGGCGTTCATATATAATAGCTCACCACCGAAGACCGTTTCGAAAGTGAATCCGGGTTTCTGTCCCGATCCGAGGATCCCGTCACAGAGATCCCCAAGAGTACTACCGTAATATCCTATATATAGATCTATCGGCACACCCAACTTCAGCATGTACTCCTCATAAGTTATCGGCATCGGGACCTGTCTCGGATTTTTCATCGGGAGATCCGGAAGGATGGCGGCCTTCGTCGACGTGATGGTTATCGGGTACTGCTCCGCGAAGCCCCTGCTCGGATTATCCCAGGGCCACTCCGGATTATTCCTCTCCAGGGCGAATTCGCCCTGGGCTTGCATATCCCTATTCGGCATGTAATCCTCGACCCTCACGGCCAGGGCCATGATCTTGCTTATGTGCCTCGAGAACTTCACGTACAGCTCGGCATTAGGTATATCAATCCACAGTGCAGACTCCGGCATCGCCGTTCCGTCTAGCATCCCACGGAAGTGGAGCTCGAGGGGCGATCGCCTCCGCTCCAGTTCCTCTTCATATATCGAGCTGTCGATCGGATCGACGTCGAGTCCAGCCTTTTTCCTGACAAGTCCATTCAACCGGATCCTGATGGCGGAAACGAATCCGTCGTCCGTCGGATTGGAGAAGTTATTACCATCATTTATGTAATTCGATAACGCCTCGAAATCATAGTGGGTCTCGTACTCGCCGGTGGTCACCATGGAGTCCCACATGTCCAGGAACTCTTTCTTTTGACTGATCGGAATTCCGGACGTCGGGGTCGTATCGAACTCACTACTCCCCCTCCAGCCTTCGATGAGGTCGTCCAGTGTCCAGGAGAGCTTCGATTTTCCATCGCTGAAGTTCCAGACGAGGTCGGAGTCGGGAAGCTGGCCGTTCTGATTGGTCGTCCCCGCCGCTATCTTGAGACCCGTGTTCAATTTCGTCGTCTTCGGGTATTCCACCGTGAAATTTCCGAGGGCCGAGAGCTGGTTCTTGAGTATCGTCACCGTCTGTCTCTGATCCGGGAGCTTGAACGCTATCGTCTCCTTCGCCCTCGGCACGTCGATCCATGTCGACTGGTCCTTCTCACCCAAATATACGGATTCCACGTGGACGTCCGAGAGCTTCAGCGGAACATTGATATCGACGGAGGTCGTCTTGTCGTAAGTTACTACCGCCGGTCGCCTGAGGTGGATCGAGTTTAACTTGTCGTAGTTCCAAGAAGTGGGTATCTCATGCCCGACGACCTCGGGGTTCGGCGGGACGTTGGCGGGATCCCGGAGGTAGGCTTCGATGGCGGGTTTTCCATTCACCGGATTGCCTCCAACGAGGATCTCGTTCCCGGCCGAGTCAATAAGGTTACCGTCCCCGTTCGTGGCCATAGCGCCTATCGTCCAGTACCTGAGTGTCTCTATGTCACCCAATCCCGAATCCACTGCTGTTAAACTCGGCGAAACCATGGAAGCACCTGCGGCGATGGCCGACGCTTCATCCAGGTAAATGGTGTCCGGAAGGTATACCTGAGAGTTAACTGAAATTTGATTTTCAAGGACCATTTCGAGAATGGGTCTATTATCTGTCGAAGAGACCTGGGAAATATCCGCGCTATCAGATCCCAATATCCTGAAGTCACCGGCCAAGCTGGGGGTGGAAACGGTGGAATTGAAAGTCAGCTGGGTCGGTATGGGTGCGGTTCCCGGATTCGCCGATAGCTGATCCTTGATATAAGTAACAAATTCGCTGATAAAAGTGGTCCAATTGTTGACCTGGGTGGTCACACCGATGGATTGAGCCGGGGATAAAAATTTCAGTTTATTCCCAATGAGGTTCATCACCGTATTCGCTTGGATATTTAACCCGGACAATTGGGTTTTACCACTCGGGGCGACGAACATCGGAATGGCGCTCCTCTGAATATCCCCATCCGCCTTCGAGATTATATCCTCGAAGTCGAAGTAGTACATCCAGTAGCTCGTCCTGTACTCCGCTTCGGTCACTTCCGTGGTGTAGTAACCGGGACCACCCGGTGACCAATCAAGTGGGATCGCCGCGGTGCCGTCAACGAGTACGACGTTCTCCTCGAAGATCGTGGCGGTCGAACCGCCGTCGGAAGCGGGAACGAAAGTTCTCTGGACCCGGGTGTCCGCGGTCGGCCTTTCCCCCAGAGGTTCGGTCGGTCCCAATGGGGACCCGTTGTATTGGATCCTCGGGACACCCACTATCGGGCTCGTGTCGCCCTCCGTCGGGATGACGAAGGAGTGGATCCTCGGGAGGTGGACCTTGATATTCTCGTTGTGGACCGGGATCTTCGGGATCGGGAACTGGTGCTCGTTGAGCATCAGGGTGATACCGTACGGGATATTCCCGACGTCATCCCCATCCGCGTTCATCCTCGCCCACTCAGGGATGTCGTCCCTCCTTATGGGCTCCGCGCCCTCGGAGACGTATCCCTGGTAATTGGTCGGGACCCTGTGGAGGACCACGAAATTTCCGTCGTCGTCGGTGAGTTCCCTCATCCTGTTCGGAAGGGGCCACTGCTCCTTGTAAGTCCTCCTCTCGTATTCCGGAAGCATGAACAGGTCGAAGGAGGATCGGTCCTTCACGGCGGAACCGGTTCTCCTCTTCGAAGTCGTTCCGAACTCGTTTTCGATTTGATCGAAGTCCGTCCAGTCCCTCAAACCGGGGATGTCAGCCACGACCTCCAGGATGTAACGCTGATAATTTGGATGATTGACCTGGTCCCTCACCCGGAAGATACTGGGACGCTTGGAGTGATCGTGATTGGAATCCTCCTGATACCCGAGCTGTCCCCCGCTGGAATTGAGTTCCGGAGCTCCTTCGGTCCCCCTCACCCCCTCGTTCAGGGCCATGTAATTCGGATCCAGGGTGGGCACCCCCTTCCTTGGGGCCGTGAACCTGGAGTACTTCGTGATGGCGTTTCCGTAAACCCCCAGTATGGGGATCCGGGTGTCCCTGATCGATGGTGTCCTCGCGTCGATTATCTGGGCAGCGTCATAGTCCGTCGCGGAGTAGGATCCCGGGATATCGGTCCAAGTGTTCCTGTATTCCGACAGGAGATCAAGTCCACGTGCCGTGGACAAGAGGGTCCGTCCGTTGGGTCCCTGATCCATGTTCACGAGCCCCTTCAGGACGAGGGCAGCCGGAACCTGGATCTTCCCCTTCTGGTCCATTCCGAGGGCCGTCACGAACTTGTTCTTCCTGTCGGAAGCTGACTCGTTGTCGTTCATGACGCTGATGTAATCCCACCAGTGATTAGTCAAGTTGGTGAGTGCCATCTCCGGCCTGGCGAAATTCACGAACGTATTGGCGTATCCGGTCTTGAGATACGTGTACGATATGCCCGTGACGTCGTTGTCCAGTCCGATATCCTCGTGGAAATTGCTCATGCTGATACCGTACATGGAGATGTCTGATTTCATGACACCGAATTCCGCGTCGAACTGCCACTTCCACAGGGAGATTCTCATCGTGACGTCGTTCACGATCCCCTCGAGGGACTGGGAAGCGTAGGTCTCCGAAGAGACGCGGGCGTCGCTCTTTCCGAGATGAGTCGAATTGTAAACAAAATTTGCGAGGAGCCCGGCTGGTCCGTACAGGACGTTGAATTTCTCCGGTATTTCACCTGTGAAGAGAGAGGAGTTGTCCTCCCATTTCGTCGAAAAAGTTCGAACCGTATTGACGGCGGGATCGGATCTCTTGAAGAAGATGTGGTCCGCCCTGAACCACGCCGTGTTCTCTATGTAACTCCTGGTCCTATCGGCGGAATTCATGTCAAAGGGGCTCGGGTTCCACACCGATCCAGAGGACCCCGCGTAGGAGACGGTGCTCCTCCAATCCCCGAGGAGGAAGTTCAGCCAGAACCACACCTCCGAGACGTTTCCTCCCTCGATGCCAGTACCGTCCCCGGTCATGGTCAGGTTGCTCGCCAGTCGGGAGTTGTTGAAGGGCGGCAGATCGCCGTCCAAGAAGACCCATTTGTGGAGGTGACCGTAGGAGTGGATGTCGGAGGGATCACCGGGTATCCAACCGAGGACTTCGCTGAGGACGTTGATCCACCAAGACCAGAGGGGTACGTTCTCCTGTCCGCTGCCTGCCCGATCCTCATCGACCAGGAACTTGAGGTCCATTAGCTGCTTGGTGAGCCGGAGGGCCCCGTAATCCGTGATGGAGTCGTAAAAATTTCCGTGCCGGGTCACCCAGCTCTGGACGTTGGAGGAAAGGGATCCCGGGAGGGAATCCATGTCAGCACCGTAGAGAGACCTCTCAATCTTGAGAAGCCTCTCGTGGGCATCGCCCAAACCCTGAGTGAGAAGGCCTATGTTACTCTGGATGTTCTGATCGGCCAAGTCCCTGCCGTAAGTGGACTTCCTATCCGCCTCTATGGCCAGGATCTCCGGACCCGTATAGATGTATGACATCGTCTGGAGGCCGGACGTGGCCAACTGAGGCCATATGTTCCTCCTCACGTCCAATTTGCTATAGTCGTGATTGTCCCTGTTGGTATTGGAGGATACCATCTGATCCCTGAACAGCTGATCGAACGGCGAGATCCTCTCGCCGCCGAAGTCTATCTGGGATTGGGAGTCGTCCACGTAGTTCCACAGGCCGATCGGGATCTCATATATGGACTGGAGGGCCTTTCTCCCCCACACGAGATCGCCCATCTTTCCGAACGAATCGGATGGGTCGAAGTACCACTTCCTCCCCGGTCTGGTGAGGGCCGCGTATGACGTCGGGCTGTAATACTTGAATGCCATGAGGGCGTTGGAACTGATAGCTGTCCTGTTGAAGTCATAAGTCAGAATTATGGGGGTCAGATTGCCGGGCCCTTTTACCTTGTATATCTGTTCAAGAACCGTAGGATACCACAGTTGTCCGGTAGAGGTCTCCACTCCGCCGAGGAGGACCTCTTGGACGGCGATCGGGCTCGTCCCCATGGATCCCGGTACGTCATTGATATAATCCCAGTCCCCGCTGACCACGGAGGTCCCGGACAATCCGAGTTTCATATCATGGGTCGTCCGCCAATCGACGTCGGATACCCGACCGCTGGAGTCGAACAAAGCCCTCTTCATCCCGAAGTGGAGTCCGGTAAGACCTATGACACCCGCCCCGTCAGACCACACGTCCACGTTCCAAGGCATGTTGAAGTAGAGCTGATTGAGGGAGAGGTCCGTGTACTCGGTGGGTCGTCTCCGGACGACCACAGATACGTTGAGCTGCCTATCCCACTTCGGCGGATTGCCGTTCATGGGCTTGTCCCTCAGTGGGACTCCCGGCGGATAGCAAACGCCGTACACGTCGCAGTTTGATACGAAGCCCTCCGCCAACGGGACGTCCGAGAACGACGGGTCCGTGACGAGATCCAACCAGTAAGTATTTCCGACGAAGGCCGTTTCCTGCCTGATCTTCCATTCGTAACCGCAGTACTTCGTCCTCTTCTCGGTGACTGTCCTCGAAGCTCCCCACCCCGCTCCGCTCGGGAACAACGTCACGTCGGTGGTATAGAAGGGGGGCTGATGATCCGAATCGTAACCTGAGGTGAGGATCTGATTATAAGTCTCTTCGACCTCGACCGTGTAAAATCCGGGGGATAGTATCATACCCTCCAGGTTTTGAAGTTCGATCGCCTGGGACGATCCAGTCGGCGCCGCTGGATCCGCCACTATCATGGAGATCTCGAAGTCATCCGCGATGTAAGTGTTGTTGTCCTTCACGACGACGGAGCCCATGTTGACGAGGCCGGTGATATTCAGTCGGAACAGGCCGGGGGTGAGGGAGGATCCGCCCGACTCCATATCAAGAGTCTGGCCCGTGAAAGTCTGCCAAGGCCAGATGACCTGAAGGTTATCGGGGGACCCCTCGGTCGCGTACTTGATCATCGAACCGATCTTCCCGTCCCCGATCTTGTAGTAGATGTCTTCGAACACGAACCACGCGCCCGCCGTGAGGAGGTCCTCCGCCGTCCACATCGGGACCCCATCCGTCGGAACCCATCCCGTGGGCGGGATCCATCCAGGTGGATCCTCGGAATAGATCTGTATCGGATTGACCCCAGCCTCGGCGTCAGCCTTGGACCGGTAGAACTTCACCATGTTCTTGTACATGATCGTCTCGGCGAGGACGTACAGCATGCCCTTGTTGGCGGGGGCCGTCTCATCGTATACCGGGTGGGGGGTGTCGTCGACCGCGATGTAACCCGGCTCCACGTACATCTTCAGGATGTCGTCGGTCGGATCCCCCATCAGGTCACCAGTGGCGTAGATTGGCTTGATCTCCCCGACCGGAGCGAATTTCTTGAACTGCCGGATGAACCTGCAGTCGATGAGGACCCTCTTGGTGTCGAGGACTATCCCGACCTTGTACTCGTAGGATGTCGAT
>JGI24702J35022_10003004_pt1 | contig 10204 bp, 5 predicted proteins | sample TergutTh196P4_FD_35022 | JGI IMG/M metagenome (IMG submission 35022)
AAAGCCCTAATTATCAACATGTTACGAAGACCATGAATCAACATTCCTGTATTTAACAATATGTTAACACTCTCTCTAACCGCAATTTTCAAAATTGCGGGTATTGCTATAATTATCAGTATTTTACACAATATCATCATAATTCGCTACGTTTTTAGGTTGCAAATATGAGGAGGGTAGAGAGGGTGAATGTAAACATCCTCGCCAAATCATTTGCCTCAGGGTCGAAAAACAATGGCCGATTTGTCGTTCTCAGATGTTTATTTTTTTCTTTCCTCATACTCTTTCTTTGCGTTCATAATTCAATCCGCCTGCAAAAATAGTGTTTAATTTTAAATAAACAAATATTTATCCATTTTTTTTGAAAAAAAATTTAATTTTGCCTCATATAGTGAAAATTATTTAGCGATGATAAACGTATTTTCCCTTCGTTAGGAAACGAGGGGACTAATTTATTTTTTTAAAAAACCGATTCCAACGTATGGAGTGGAAGAAATGGGTGTCAGGGTCTATGGAAAAGATGACAAAGTTCATGCGTCCCACGAGGGAGGAGTAGGGGACAAAGCCGAACATGCGGCTGTCGTGAGAGTTTTCACTGTTGTCGCCAAGCATGTAATAGTATGGTTGTGATATGATACAAAGGTAATCGAGCTGTCCGTTGATGTATATCGAATCGTTTATTAAAATCATTGAATGGCCCTCGTTTGTCACTAAGGGGTACATCCTGTCAAAGTTTTGTGCGTTGACAACTATCGTATCTCCTTCGCTGAAAATTGCCGCTATTCTTTTCACTAACAGGGGATGTGGAAATTCGGGGGATTCAAAAACAGCCATGTCCCCAATTCGAGGCATACGAAAACCTGCCATTCGGTTGTAGCCCCAGTCGTTTTTTGCGTCAGCAAGCCGTAACGGTTTTATCCAAGTGAATACATTGAATATCGGTATATCGGCAAAACGTCGCGGTAGTTGTGCGCCATAAGTCAACTTATCAATCCATAGCCAGTCGCCGATATGAATGGTAGGACTCATGCTTGCAGAGGGGACGGAGCAAACCTCTCCAACAAAAACCCGTAATGCAATAACAAAAAATATCAAGACGAGAAAAATTATCTTCAGGGGTAATTTTCTTTTTGTTGGTTTCTTTCCGTTCTCTGTTTGCATAATTTTTTTCTTTTTGGTCAGTGTTCATGCCTTTTCTGTGGGCCTTTTATCGCGAGTCGACAGGATGTAAGCTCCGGTGGCGCTTAACACAGCAAACAGGATGAAGGTGATGTGTATCACTTGCATTAGCTGGGCGCTTACTTCGGGGGTGATGGCTTGGTTGCCGATGATGATGGATATAATCATGGTTGTGATACCCATGCTGAAGGCTTGGCCGATCAGCCTTACCGTTCCGGTCGTCGCCGATGCCATGCTGTAATGTTTCTTGTCCACAGAGCCCATGATGGCGTTTGTGTTCGGCGATGAAAAAACGGCGAAACCGATGCCGAGCAAACTAAGCATGACTATAATCAACGTTGTCGTGCTGTCGGGCTTCAGCAATAAAGCAATGGCGAATAAGACAACCGAGATGATTGCCATTCCCGATAAGGAAAGATAACGGGGCAAAATCTTATCCGACAGTTTTCCGGCGATAGGCGACAACACCGTCTGAACGACAGGTTGTACGATCAATATCATCCCTGCGCTTTGTGCGTCTAATGTTTTTACTTCCTGAAGGTAAAGGCTTATCAGAAAACCGATGGGGAATGTGGATGCATAGTTGATGAGAGCGGTAATCGATGCTCGTCGGAATGTTTTGTTCTCTACTAATAAGGAGATATGGAAGACCGGATATTTCACTTTACCTTCCTGTTTTACAAAGAGGAAAAGCAACCCTGTGGAACCGATTATCAGTAGGAATCCGGTCAAGCGGGGCAGGATGGTGAGTCCGTAGATGAGCGCTGTGATAGCTAAGCCATAGATGATGGAGCCTTTGAGGTCGAAAGGCTCGCCTTTGGATTCTATCCAATTCTCTTTCATCACTATCAATGAGCCGGTCAAGGCGAGGGCAGATATAGCTGCTGTAAAGAAAAAGATGTATTCCCAACCGAGGTTTTGGGTGATGAAACCGCCTAATGATGGCCCTGCAGCAATGGAGATATAAACGGTAGCGGCATTGATACCCATGGCGGTTCCCCGCTCTTTGGGGGGGAATACGGAGGAGATAATGGCGATATTTGAGCAGAATACCATGGCGCTTCCGACACCTTGTAGTGACCTTAAAATGATGAAAATCATACTGTTGGAAGCGAATCCGCAACAGACCGTCGTAACGAGAAATACACTGAGGCCTGTGAGGAAGACTGTGCGTTTTCCCCAAATATCGGCAAGCCGTCCGAAGGGTACCTGCAGGATAGCCGTGAGCAGCAGATAGGAGGTTACTGTCCAGCTTTGTACGATGCCGCTCATCGAAAATTCCCTCGCTATCTGCGGCAAGGCAAGGTTGATCGACGACCCCATAAACGGCACAAGTGATGTAGCAAGACACGCATTAAATAAAATGCGGTTCCGGTAAGCTTTATTCCGAGGCATGATTACTCAATTATTTTATGCGCGAAAGGTAATTACTCTTTCGCCCCTTCGCCTGTTTGCCTGTACTACAATTGCACTTTGACAAATTTGTTTTCCCATGCTTTTATCCGCACCGTTGCGTTTGTCGGCTGTTCTTCGCCTAACGGGTTACATTCCTTCACACGGACAGCGGGGGAGAACGGAGATGTTATATCCAAGGCGCTATCTTTGCCCCCTATCTCCCGTAATTGAAGTATCAGCGCGTTTTCACCTTCTATCGGGATCATATTGACTAACAACACATTGGAAGGGTTCAAGGACAGGATGGAGCCGTTTATTGCCGGTTTATTATTGGAAAGTCCCGCCGGTATGACGCGGTTCGGCAGGGGAATCCGGTTGTCCCATGCAAATTTAGTGGCATATTCAATCGAGGGGTCTGCGGCAGAAGTCAGATAGTAGGTCCATTCAAAGTCGCCGTGCTGGTCGGCATTGAAATTGGTCACCCAGTAGTTGTTCATCGGCCACGTAAAGATATGGTTTGTCTCCGGCGTCGCTCCGGCTTTGAAGCGTCCGAGGTTGATATTACCGAATTGCATCAGCGGTATTTCCCGACTGCCTAATATGATTTGTTCCGTATCGTTGCGAACGGAAGCGAAATTTTGGACGGTATTCCAGTCGTTTGTTGACCCCGGTATCTGTTCTACGCCGGCTTCAATCGTTCCTCCCGGCACGTCGAAGAAAATCTTGCCGCGGTTCAGTTCAAAGGGGAATACGACATAAAGCGCTTCAGGTTCGGTCACTTGTTTTTTACGCAACCGGTAGGTGAGGTCTATCTGCTTGCAGGTCTTATACATGCGTAACTCAAATGTGAAATTATCATTACCCATACCGGCTGGTGATGTCCCCTTGAAACGGTAGCTATCCCATATTGCCCCTTCCTGATAGCCGAGATAGCTTACATCTGTTGGGCTAAATCGTTGGAAGTTACCGGGTTTTAAACGGTCGAGCGATCCCCGTACATCGTCCCTTTCATACACTAACTCACCCATTTGCCATTTTGTGCCTTCCGTAAGCAGGTTTTTATTCAGTTCCTTGTCGAACCATTCCGTAACAACACCTTTAGTCAGGTCTAAACGGATCCGGTACCATGTGTTTTCGATTGTCTCAAAGGCATCGTTGGAAGTTGCCGGGGCTACCGGGGTTTCTTTTGTCGTATGAATGGTATAATATTTTGACCCTAAGGCCGGCGCTTTGTCTACCCACAAAACCCAATAGCTTGCATCGGTATACGAACGGATGATTTGCTTTTTGACCTCGACGCCTTTTTCGTCTTTTATGATAGTCTGGCGGTTGATGGGCAGGATTTCGTGGTCGGCATAAATGATGGTATATCCGCTATGTTCCCAGTTCAGGGGATTGAACACGATGATACCGGCCATGTCTTTATAACGGGGCGCGTAAGATTGCAATAACCCCAACGCTGTTTCGCCGACAGGGCGCGAACGACGATAGGCTTCCCAAGCATAGGCGGCCTTATGCGAGCGTTGCTCCATGGTCTCTAAATGGAACGGGTCACTCACGCTGTTGTGAAATCCGAAGGTATGTTCGCCGTAAAATAACAGCGCTTTATTGACTTCATCCAATTCCCTGTTTACGGTAGGCGACAGGTCGGCGCCTAATATTCGGGCTAAGGACAGTGAAATCCGGTTGGCGATGATATCTGCTTGGGCATAACGCGCTGTTGCCGCTTCACGGGCTGCCGAACCGAAACCGTCGGTCCACCAGTCAGGCCATGCTGCGCGGAAGGTCTGCAGGTCTTTCCCGTATTTTTGTTCGATAACCTGCATAAATTCGCTTGAGAGCGACAGACGCAGTTTCGGGAAGTCGTATTTTTCGTTCCATTGACGTACCATATCCGAGCCGGCTGTCGAGGGAGGCGAATTGTCGGTAAAATAACCCGAATATTGCAATTCGATGATATCATGCGGATAGCTCAAATCTTCCATGCTATTCAGATATTTCAACATGAGACTTTCGAATGTGTCGAAGACCCCTTTTTCAAATTGCAGAAAATTGCCGTACATATAATGTTCGGCGCGAAAGGTGAGCGTTTTTTTCCCTGAAGGCGATTCCCACCAGAAAGCCGTTGGTTTATCGAAAGAGATAAGCGCTTTATGACCATGCGTGCCCATGATAATATATTTGACGCCCAGATCGGGGAAAAACTCCGAAAAACTCCATGCAATCCCGTTGACATCATTCTGCATGGCTGTTTGAACAGGGATCCCTGATTTTTTAAATTCTTTCAACGTATACAACGAATAGGCCAATTCCTGTTCGCCGGGCAGTTCGTCATAATTAAAATACATGGCAGTCACTTCTATTCGTCCTTCCTTTATTCGCTGCTTCAATCGTTCCACCTGTTCTTTCGGGCGAATCCGTATATATTCACTCACTGCCCATGCTGCTTCGCAGACCCACCGAAATTTGGCATCATCGGGATAATCGTCGGTCAAATCGCAATAATCCAATGCGTAATCGATAAAACGGATATGCTCCGACAGTATTTCGTGTTGGGGACGCGTATACCCGATATCCGTATGGGTATGCTGTAAAAACATCACCTGCCATTCCCTGACAGGTAATAATGCTATCGTTTTTGCGACAGCGCCTTCTTTGGCAGTAATTGTAAGCTCTCCGGTCGTTTTTTGCTTCACCGGGTCAATGGCTAATTCAAAGGTGTTGATACCGGTGCGGACGCTTACCTTTTGCTTTACTCCGTTAAATTCGACCTGCACCTGCGCAGGTTTCCCCTGATGATTGTAAGAAACCTTGATAATTTGTTTCTTCGTTTTTTTCAGGATAACAGGCATAACGACTGCCTCTGTTATCTTACTGTCTTCCGTTGCGCTTTGTAGAGCCTCCTCCGGAAGTTGGGCGTATCGCTTGTTAGCTTCACTGATGTCCGTCATGGGCATATCGCCTCCGTACTGTTTTTCTGCTGAACCCGAAAGTGTATTCCCGTCCTTGGAAGGAAAACCTGAAGCCGTCAGGATACAGCATATGGCCAAAATCAAACCTGATAATCGTGTTGTGTTCATTGTATTTATCGTATTAATAATTTCACTCGTTGTAATGAGACAGGCGACAATTATTTTGTTATTTCACCTGCTAAATTAGTATTCATTCGTTTCCTGATTTCATCGACGGGCAAATCCAGCGCCAAAAGAAACATCAGTTTCGTAAGAGCCGATTCCGGTGTGATATCGTAGCCGCTGATGACGCCGGCAGACAGTAGTTGGCGTCCTGTTTCATAACGCTCCATTTCCACACATCCAATCAGACATTGGGAGATGTTTACTACTAATTTGTTCTTTTTCGTCGCTTCTTCCAGCAATTTTATCAGCCACTTTTTTTGCGGCGCATTACCGGAGCCGAATGTTTTCATGACGACAGCCTGTATCCCCGATGCCCGGAACAGCGTAGCGACGATTTCTTCGCGTATCCCTGGAAAAAGCGTGAAGATGACAACATTTGTATTGAGGTGATAATGAGGCTTTAAGGGAAGGCTGGGGTCTGGTTTGCGTAGGAGGTGATTCTCATATTTAATATGTACGCCCGCGTGCGCTAAAAGCGGAAAATTATACGAACGAAACGCATTGAAGTTTTCCGCATTTATTTTTGTAGTCCGGTTCCCGCGCATCAGGTTGTTTTCAAAGAGTATACATACTTCGGTGACGACCGGCGTGCCGTCAGGATTTGTAGCCGCAGCAATCTCGATAGCCGTGATGAGGTTTTCTTTTCCGTCGGTACGTAACAGGCCGATAGGGAGTTGTGAGCCTGTTAAGATAACAGGCTTGCCAAGGTTCTCCAGCATGAAACTCAGAGCGGATGCCGTGTATGACATCGTATCTGTACCGTGGAGAATGACGAAACCGTCATACAACTCATAATTGCTGCTGATTATTTCGACTAATAGTACCCAATCCGAAGGTTCCATATCGGATGAATCTATCGGCGGCTCAAACTGGTAGGTAGCAATATTGAAATTGAAGCGCATCAATTCGGGCGCATGTTGAAGCAGGTGTTCAACATTAAAACTTTCAAGCGCTCCCGTCTCCGGGTTCTCTATCATTCCTATTGTGCCGCCTGTATAAATTAACAGAACGGAACGGCTTACCTTATTTTCCTTCATACAGTAGTTACATTCGGATGCAAAGGTATCATTTTTCCTTGAAAAAAGAAAATTTTAAATAAAAAGCAGCGCATTATTCTCCCCCAAATGGGGGTATTTTCAGTTGAAATTAAAAAAACCCCCATTTGGGGGTATTGCGGGTTTTTTTCTTGCGCTATTTTTGCACCGGATTTCAAACTTAATGTGAATTTAATATGAATAAAAATTTTTTTAAAAATAATTCTCGTTTTGAAGTGAGTTTTTTTAATTTTTAATATCTTTGCATCGATTTTCAAATTTAATAACATGGATAATTACTATTTTACAGGTGATTTTGGTGGCTCATCAAACGATTGGAGCGAAGAGTTGAAAAGGGCGGTCTACATTGCTAATGAATATGCAAAAGAATCTTTTCAGGATTCCGTTATGCCTGCACATTTGCTGAAGGCATTGCTACATAAGGACATAGAGCTGATACCGCTCATTGAGAAATTGGAGAAGGATTATTATTATCTGCTTGAATGGGCGGAAATACAGATCGAGTTTTATCCGAAAACGAAAAAGGTTTCGGATGAATTGAACCTTTCGGATTCGGCGCTGGCCGTTTTGAACGAAGCCGATAATTTCAGGTTGAAACTGAATTTAGAGAAGATAACGCCTGAATGTCTCTTGGCTTCGTTAGCTACGCCAGGGGTCGGGTTTACTTACGAACAACTGAAAACGTTACTGTTAAGTGCGCAGGAAGTAGTGGATAGTGTGTCTGTTACGCCAAAGAAGGCAGGGAAAAGAGGGATGTCAACGGGAGTAACCACTTCGGGAACTGCATCTGTTGGCGCATCAAAAGCTATCGGAAAATATTGCATCAACAAGAATGAGTTGGTAGAAAGCGGTATTATAAGTCCGGTCATCGGCTTTGAGAACGAGATTTCGGTACTTTTTGAAGTGCTGGGTCGGAAAACAAAGTCCAACCTGCTGATCACAGGCGAATCGGGTGTAGGGAAAACGGCTTTAGTGAACGGATTCGTACAGCGCTTAGTCGCTTCGGATGTGCCCGGATTTCTCGATTCATATACCGTCTATGAGTTGAATCTGGCGGCGATTACTTCCGACGCAAACTATAAAGGAGAAGCAGAAGACCGGCTGAAAAATATCATCGAAGAGATGAAGCAGAACGACAATGTCATCCTGCTGATTGAAGCGGTCGAAAAGTTGATGGATAAACAGGGCGCGCTATATGGCGCTATCAACACCTTGAAACAGGCGCTAAATCAGGGTAACATTTTACTGATATGTACGGCCTCTATTGACGGGTATACAAAAAATATCGAAACGGATAAGGAATTTATTCGCAAGTTTGAGAAGATAACGATAGAAGAGCCAAACGCCGATTATTGTTTTCGGATATTGAAAGGGGCGATACATTCATTCGAGGAGTTTCATGGGTTGAGTATTTCCGACGAGGTGCTTATCGATGCGATACGCCTTGCAAAACGGTATCTGAATGAGAAATCACTGCCCGATTCGGCTTTCGACCTGATTGACCGTACGATGTCGCTTGTGCGTACGATGAACGATATATCGGGGAAAGACATCCGTAGCATCCGTGAAAAGTTGCAACTGCTGCAAGAGAACCCCGGAGGATTGACGGAGAAAGAACAGTTTACAGAGTTAGGATGGTTGCAATACGAATTGTTCAACAAGGTGAGTTGTATCCTTATCGCACAGTTGGACGACGAAACGGATTTTTCAAAATTAGAAAAAAATGAGGAGCGTTTCAACTATTTATTTTCAGTCGTTGACAAGTTGGAGCCTTTGTCACAAGAAATACGCTTACATATTGAAAGCGCTGACCTTTATGCGGTTGTCGCGCGACAGACAGGTATTCCATTAGGGAAAGTGCAGTCGAAGGAACGCGATAAATTGTCGAATGCCGAGATGACCTTGAAAAAGAGAGTCGTCGGACAAGACCATGCTATAAAAACCATATTGGATGCTATCTACGAATCGCGTTCGGGACTGAACAAAAAAGGTCAACCTATCGGTTCGTTCTTCTTCCTCGGGCCTACGGGTACGGGTAAGACGGAGTTAGGAAAAGCGCTGGCAGAGTTCCTCTTTCAGGAAGAGGCGGCCATGCTGCGCTTCGACATGTCGGAATACAAGGAAGAACATTCGGTGGCGCTGCTCTATGGAGCCCCTCCGGGTTATGTCGGATATGAAGAAGGCGGCTTGTTAGTCAATCAGATACGCCAGAAACCCTATTCGGTAGTACTGTTCGATGAGATTGAAAAAGCACACCGCTCAGTGTTCGACCTCTTCCTGCAAATATTGGACGAAGGTAAGTTACATGACCGGTTAGGTCGGGTAGGAGATTTCTCAAATGCGCTGATACTCTTTACCTCCAACATCGGAAGTCAGTTTATCATCGATTCATTCGGACAGGGTGTCATACCACAGAACAACCAGTTGATGGAGATTATGCAGGGACACTTCCGCCCCGAATTTTTAGGTCGTCTGACGGAGATTGTTCCTTTCTCGCCGATAACCGAAAAGATTGTCACCATGATCTTCGACATTCACCTGAAAGGCTTACTTAAGTTGTTAGATGAACAGAACATCTCGTTGACCATTGAGGAAGAAGCGAAACACACGATTGCCATGTCGGGTTTCAACGCCCAGTTTGGCGCACGCCCGATCATCGGTATCATACGGAAAGAGCTGCGTCGACCACTGTCGAAGATGATTATCTCCGGAGAGATAAAGAGCGGCGACAAAGTACGGTTAGAAATGAAAAAAGACGAGCTAAAATTCAAAGTAAAGTAGAGACAGTAGAGACGTAGCACGCTACGTCTCAAAGTAAAGTAGAGACGTTGCACGCTACGTCTCAGAGTTCAGAGTATAAAGTAAACGCCTGCCTATAAATAATTAATTATTAAACTATTATATTATGAACTTTTTAAAAAAATTATTTCCCTTTCTATGGAAGAAAAAGGAAGATAAAAACAACATACAATCAAGTATTAATATTAAAAACAAACGCAGTATGAGTCTAAGAGAAAATTTTATTTCAGATGCGCCTGATGAAGAAACCGGCGGTAAGGTGAACGCAATTTCACAAAACAAAACGCTTTATATCGGGCAGTTTTCAGACACAGTGGCAGAACCTGAACTATTTCAGGAAGCGCCCACTATCAAGGAGGTCTTCGAGAAATTCAAACCTCAAACGAATGTAGAGTTTCAAACCGAAGAGGGTGATTTCGTGGAAGAAACAATATCTTTCAAGGAGATGAAAGATTTTGAGATCAACAATGGAAGCGGACAATTGGTGCAAAACAGTGCGTTCCTGCTATCAGCGAAGAGCAACATCGAATCCAATGCAAAAATCAGAAAGCAGATCGAACAGAACAAACGTCTGAGGGATCTATTGGCAAAACAACAATCGAAAGAAGAGTTGCGCAATGTCCTGCAAAACTTGTTAGA
>JGI24702J35022_10003005_pt1 | contig 10204 bp, 8 predicted proteins | sample TergutTh196P4_FD_35022 | JGI IMG/M metagenome (IMG submission 35022)
TTTCAAGCAAAAAGGTGGTTATCTGAACGAAAGACAAAAAATGCTTAAAGAATTTATCGTTGAACAAAGAACGGTTAAAATTTCCGACTTGTCGGTTGCGTTCCCCAATATTTCGCCAAATACATTGAAAAAAGACTTGCAATATTTGCGCAATGAGCAAATTGTTACAACAGTAGGGCAAGGCAAAGGGACAGTTTATGTAATCAAACAACAAGCGGAATAGAGATGAAAAGAGCGTCGCATACCGTTTGGCGTGATTGCGGATTATCTGATTTTGAAATTTTAAACGAAGCAAAGAAGTATTGCGACTATCGGGTTTTGATATTTAAAAACGCACTAATAAAAGTGCATTTTGTTTTCAAAAACGCACTCCATATAGTGCAATGTTGAAAATAATTTGTACTTTTGCAGAAAAATTTATGCAATATGGAATTGTTAAGTAAAAATTTCAAAGAATTGTTGGCGTTAACGCCAACAGATTTTAAGCGGTATCTCTATTCGGAAGTTGCGTGGGACGACCGAATGGTTGGCATTGTCGGACCGCGAGGAGTGGGAAAAACCACAATGATTTTGCAGTATATCAAGGAAAATCTTGATGCAAACGAAACGCTGTATGTGCAGGCAGATGACATTTATTTTGCCAATCACACATTGCTCGAACTTGCCGAAGAATTTTCCAAAAACAGAGGTAAATACCTGTTTATTGACGAAATCCACAAATACACAGGTTGGTCGCAAGCATTGAAATCCATTTACGATTATTTCCCTCAAATGAAAGTGGTTTTTACAGGCTCGTCTATTTTGGATATTCTCAAAGGCAGTGCCGATTTAAGCCGTAGAGCGTTGATGTTCAAAATGCAAGGTCTTTCATTCCGTGAATATCTGTTCCTTTTTCACAATATAGAAGTCGAAAAATATAGTTTACAGGATATTTTGGAACATAAAACCGATAAATTTCCTGTTCGCCACCCGTTGCCGTTATTTAAAGATTATTTACAGCGTGGTTACTATCCGTTTGGAACGAATGATACAATGTTTTTACAACGTTTAAAACAGGTCATTATTCAGACATTAGAAACCGATATTCCGATTTATGCAAATATGAACATTGCAACAGGTAAAAAACTCGGCAAACTACTGAAAATTATATCACAAAGCGTTCCATTCAAGCCTAACTTCACAAAAATTGCAGGAATGCTCGAAGCAAGTCGCAACAATATTGATGATTATTGCTATTTTATGGAACAGGCAGGTTTGATTATGCAGTTACGCGATATAGGCGAAGGCATTGGGCAACTTGGAAAAGTTGATAAAGTTTACATTGACAATACAAATTTGATTTTTGCTTTGGCAGAAGAAAATCCCAAAACAGGAAACATTCGTGAAACTTTCTTTTTCAACCAAATGCGAGTAGAAAACAAAGTTTATCGTTCCGAAAAAGGCGATTTCAATATCAACAATATCACTTTTGAAGTTGGCGGAAAAAGTAAAAATCAAGAACAAATCAAAGACCTAAAAAATGTGTACATTGTCAAAGACGACATTGAATATGGTTATCAAAATGTGTTGCCATTGTGGGCGTTTGGCTTGAATTATTAAAAGAAGTTTGTGTGATGAAAAGAATACTTTCCTTTCGATAATTTCCGTCTGTAATACCGTTTGGCGTGATTGCAGGCAGCGCAAAAGGCAAGAACGGCTTAAAATTATTAAAGAAAATTTTTGTTTGTTTCCAAAAATCACTATTTTTGCAGAATAATAGAAACGAAATGAATTATTTGAATTTTAGAAATAGGTTTATTGAGTTTGGTGCGTTCTCAACGTATCAAGTTAATGCTGTTTTCTCCAATTTTTCGCCTAATAATCTTACTCGTTGGCAGCAAGAGGGATTGGTTGTAAAATTGAGACAAGGTTTCTATGCTTTTCAAGAAAGTATTTTGCAGCCGAATTTTGCATTTTTTCTATCGAACTTTATTTATAAGCCGTCTTATGTCAGTTTGCATACTGCGCTTGCTTTTTATGGCATTATTCCGGAGGCAGTTACGCAAATTACTGCTGTAAGTTCGCTGAAAACCGCAGATTTTCGGAATGATGTGGCACAATTTTCGTACAAAAAAATTAAGTCCGATTTGTTTTTTGGTTACGAACAAAAAACATTAGGTAATCGCACTATCAGCATTGCCACGCCCGAAAAGGCAATACTTGATTTGCTCTATCTTTATTCATTTTACAATACTGAAAGTGAAATTGAAAATTTGCGTTTTGATGAAGATTTTGTGCAAAATGAATTGAATATCGAAAAGTTAGCCTTGTATTTAGATAGATTTAATAATAAACAATTAACAAAAAGAATTAAGATTTTTACGGACTTGTATGAGATATGATTAAAATATGATTGACCTGCAACAAATAAAAAACTATTTTCCTGCCGACATACAGGAAAATCCGCTTTTCAGAAAGTATATGCTAAAAGAGTATGTGCAATTACTAATTATGGATTTTTTGTCCACTTCGGTATATGTTGGAAAAATTGCATTTATCGGTGGTACAAATCTTCGGTTGGTAAAAGGAATTGACCGATTTTCAGAAGATTTAGACTTTGACTGCAAGGATTTTTCGCAAGAAGATTTTTTAAAAATGACAGACGATATTCTTGTTTTTTTGCAGCGTTCAGGTTTGCGTGTTGAAACTCGCGACAAGCAAAATGACAAGTTAAAAGCATTTCGTAGAAATATCTATTTTCCCGAATTGCTGTTTGAATTGGGACTTTCGGGTTACAAAGAAGAACGTTTTTTAATCAAGGTAGAAATGCAAAATCAGGGGTTCGATTACAAACAGAATTCTGTAAGTATCAAGCGTTTAGGTTTTTTCTTTCCGTTTCCTGTTCCGCCCGACAATGTGCTTTGTGCAATGAAAATTTCAGCGTTACTTTCTCGTACAAAAGGGCGTGATTTTTATGATACGATGTTTCTGTTACAACAAACAGAGCCAAATTATCAATTTCTTACCGAAAAGTGCAATATAAAAAGCAAAACAGAATTAAAGGCTGCGTTGTTTGACATCATCGAAAAAACAAATTTGAATATTAAGTTGCAAGATTTCGAGCATTTACTTTTCAATAAGGAAAAGTCGCAAAAGGTACTTCTGTTTAAGGATTTTATCGAAAGTTTTTAAGATTTCCATGTGGTTAGACCGTACAATATTGCTAATGGGTGCAGAGGGGGTGCAAAAGTTGCAGTCGGCTCATGTGGTGGTGGTTGGCTTGGGCGGAGTGGGCGCCTATGCAGCTGAAATGCTGGTACGTGCCGGTATCGGACACCTAACTATTATAGATGCCGACACGGTGAGCGAAACCAATAAGAACCGCCAGTTATTAGCCTTAGACAGTACCTTGGGGCAGGAAAAGACAGCCCTAATGTCCCGCCGCCTGCTTGATATCAACCCCTTGCTGCAGCTCACTGCCCATACTATATTTCTACAACCCGACAATATCCCGTCCGTCATTAACCTTACATTAAAAAACATTGACTACCTTGTTGACGCCATAGACACCCTTGCGCCTAAAATAGAGCTTATTACGTATTGTGTACAGCAGGGAATACCTATTGTTAGCGCTATGGGTGCAGGCGCTAAATACGATGCTACAGCGCTGCAAATTACCGATATTTCAAAATCATATAATTGCCCCTTAGCCCACCAGTTGCGCAAACGTTTGAGGCGTGAGAAAGGCATAAAGCACGGAGTTAAAGTTGTTTTTTCTACGGAACTTCCCGACAATAAGGCTATCGAATTGGTTAACGAGCAGAATAAAAGGTCTATAGTGGGTACAGTTTCTTACCTGCCGGCAGTATTCGGCTGCCTTTGCGCCCAAGCTGTTATTGACGATTTACGGAAGTTCTGATATGGTTTCTAAAGCGCCAATTTGATGTATATAGATGTACTTCAATATATTATAAGAGCAGTATTAAAATTTCTTGCAAAATTAAAATAAGTTTCTTACATTTGTAGATTAATTAATAAAATTATGGAACAAAAAAATCTTCATCATGCCTTACAGATTATGCACGAGTTGTGTACCGGGTGTTCGCTCTGTATGAAAGTGTGTCCTTCTCAAGCCTTGCGTGTACGTGAAGGCAAGGCTGTTATGCACTCCGACTGGTGTATTGATTGCGGCGAATGTATTCGGGTATGCCCCGAAAAAGCCATTAAAATTACAGCCGACGATTTTAAACGTATTTTCGACTACGAACATCGTCTCCTGATATTGCCTTCAATATTCTTTGGCCAGTTCAACAACTACATTTCTCAGGCAATGGTCAACAATATCTTGAAAGAAATGGGATTTTCAGAGGTGCATGTTCCGGAAGAAAGCGTAGATTTCTTGTTGGAGATAATGAATCATTATATAGAAGAAAATCAAAGGCCTGTTATTTCCTCTTTCTGCCCTGCGGTTATCCGCCTTATTCAGGTGCGTTTTCCATCGTTAGTTAATAATGTGATGCGCTTAAAACAGCCGATGGAGCTTACGGCACACCATATACGGAGCAGTTACAGCGAAAAATATAAGATTGACCCCGCAAGCATAGGCATATTTTATGTAACCCCCTGTGTAGCTAAAATTGCGTCCATTAAATCACCCGTAGGGAGCTATGCTTCGCCTATTGACGGCGTAATTAACATGGACGACCTCTATAATCGCGTACAAAAGGAATCGGTTAAAAAATTAGCCGAAAATGACGAGGCGCCCTCATTAGAAAGATTGCAACTTTCCAGCAAAGCAATTAAATATACGCTTACCGGCGGCGAAAAAGACAATATGTGGCAAGCCGGTTTATCGGTTGATGGCTTGCACAATGTCATTGATATTTTAGAACATTTGGAAAATGATAAAATAGAAGGTGTTGATTATCTTGAGTTGCGCATTTGTGATGAAAGTTGTGCCGGCGGCATTCTTACGCCGAATAACAGGTTCTTTGCAGCCGAACGCCTGCGCCGCATGTCTAAAGACCTGCCTGATGAATGCTGGATGCCTAAAAAATATATGGATTACTTAGCAAGCGTAGTGAATGTAGGCCCTATTGCACCCCGTTCCCTTGTACGCTACCATTTAGATACTAATGAGGCCATGAAGATGATGGAAAAGGCGCGTAAGATTAAAAAGTCATTGCCCGGAATTGATTGCGGAGCTTGCGGCACGCCGAGTTGCAAAACCTTAGCGGAAGATGTTGTCTGCGGAAGAGCAAGCGTTAACGCCTGTCTCTTTAAGCGAATTGCGCATGGTAAAGCCGGTAAGCTAAGTATGCAGGAGGCCATAGATGTCATGGAAGAAATATGGGGCGCTGATAAATTCACGGATAAATAACCGATGACTGCCTGAGAGTGCGAAAAATTGCCGAAACAAAGTAACGAACAAGAAATAATATAAAGTAGGTAATAAGTAAAAATTTAAAAGCAATCAAAATGAAAAAAATATTTTCTTCTATAGTCTGCGGCTGCCTGATGTGCGCTGCAGTAACGACAGGTCAAGCGCAAGAGGGTAGTGCTGTTGGCCACAGCGTGCTAAAACAAATTGCTTTGAACAAAAACGAGGATCGCGAAATCAGGATTACCGCACTTACAAGAATGACAGATCAAAGTGAATTTCGACAAATCGCTTTGGACAAAGACGAAGACCGTGAAATCAGGATATTTGCACTTACAAAGATGACAGAACCGAGCGAATTTCGAGAAATTGCTTTGAACAAAGACGAAGACCGCGAAATCAGGATATTTGCGCTTACAAGGATAACAGAACCGAGTGAATTGCGAGAAATTGCTTTGAACAAAGACGAAGACCGCGAAATCAGGATATATGCGCTCACAAGGATAACAGAACCGAGCGAATTTCAAGAAATTGCTTTGAACAAAGACGAAGACCGCGAAATCAGGATATATGCGCTTACAAGGTCAACAGATCAAAGTCTGTTCAGTCAAATTGCATTGGATAACAATGAAGATACTGAAATTAGGAAGTTTGCATTGTTACAATTAAAATAATTCGGAAATAAGTAACAGTCTGCCGATCGGAGGATCTACAACCTTAAATTTGGTCAAGAGACAGGTAATTTTTTAGTCGCTATACACTCAGCGCCTCTATCGAAGAAGTAGAGGTATATTGCTATTTACACCGAATTGGAAATTGATGAAGAGAGGTGAAAATGGAAAAACAACCTTCATCAAAATAATAAATCATAAATAACAAATAAATAAATGAAATCACGCCTGCTTTTTACCTTATGCTTCCTGCTAACCGCTTGGTTAGTACAAGCTAACAATCAAGATTATAGTAAAGGCTGGGAGGCCTTTGCCAATAACAACAGAACTGCTGCCCGAAGCCATTTCGAAGCTGCAGTGGCCAACGAGCCTGCCAATAAGGCCGATGCCTTGCTAAGTCTCTGCCTGTTAGACTGGAGTGAGGGAAAGGACCAAAATGCCTTTAACTACTTTCAGCAGTTTTATTACGAAAGTAAACACCCCTACGAATACTTGGAGGCCCTTTTTCTCCTGCCTTTCCTATACGGCCAACAAGTGCTGAGCGCCGCTCAGTTGAAATTCTACGAATCTATTCTGAACGACCCGAAGATGAACGGTACCATGCGCGCTACAATCTATCAGCACTTGGGCGATCATTATCAGGCTTGTAATAACCGTAAAAAGAGCGAAGAGCTGTATGCTAAAATCGGCGCTGTCAGTCGGTGGCAGGTCTTGGGAAGTTTCGAGAATATTTCGAGCAGCGGCTTCACGAAAGACTGGGGCGTCATCGCAAAAAATCAACCCGAACAAGTATTTAAAAATAAAGAAGAAGCAGAGGTTACTTGGTTTACTCCTTTAGCTGAAAGACCCGACCGTTGGTTCGACTTCGACTACTATTTTCAGTTAGACGATGTTATCTTATACGCCCAAACTTTCTTAACCAGTCCCACTGAGCAAGAGGTAATTATGCGCGTGGGCACCTCCGGCTCCTTAAAAGTGTGGATAAATGATGCGGAAGTGATGAGCATACCCGAAGAACGCAATTGCGGTATGGATATATATGCTTGTAAGGTAAGGCTTAACAAAGGCGCTAATCGTATTGTGGTGCAAATAGGCCAAAGCGAAATAAGCAGGGCTAATTTTCTCTTGCGTTTGACCGATGAAAACGCTAATCCCATTCAGGGTCTCAGCAATACGCCCGATTATACGGCCTATACCAAGGCTGCTGCCAGTGAGCAACCCGAATTAATTCCTTTCTTTGCCGAAGATTTTTTGGAAAAACAGCTACAGGAACAGCCCGATAATATGCTTAATTACTTGGTATTAGCGGAACTTTACTTGAAAAATGATAAATCATACGAGGCTACTAAGGTCTTGAAGCAAATTGAAGCTAAAGCGCCGCAATCGTCTTATATTCAATATCGTTTAGCTGAAGCCTATCTTCGTGCCAACAACGAAACCGACCGTGGCATGGCTATGGAAAACATTAAATTAGATGACCCTGCTTCATTTTATGCCTTGCAGCAACTGTTTGATGAGGCGATACAATCCGAAAAATATTCCGAAGCGGAAGCCATACTCCAACAAGTGAAAAATTTGTATGGCGAAAGTGAACTCACGGAAGGTTGGGAAATGGGGCTTGCCTCTTTACAACGACGTATGAATGACCTTATTGCTATCAGTAAAGCATTATACAAGAAATACCCCCACCGCTATGAATATATGTCGTATAACTATTCCATCTTAAAGAATATACAGAAAGATAGCAAGGCGGCTACCCTCCTCTTGGAAGATTATGTGAAAAAATATAACAGCAGCAGGGCAATTGAAACCTTGTCGGACAACTACATGGAGCAGGGAAAAACCGATAAGGCTCTGAAAATCTGGAAACAATTGGTCGATGATAAACCTTATTCCTTAGGCTTGCTATACAACTATGCCTCCTTGTTAAATAAGTCGCAGCGCTACAAGGAAGCTTTGGAAATGACTACCCGACTTAAAAAACTAAACCCTTATTTGGCAGGCATATACAATATGGAGGGTTATATTTATATGGGAATGAATAACAACGACGGAGCCATATCCGCCTTTCGGAAGTCGATTTATTATAATCCGCGTTCCTACGACTCCCGTAGCCAACTGCGCATGTTGGAAAACAAAAAGGAAATCTTCGATTTCTTTCCTAAGTACAACATTGACAGTATCATAATGAATGCGCCTAAGGTAGCCGATTATCCCAACGACCATTCCATTATATTGTTAGACGACAATCAGTTAGTCTATTATCCCGAAGGCGCGCAAGAACACCGTTACCAAATATTGATTAAGATATTAAACCAGTCAGGTATAGATACTTGGAAAGAATACAGGATTTATTACTTCAACCAACGACTGTTATTAGATAAATATGAGGTGATTAAAAGCAACGGAAAGAAAGTAAGAGCCGAAACGGATAATAGGGGCACTGTGGTATTTACCAATCTCGAAATTGGCGACGTACTGCACTTGGAATATCGTTTACAGGATTATGTATCGGGCGTTTTCTCCAAGCATTTTTTCGGCCAAAACCTCTTCCAAAGCAGTGTGCCCATGTTTAACAGCCGTCATGCTATTTTGGCGCCTGCCGACAAAGTTTTCGACTACAAAATGACTAATGGCCACATAGAAACGGTAATTACCGAATTGGAAGGTATGAAACTTTATCAATGGACGAGCGACTATCAACCCTCTATCAAATATGAGCCTTACATGAGTTCATTAATAGATATAGCGCCCACCTTGACCTTTAGCAGCGTACCCGATTGGAAATTTGTAAGTGATTGGTATAAAGACTTAACTTCCAATAAGTTTAAAAGCGATTTTGTGCTTAAAACAACGCTGGCGGAAATACTGAAAGGCCATGATGATAAAACGGATTTGGAAAAGGCTAAATTGTTTTATGAATATATTCTGAAGAACATAAGCTATTCCAGCGTACCTTTCATGCAGTCGAATTTTATTCCCCAAAAAGCCTCGCGCACCATTAATACCCATTTGGGCGACTGCAAAGATGTAGCCACCCTCTTTGTAGCGCTGTGCCGCGAGAGTGGAATAGAGGCTAATTTGGCGCTCGTTTCTACCCGCGATAACGGGCGTAATCACCTCTTGTTGCCCACCAACCGTTTCAACCATTGCATAGCTGGTTTTAAGGCCGATGATAAAACCTATTATTTAGAGTTGACCGACCCTTATTTACCCTTCGAAGCCCTGCCTGCAGTGGACGTGCGGGCGCATATATTGCCTATCCCTTATAAGGACGAACAGTTTGAAAATAAGATAATAATACTTGATTCACCCTTGCGTGAAACCAATAAAATAAAGAGGAGTACGAGGCTTACACTTAATAATAATGATTTGAATGTTGCCGCTAAAGTTATTCGCTACGGCGATATGGCTTCTTATTTCCGCCACGGCTATTTAGATATTGGACAAGATGAGCAGTTGAAGCAATTTACCCGCGCCATTGCCGCCGATTATACCGTTCCGGTAAAAATCAGCGATTTGACCTTTGAAAATTTAGATAATATAGCTGATAGTGTGGTATATACCTATAACTTGGAAGTAAAGGGGACGGTGCAAGATGTGGCGGGTATGAAGATTTTCCAACTGCCCTGGAGCGATAAGTTGGCATCATTAAGTGAAATGGCTATGGAAACGCGCCTTTATCCTTTGGAGCTATGGTGGTATATAGGCGACGACGGCAATGAAGAAGAAATAGAAATTGTGTTGCCGAAAGGAAAACAATGGGCTGAGCAAATGAAAGACGTGCACTTGCAGTGCGCTAATGCCGTTTATAGCTTAACCTACGATACCCGCACGCCCGACGTCTTAAAGGTAAAACGCAGCATGCAAATGATTACCGACTTAGTAATGCCCGAAGAATATGCGGACTTCCGTAACTTCCTGCAAGCCGTCAGCGAAAGCGACAACAAGCAATATGCCATAAAATAAACAATCTTCCAAAAATAAAAACACTATGAACTTTAAAAACATCTGCCTATTTTGCCTGATTGCTCTATTATCAGGCTGTACCGAAAAAAACGGAATGATTAACACCCCAACGCCCCCGCGGCCAACAGAGCAAACAGACGTGCTGCAACTGACGGCCGAGCCGTTGCCTGTTGTGCGGGTAGCATTTATCGGCTTAGGCATGCGC
>JGI24702J35022_10003006_pt1 | contig 10201 bp, 6 predicted proteins | sample TergutTh196P4_FD_35022 | JGI IMG/M metagenome (IMG submission 35022)
ATTTGTAATCTTGCGATTTTTGAAAAATACTATCTATTTCATGATTTTTCCCGGATAATGATTTGATTTTTATATATAAAATACTGTCATTCAATAAATTGCTATCCAATTGGGGTTCCGGAAATATTCGCTCCAAATCAACATTTTCTTTCATTATGGCGTAATGCGAAAAACCTGTATTTCGTGCATTGATATAAAACAGCAATAAAAAATCCAAATCGTCCTCTACCTTTTCAATCTTCGAATGAATATTTTTTACAAATCCGCTCCATCTTTTTGATTTTACTAAATCGGGATTGAATATTTCTTCTTCCGTTTTGTTTTTAATATTACTGAATATGAATTGATAATTATTTAGTTTCGGATTATCACCATCGAGTTTTTTTGCAGAAAAAATCCCGCTATCCTCATTTTCATCAAAAATAATTTTTGCATGTATAGTATTGCAATCCGATGCAATACTGTCTAATTTAAACGTTCCGAAAAGGGAATGTATCATTCCGGAATCATGATTAAATTCTATTGCGCAAATCGATTTCTTATATTTCCTTTTTTGCATTAAGCGCAAAAGCGTTGATTTCGACGTCCCCATAAATAATTTATCTCGATTTTCGGGACTTTTCAATACAAAATGATTGTCCGAAAGCGTTGTTTGAATTGTATAAAATTGATATTTTCCCATTTCGGGCAATTCTATTTCAGTAAGCCATTTTTCTTGAGCATTACAAACAACTGCAAAAAAGAGAAACAAAAATAGTGTTATTAAATTTTTCATTCTATCATACTATAATATTTCTATTTTTTTATTTATATGATTTATAAGCTGTTTCAATTCTTTTCCTTTTTTTGTCTTAATATCAGGTTTAATTCCTTTTTTATCTACTCTATATCCATTATAAGAAATAAAATCATTGACGGGAACAAATAACATAATATCCTCATCAATCTTAAATCCCTGTATACCTAATAATCCACCGGCGGTTTTTTCACCGACTATTTTAGCCAAGTTATATTCTTTAGCTCCAATAGTCAATGCGTCTGCTGCACTACCTGTATATCTGTTCACCAAAAAATATATATTCCCCTTAAATTTTTTTTCAGTTCCTTTTGTACTTACATAGAACCCATATTCCGAATGTGTTTGAATAGTATCTCCATTTATCATATTAAACTTATCGATGTCGTTCCTGTTTGGCAGTCTGTTGTATTCCTCGTACCATTTTCTAGTTGGGAAAAAGCCGCTTATAAATACTTTATCTGTCATAAAATTGGCAATAAGCGATGTCGACTCAAAATTACCGCCCGGATTGTCTCTCAAATCAATGATTAAGTTACTGTATGCTTTTTGTTCTATGGTATCCAATAGCGGCTTGATGTTTTCTGCTTTTTCAAAGAAACTGCTTATTTTTAATACTGCTATATTTTCATCAATTTCTTTCAAAGATGGGATTTCATTAATTTCGGATAATGTTGTAATGTCTCTAATTATGTAATAATGAGAAAAATCAAAATTTCTAATCAATGCGAAAAAACTAATCTGAAATTCCAAATCATCAGCAGTCTTAAGAGTGGCATTCCTTATTTTTTTTCGAAAATTTTTCCATTTTTTTGAATGAATAATTTTGGGATCAAATATATTTTCTTCGGTTATTTTGATAATGTCTTCAGCTAATTTTCCATAATCCTTTTCTGTATAGTTAATTACTTGGATGCCTTTAAAATTTTTGTGTAATTTATCGTTTTTGTCAAATAATGAATAACAGATGGAATCCTTCGTGATGTTTCCGACAATTTTATAAGAGGAAAATAAAAGATTGAAAGTTCCCTCGAAATTTTGATTATTTAAAGTCGCATTAAATCGAATGATTTCCGGATATTTTAATGAGCTTACAAGTTTTATCGCGCGATAATTAAACTTGGACGCATAATCTAACAAAGCTTTTTCTCTTGTAAATCCATTGATGGTATTATCATCAACAATCACATTGAGGATATAATCAAATCCTTCTTCATCTTTTATCAGATATTTTGTCTGAGAGTTTATCCATTGGCAAACGAAGATCATGAACGAAGCTAAAAAAGCGTATCTTCTTATGCTACTTTTTTCAACATTCTTATTAGATAATCTGCATCTTGAGTTTTTTAGAATTCCATTTTTTATCATTTGTGATATAACTTATTTTTGTATCACAAAACACAAACAGGCATTTTTATCGTTTGTCACAACCAATTCAAGACTTGATTATAAATCCGGCGGACTTTCAGACCGGCGTCTTCCCATGTTATGGCGTCAACTTCTTTCTTCCCTTCTTCTTTCAGGTATTCATACATACCCGGATAAGTAATAATGGAATACATAGCGTCGGCCATTGCTTCAATGTCCCAATAATCCGTTTTGATTGCATTGTCCAGGATTTCCGCACATCCCGATTGTTTGGAAATAATCGTAGGAACACCGCATTGCATAGCTTCAAGCGGCGAAATACCAAAAGGTTCCGATACCGAAGGCATAACATAAACATCGCTCAATTTGAGGACTTCATACACTTGTTTTCCTTTCATGAATCCGGTAAAATGGAACTTGTCGGAAATGTTACGTTGTGCAGCCAAGCGAATCATCTGGTTCATCATATCGCCGCTACCTGCCATAACGAACCGGACATTACCGGCTTTTCTCAATACCCGGGCAGCCGCTTCCACAAAGTATTCGGGACCTTTTTGCATCGTAATCCGTCCCAAAAAAGTGATGACTTTATCTTTTGTTCCTTTTTTCGAACCGATAGATTCTATTTCAGGACTTAACGGTTCAACGGCATTATGTACGGTTGTTACTTTTTTGGGGTCTTGGTGGTATTTTTCAATAACTGTGTTCCGCGTCAGATCACTCACGGTAATAATATGGTTGGCGTGATCCATACCGTCTTTTTCAATATTATATACTTGTGGATTTACTTTCCCCCTGCTCCGGTCGAAATCGGTTGCATGTACATGAATAACCAAAGGTTTTCCGGTAGCTGTTTTAGCATGTATGCCGGCCGGATAAGTTAACCAGTCGTGCGAATGAATAATATCCGCCTTGGTGGTTCTTGCAATAACGCCGGCCACAATCGAATAATTATTAATTTCTTCGAGCAGATTACCGGGATAGCGTCCCGAAAATTCGATACACCCTAAATCGTTGGTATGGAAATAGCTGAAGTCGGCGTAAATATGATTTCTCAAATCAAAATATAATTGTGGATCCATAGCGTTGCCAATACGCTGTTTGACATAATCCCAAGAAACATCTTTCCAAACAACAGGCGTATTGCCGGTACCTATCAGGCGTAAAAAACTCTGATCCTCATCGCCCCAAGGTTTAGGCATGACAAATGTGATTTCCATGTCGGATTGCATAGACATTCCTTTTGTCAAACCGAAACTTGCTGTTCCTAATCCTCCCAATATATGCGGCGGAAACTCCCATCCAAACATTAAAGCCTTCATTTTAATTATGAATTATGAATTATAAATTATGAAATGTCAATTGTCAATTTCTTCGTTATAACTCTCCAATAATTTCAATATGCGTAAGATAGCAGCCACATTCATGGCAAAAGAGATAGCGCCTCTGCTTTGAAAAGGGGGATTTCCGTCGAACAATTCCGATAATGTTCCGATACAATGCCGATTCATCTCATCGTCTAATCCGATTAACATACGCTCTACGAAGGAGATTCCGCTTAGTTGGTACAAACGCAGATAAGCTTCTAAGTAGAAACCCAGCAACCAAGGCCAAGCGGTTCCTTGATGATAAGCCAAATTCCGTTCTTTTTGCGGTCCGACATAATAGGGATGATACCCTTCGCTTTTAGGACTTAACGAACGGATTCCATTCGGAGTTAATAGTTCTTTCGTAACAATATTCAATACGGCCCGTTTTTGTTGGCGATCCAAGGGTGAATAATCCAAAGCAATAGCAAACAACATGTTGGGGCGAACGCTCCAATCAATATACGCTCCTTCAATAAAGTCGAACAAATAGCCGTAGCCGTTGATAAAGGTTTCAACAAACGAAGTGCCGGTTTTACTTACAATTGTTTCCAATTGACTCAGCTTTTCATTATTCTCTTGAACTGCGGCTAATTCGGATGCAAATTTCAAAGCGTTGTACCAAAGAGCATTAAATTCTACTATATACCCCGAACGAGGAACAATAGGCTTGCCGTCAATGGAAGAATTCATCCATGTAATTGCCGTATTCTTTCCATCGGAATAAAGTAATCCGTTTTTCTCCAAGACTAAATTCGGGTGCTTGTTTTCAATAATGTAATTAATAATNTCTTGAATTAATTCGCCGTATTTTTCCGTACATTGCACTATGCCTTGCGCTTTCGAATATTGTTGTACNGCCCAGATNGCCCACAAAAAGACGTCAGGCATTTCAATCTCTTTAATCACTTTATCACCCGAACCGTCTTTCATATAGTTTCGAAGAGCAGGGGTGGCGGTTGTCATAATTTTTTCGAAACGCACGGGATCATCAATGGATAATGTACATCCGGGTAAAGAAACAAATAAATCCCGCGCTCGAACCTTGAACCAAGGGTATCCGGCAATTAAATAAGCATCGTTTTCGGTAGGCCGGTGGTAAAATTGTTGAGCTGCATTCTTTAAACAATTATAAAAGCCGGTACGGGCAGTCCGGTTATGAATTTCTTCTTCATATTTCTCTGCAAGAACCGAAGGGTCAATAAACGTGTCTCCACCTGCAAAATAAATGGATTCTCCTTTTTTAATTTCTATTTCAAAATATCCCGGAACATATAAATCTTCTTTATAAGGGAATCCCCGCTCCATCTCTTTCGAATACTCAATGCTTTTATACCAATCGGGTTGAAAAACAAAGGTGTTGGGTTTATTGAATTGCATATATAAATCGGGATACCCTTTGTACATACAGGTTTTTATTCCGTTTTCTACCGGATCGTAATGGCGGCTGGCATGTGAATTTGCTGAGGTCAGGTCATTTACATTCCGGAATGCAAGAAAGGGTTTGAACCGCAAAGTCGTTTGAGAATGAGCGTCAAGTAAAGTATACTTAATCAAAATACGATTATCGTAAGCCGTGAAAACTTTTTCTTTTGACATAATCACTCCGCCCACCCGGAAAATTGTACGAGGCATAATGTCGCAATCGTATTGACGGATGTATTTATGTCCGTTGGGACTGAAATGCATATTAGCGAATTGATGAATTCCCAAATTAAATTCGGCTCCATGTTGGATAACCGTTTCGTCGAGTGACGACAGGAGTACGTGATTATCTTCTCCCAAAGCCGGTACCGGAATTACAAGCAACCCGTGGTATTTCCGGGTGTTACAATCAACAATGGTTGTAGAATGGTAAGCCCCTCCTCGATTGGTGCGTAGTATTTCCCTTGTCAATGATTCTTCCAAATTGATTAGCAAGGTTTTATCAAATTTTAAATAACTCATATCCCGTAATTTTATTCTAATTTGTTTAAAATTTCTATATTTAAAGACGAAAATTACGAATTGCCCGGCCTTGCCACTTTCATGGCAGGCGTAATACCGCCGATTAGTCAATTGGCTGTTAGCCCCATTTTATCTGCGGACGAACCTAAAATGGCTGTCTTCTTTTAAGATCGTCTATTTCTCTCAATGGGTGTCTTCCATTGCTGTAGTCCGTTAATATTTGGAGGTAATTTATAGGTCTTGATATGATTGGCCAATTTCTCACCAATAATTTCAATTTTGTTAATGTCAAACTGTCCCATTCCAGCCTCAGCACAAAAATTCATGTATCCTATCATAGAAGGGTCAATGCCCATCAGTTCGAGACCAACACGCTCAACCGACATCCAATCCAAGCTGGCAAAACATATCCTATGATCAACCGGAGTTCCCAGGGTCGGACCATTGCCTTCCATACCTTCATAACCATCTACAAATGCCAGATCGGGACGAACATGATAAGCCAAAGCGTAAATGTTAAAGTTGACAGCCCTGAAACCATTACCATGTAAAATTCGCTTACCTGATGTGGCGTCTGTTACTCTGTGACTTAAATATCCCGGATCTTTGATGGGAGAGCCAAATACTACATTCTTGAGCGACAGGGTGGCGCCAACCGTACTATGTGTTTTCATACGTGCTGCCGACATAACAAAATTATTACGATTGGCCAGAAGTGATGACACCTTGATCGCTTTCGGTAGGAAATCAGCTTCATCCATCACATAATGTACCTGAAAAGGATGTTCATCCAAATCAAGTAGTTTAACATTGTATTTCGCTGCAACCGGAATATAACCATAACATTCATAACAATCACTTGCAGGCCCGAATGCTATTGATTCGGCAATGACAACGTTCTGCAACTTGTTGATTGATTTATAAAATTCCAGGATTCCTTCAATCGTGTCTTTGTGGGTAGCACATAAAGGAATATCTTTTTCAACCAAATTGGGTTTGATAACGATCCGCCTGTTCCCGACGGCTTGGGCGATTTCATTAGCAAAAGGCTTTAAGGCGTTGAATACCATTTCTGCACGGTTGGAACCGGCTACAAGTGATACACGGGAATTTGCATCAACCGTAACTTTTGTTTGCTCAGCCAATGCATCCATCGCAAATGTAGGTATTGTTGCTGCAGCAATACCTCCGAATAACGATGCTCTGATAAAATCTCTTCGATGTAATTTGATCATGGGAATAAAATTTAAAAATTTAAGATTCAAAATTTAGCTTATAAATACGTTAATATTGCTGCAAATATAGAAACAATTCCGGAATATTTCAAGGCTTTCCCACAAAAGTTGTGGGGTCAACTAAGATTTAACACCTAATCCCACAACTTTTACGGTTGGGCTTTGTCGAAACATCAGAAAAAGCCATAATGATACGGATTTGGACGGTGCTGATTGCCATCCTTGTCTTAAAAACATTCAAAGCAATAGTAAAATAGGGATGGCATTGTTTATTTTCCTAATTTTGCAGTGAAAGTACAACAATGAACCGATATGAATTTGAAAATAGAAAAAAAACAGATTCTTTATGCCTTATTTTTCCCTGCAATTTTTATTATCGTATTGTGGTTAGTGTTATTTGTGGAGAAAGCTATAGGAGCCGACTGGGGCAGTTGGGGTATTTTTCCCGGGAAAATATATGGTTTGCGGGGAATCATTACATCCCCTTTCATTCATGCCAATGCGAAGCATCTTTTTTCGAATAGNGTGCCGTTNTTGGTTTTATCTTGGTGTTTATTTTATTTTTATAAGGATTTGGGATACGGAGTTTTTCCGATTTTGTGGGTNTTATCCGGGATTTTTACATGGATTTGNGGTCGAGANTCCTGGCATATCGGAGCCAGCGGATTAACTTATTCATTGGCTTTTTTCTTNTTCTTCAGTGGAATCTTCAGGCGGTATATTCCATTGATGGCTGTTTCGTTGATGGTTGTTTTNCTCTACGGGAGTACTGTTTGGAATATGTTTCCCATCGCAGAAATTGTTGACCCTTCCATTTCATGGGAAGGCCATTTTGCGGGTGCAATCAGCGGATTACTCTGCGCATCAATTTTCAGAAAACACGGTCCGCAAAGACCGGCACCGGAGCCGGAAGAAGAGGAAGAGGACGAGGAAGAAAAAGAAGAGGTTATACCTTAGTCCACTTGAATTGTTTCAAATAGTCAAAACTTGCTTTACATAATGCGAATCTATCATTTCCGGTTTCTTGCTCTACAATAAGATGTTCTAATCCGGATGAATCTGCCAGATCAAATAATGCAGGATATGGTACGGCGCCTTTACCCACTTCGGAATATCTCCGGCTTGCAGCATCAAAGTCGGATGCATGCCATAGCGGAATACGTCCGGGATAATCACGTATGCAACGAATGCAATCGCCGCCGCCGTTAACAGTATGTCCAAAATCCAATTGGAAGAATACCAATTTGGGATCAGTATTTTTAACGAGAAAATCAAAAATTAGTTCGCCATCAATCTTACTGAATACATCCGTGTGATTATGGAAGGCGAATTTCACGCCTCCTTTTTTACATATTTCTCCCGCACGGTTGAAATAAGAAACAATACGCTTGAGATCATCCAAACTCTGTATTTTTGGCATACTTGACTGTACCGCCCACTTGGCGCCTCCCGACTTAAGGACGCCGGCACAATTTTTCCAAAAATCCCATTCTTTTTCGGTGGGATCATTAAGAGATATGTTCCACCAGATGTGCGAACCCGAAATAGACATACCCATATCTTTCACTATTTTACTCAATTCTTTCATGGTATGACCAAAAAAGTCGTCGGTAGTAAATCCGTAGGGTTCTACCGACGAATAGCCCATTGCTGAAAGTTTTTTCAATGTTCCCTCGAAATCTTTAGGTAATTCATTTCTCACACTATATAACTGTATGCCGATACGACCTTTATTGGATTTAGCCATAGCTGCAGCAAGCATCTGTTGACCTGCTATACTACTTGCAGCCAAAATCATCGCACTTTTGCTGATAAATTGACGTCTGTTCATTATTTACATCTGATTTATATAATTAACAATAACTTATTAAGTGCAAAGTTATAATAATTATTCAAAGAATAAATTAGAATCATAAAAAAAATCGTAATTTTACAGCCTAAATCAGACAAAATATACTATGCTGGAAAAAATTGTCAATTTCAGTCTTAAAAACAAGCTGATTATACTCTTATTCACGTTGGGAATATTAGGTTATGGAATATTGTCCGTTTTCAAAGTTTCCATAGGAGCAGTTCCTGATATTACCAATAACCAGATTCAGGTGATTACGACTTCAACCAATCTGTCTACTCAGGATATNGAACAATTNATCACTTATCCGATCGAAATGGAAATGGCCAANTTACCCGGAGTACAAGAAATCCGTTCCATCTCAAAATTTGGTCTTTCGGTAGTAACGATTGTTTTTGAAGATAAGCAAGGGACTTACCTTCCCCGTCAATTGGTTGCGGAAAAATTAGTCACGGCAGCCGAACAAATTCCCGAAGGATTCGGCATCCCGGTCATGGGACCGATTACCACCGGATTAGGTGAAATCTATCAATACACTTTGGAAGTCAAACCCGAATATAAAAATCGCTATTCACTGACCGATTTACGCACCATTCAGGATTGGATTGTCAAAAGGCAACTTTCCGGAATACAGGGAGTTGTTGAAATCAACACTTGGGGCGGATATTTGAAACAATATGAAGTTGCCATCGTTCCGGCCGTTTTGAACGCAATGAATGTATCCATATCCGAATTACTTACAGCATTGGAAAATAACAACAGCATCGCCGGAGGAGCTTACATAGAAAAAACCAATCAAAGCTATTTTATCCGCGGTGAAGGGAAAGTCGGTTCAACCGGCGATATCGAAAATATTGTCGTTAAAAACATAAAAGGACTTCCCGTTTTAATCAAAGATGTAGCAACCGTTCGCATGGGNCATGCCGTCCGGTTTGGAGCTATNACCGGNAACGGAGAAGGCGAAAAAGTACTGGGNCAAATCATGATGCTCAAAGACGCCGATTCCCGCCAAGTCATAAATGACGTTAAGGCGCGCGTAGAGAAAGTCAAGAAGACATTACCCGAAGGAGTATATATCAATCCTGTACTCGAACGTAGCGAATTAGTCGCCAAGACTACTACTACCGTTGCCGAAAACCTGATTATCGGTTGTTTGATTGTTATTTTTGTAGTCGTGCTGCTGCTGGGTAATCTCAGGTCGGGTCTGGTGGTTGCTTCTCTTATTCCGCTCTGTCTGTTGTTTGCTATCTCTTTGATGACCCTTTTCGGCATTGATGCTAATCTGATGAGTCTGGGAGCTATTGACTTCGGAATCATTATTGACGGAGCAGTCATTATCGTCGAATATGTTTCTTATCGCATATCTTCCAATTTCAACCAGCTGCAAAGTTTAGACAAAGACAGACGACAGGAGGAAATAGATGTGATTACAAATAAAAGCACTACCGAAATGATGAAGTCGGCGACATTCGGGCAATTCATTATCCTGATTGTCTTTATTCCTATATTCTCCCTTATCGGAGTGGAAGGAAAAATGTTCCGTCCGATGGCGCTGACATTCAGCTTTGCTGTTGTCGGAGCAATGATACTCTGCTTTACCTACGTGCCGGTAGTTTCATCCCTGCTCTTGCGACCG
>JGI24702J35022_10003008_pt1 | contig 10198 bp, 5 predicted proteins | sample TergutTh196P4_FD_35022 | JGI IMG/M metagenome (IMG submission 35022)
AGAGTTTCAGACGGAAGCCAGAGAAACAAAAGGACGTCCGGAAGAAATAACGAAAGATATCCCGAATGTCGGCTCGGAAGATTTGTTGAATCTGGACGAAGACGGAGTTATTAAAGTCGGGTCAATGGTTCAGCGGGGCGATATTTTAGTTGGAAAAACGGCTCCTAAAGGCGAACAGCAGACAACTCCCGAAGAGAGACTTTTGAGAGTTTTGTTCGGAAAAAAAGCCGAAGACGTGCAGGACGCGTCTTTAAGAGTTCCTCCGGGAATATCCGGAAAAGTTATAGCCGTAAGGACATTTGTAAGGCTTGAAAAACTTACGGATAAAGAAAAGAAAAAAAGACAGGAAGATATGTACGATGTTTATGACGCCGCGAAAAATAAGCTTCGCAAAGATAAAAAAGAGCTTCTTACAAAAGCAAATAAATCCGAAAGCGCGAAAATAGAAGCCGTTTATAAAAAGAAAGAGCAGGTTCTCAAAGAAAATTATGAGAGCGACAAAGAAAGATTTAAAAAAGGCGACGAACTGCCCGTTTCGGTAAATAAAATAGTTAAAGTTTACATAGCTTCAAAAACAAAAGTGCAGGTCGGCGACAAACTTGCAGGAAGGCACGGAAACAAAGGTATTGTCGCAAGAATTCTTCCGGTTGAAGATATGCCGAGGCTTCCCGACGGAACGCCTGTTGACTGCGTTCTCTCTCCTTTGGCTATTCCTTCGCGTATGAACGTGGGACAGCTTTTGGAAGTTATGCTGGGCTGGGCGGGTAAGACGCTTGATACGCAGATGGTCACGCCCGTTTTTGACGGAGCCAGCGAAGAAGAAATAAAAAATTACGTCGAAAAAGCTAAAGCGCAGATTTTGAGCAATAAAAAGAAAGATTTGTCAGCCAGAGGATTGAAAGGCAAAGAACTTGAAGAAGCTCTTTCGAAATTCGCGTATGAAGCTCTTCCCACAAACGACTGCAAAATTACGCTTTACGACGGAAGAACCGGCGAACCGTTTATGGAAAAAGTTACGGTCGGCGTGATGTATGTTTTAAAGCTTAACCATTTGGTTGAAGATAAGATGCACGCAAGATCTACGGGTCCTTACTCGCTGATTACGCGCCAGCCTTTAGGCGGAAAAGCGCAGTTTGGCGGACAGAGGTTTGGAGAAATGGAAGTCTGGGCTGTGGAAGGATACGGCGCGGCGCATATTTTACAGGAGTTTTTGACTGTTAAATCCGACGATGTCGAAGGCAGAGTCAAAATGTACGACTCCATTATCAGAGGCGAGTCTATATCTGACCCGGGCGTTCCTGAATCGTTTAAAGTTTTAGTAAGCGAACTTAAAGCTTTAGGATTAAACGTGGAACTTATGGGAGACGCAAACGCCGCGGGAAAACAAGAAAAAACTAAGGGTGCGGGCAAAAAATGACTAAAATAAATTTTCAAAATCAAAAGAAAAAACCAAATAATCTCAACTATTCGAATTTCGACGCCGTTAAGGTTACGGTCGCGAGTCCCGATCAGGTAAAAACATGGTCTTTCGGGGAAGTTAAAAAACCGGAAACCATAAACTACAGAACGTTTAAACCCGAGAGAGACGGTTTGTTCTGCGACAGGATTTTCGGTCCCACAAAAGACTGGGAATGCCATTGCGGAAAATATAAATACATAAAACACAAAGGCACTGTCTGCGACAGATGCGGAGTTGAAGTTACCGAATCTAAAGTAAGAAGAGAAAGGTTCGGTCATATCGACTTGGCGGTGCCTGTAGCGCATTTGTGGTTTTTGAGAAAGCCTCCGTCAAGGATCGGCATTTTGCTTAATATGAAAATTTCCGATTTGGAAAAGGTTATTTATTATACGAAATACGTCGTAACCGACGATCTTAAAGACCGCGCGGGAGTCTGCTCTTTTGTTGAAAAAGGCATGCTTTTGAAGGAAGAAGAGTTTGACCTTTTTAAATACGGCATAGACAGCCCTGTAGTTAAAGAAGAGTTTAAAAACATTTTCGACGGGATAGTTTCCGAAGAAGTAGTTCCGGATGAAGATTCAACCAAAGCTTTAAGACAGCTTAAATCTTTGGTGAAAAATCAGGCAGACCAGTTCGGTATGTCCGCCGACGAAGCCGCGAAGAAAATAGCCGCAAATATTGAAAAAGGCGACATATATTATAAGTGTTATTTTAAGGCTCACAGCGTATATTTCTACGGTGATTTGGATTCTTCGCAGCGCGGTGAAATAAAGAAAATTTTGTCCGAAAATTTTGAGAAAGGCGAAACGGTTTTGATTTCCGAGCCGGACAAAAAAATAAGAATAGAGTTTTTTGATATGGAAAAAGATAAACTGTTCAATGAACTCAGAAAAAATTCCGAAGGGCTTAAAAAATATGAAGGCCGTTTAAGAATTGAAATATCAAGAAACGACATTCCTTTCATGAAAAATTTTTCCAAGCCGGAGAACTTTGTTCTTTTAGAAGAAAGCGATATAAAAAATCTTCAGAACGGTTTCGGCGACAATCTTAAAGTCGATATCGGAGCCGCGGCGGTAAGAAAGCTTTTGGAAGAAATAAAACTTGAAGAAGAAGCAAAAAGCATTCACGCGGAAATCAAAAAGACTAAATCCGACGCGGAAAGAGCGCGGCTTATCAGAAAACTTAGAGTTGTCGAAGGGTTTTTAAATTCCGAAACAAGGCCTGAATGGATGATCCTTACCACTCTTCCGGTAATACCGCCGGATTTAAGGCCTTTGGTTGCTTTGGACGGCGGGCGTTTTGCAACGTCGGATTTAAATGATTTGTACAGAAGAATTATTAACAGAAATAACAGACTTCGCCACATAGAGCAGCTGAAAGCTCCGGCGGTGATGATAAATAATGAAAAGAGACTTCTTCAGGAAGCCGTTGACGCGTTAATTGACAATGATTCAAGAACAAGGCCGGTGACGGGCGCCGGAAACAGACCTTTGAAATCGCTTTCCGATACATTGAAAGGAAAACAGGGGCGTTTCAGACAGAATCTTCTTGGAAAAAGAGTTGATTATTCCGGAAGAAGCGTTATCGTCGTAGGTCCGAGCCTCAAGCTTAACCAGTGCGGACTTCCTAAAGAAATGGCTTTGGAACTTTTCAAACCGTTCATTATAAAAGAACTTATTAAACAAGAAAACGCTACGCTGAAATCGGCCAGAAGAATGCTTGAAAGAGGCGACGCGAAAGTATGGAATATTCTTGAAAAAGTGACAAAAAACCATCCGGTCCTTTTAAACAGAGCTCCTACGCTTCATAGGCTGGGCATTCAGGCTTTTGAACCGGTTTTAGTCGAAGGAAAATCAATTCAGCTTCATCCGCTGACCTGCGCGGCGTTTAATGCCGACTTCGACGGAGACCAGATGGCCGTTCATCTGCCTATTTCAGTCGAAGCGCAGCTTGAAGCTAAAGTATTGATGATGGCGACAAGAAACATATTGTCTCCGGCTTCAGGAAAACCTATCGCGGTTCCTTCGCAGGATATGGTTTTGGGAAGCTGCTTTCTGACGAAAGAAAAGTCCGGAGTCCCCGGAGAAGGTAAAATATTTTCTTCGGTCGACGAAGTGATAAGAGCATATCAGTCAAAGAAAGTCGACCTGCACGCAAAAATCAAAGTTGTAGGTCTTACGAATATCAGGGACGAAAAACTCAAAGACGGCGAACAGTCCGATATGGCAAAATGGAAAAATCATAAGTCCGAAGACGGCAAAGAAATTATAAACTACACTACCGTCGGAAGAATTATATTCAATGAAAATCTTCCTAAAAACGAAGACGGTTCGTATGCTTTGGGGTACCAAAATAAGAGCATGACGAAAAAAGAGCTCGGCAGTTTGGTTGACAGATGCTATAAAGAGCTCGGCCAGTACAGAACTGTCGTTCTTTTGGATGAAATAAAGAAAATGGGTTATAAATATGCGACCCTTGCCGGCGTTTCCATTTCAATAGACGAAATGAAAATTCCGCCGAAAAAAGAAAAGATGGTCAAAGAAGCAAAAGCAAAAATCAAAGAAATTGAAAAGCAGGCGAAGCTCGGTTTGATAACCGAGTCCGAAAGGTACAATAAAATTATCGATATCTGGACGAGAGTTACCGACGAAGTCGCCGATATTATGTTTGACGAAATGAGAAAAGAAGAGACTGAACCTTTGAAAAAAGGCGAAAATCGCTTCAATTCGATATTTATGATGGCAGATTCCGGAGCGAGAGGGTCCAGACAGCAGGTAAGACAGCTTGCCGGCATGCGCGGACTTATGGCAAAACCCCAGAAGAAACTTACCGGCGGCGTTGGAGAAATTATCGAAACTCCGATCATTTCAAACTTCAGAGAAGGTTTGACGGTCCTCGAATATTTTATCTCCACTCACGGAGGACGTAAAGGTTTAGCCGATACGGCGCTGAAAACCGCCGATGCGGGTTACCTTACCAGAAGACTTGTCGACGTGGCGCATGATGTCGTAGTAAGAGATCCTGACTGCAAAACCGTTAACGGCGTATTTATCGGAACTTTGCAAAGCGGCGACGAAATNGTCGAGAAAATTGACGAGCGCGTTGTCGGAAGGATCGCGCTTGATAACGTAGTTGATATTATCCATGACGAGNTGATAGTAAAAAGAGGAGAACTGATNACTCCGGAAAAAGCGCAAAAGCTTGTCGAGGCAGGTATCGATAAAATAGGGATCAGAAGCGTTTTAACGTGCGAATCGGAGCATGGCGTATGCGCGAAATGTTACGGCGTAAATCCGGCGACCGGCAAAATGGTTGAAGTAGGCGAAGCGGTAGGCATTATCGCGGCGCAGTCGATCGGCGAGCCTGGCACGCAGCTTACTCTGCGTACGTTCCATATCGGAGGAGCCGCGAGCCGCGTTGTCCAGCGCTCTGAAATTTATGCCGAAAACAACGGCACGGCGGATTATTATAATTTAAAAACGATCAAAAACAGAGACGGCGAAACGATAGTTCTGAGCAGAAATACGGAACTTGCGTATACGGAATTTCCGGTGCACCGCAGACAGGTTTACCAGATCCCTTACGGAGCTATAATTGAAGTTCAGGATGGGCAGAAGGTTGATGTTAAAATTGACGCGTCTACGGGAATGAAGAAACATGTTCTCATAGCTAAATGGGATCCTCATTCAAAACCGATCATTTCGGAATTTGAAGGAACAGTTCAGTTTGTAGATATTAAAGACGGCGTTACGCTGCAAAAAGAAAAATCAAAGATTACCGGACAGATCGAAAGAGTTATCATAGAGCATCCTTCGGACAGAAAGAGCCCGAGGATCGTTGTTAAAAAAGACGGAAAAACTGTTGTGGAATATCCGCTTCCGGTTGAAACGACTCTTGTCGCTCATGACGGCGACAGGATAAAAGTCGGCGATGTTTTGGCAAAAATTCCTCAGGAAGTTTCCAAATCAAGAGATATTACCGGCGGTCTGCCCAGAGTTGCCGAACTGTTTGAGGGACGCAAACCGAGAAACTCGGCCGTCGTCTCGGAAATTGACGGCATTATTCATTTAGGCGGTCCGACCGCGAAAGGCAGCGTAAAGGTTGAAGTTGAAAATCCCGATACGAAGATGAAAAAGGATTATCTGATTCCGGCAGGAAGACATTTGGTCGTTTATGAAGGCGACAGGGTAAAAGAGGGCGAGGCTTTGTCTGACGGAGCCGTAAATCCGCATGATATCCTTAAAGTTAAAGGCCCTAAAGAAGTCCAGGAATATCTTGTTAACGAAATCCAGCAGGTTTACAGGCTGCAGGGCGTTACGATCAACGATAAACACATTGAAATAATAGTAAGACAGATGCTGTCCAATGTCAGAATAACGGAATCCGGCGACAGTAAGTTCCTTAACGGCGAAATCGTTTCAAGATACAAATATGAAATGGGCAGAAAAGAAGTTAAGGCTAAAGGCGGAAAAGCGCCGGTCGCGCATTCCATTCTTTTAGGCATAACAAAAGCGTCATTGTCTTCGGACTCGTTTATTTCTGCCGCCTCGTTTCAGGAAACGACAAGGATCTTGACGGAAGCTGCTGTTTCCGGCCAGATCGATACTCTCAGAGGATTGAAAGAAAATGTGTCCATAGGACATTTGATACCCGCGGGAACCGGACTTAAACAGATAACTGCGGATTTGAGAAAAAAATAAGAAAAGACGATTAACAATCGGGTCTCTCTAAAAACCTATATAAAGTGGTGTCATTCCCGTGAAAACGGGAATCCATTTTTGTCGTTATCGTCGGACACATTTAAAAGCAGCATGGATACCCGTTTTCACGGGTATGACAAATTTGGGTTTTTAGAGAAATCCAATTGTAAATTGCCAATTAAAAAGAAATAAAGGGAAAAAAAATGCCAACGATTAACCAGTTGATTGCAGACGGAAGAAAAGACACAATAAAAAAGACAAAGGCGCCGGCTCTTAAAAACTGTCCTCAGAGAAGAGGAGTTTGCACGAGAGTTTACACGACGACTCCTAAAAAACCTAACTCGGCTTTAAGAAAAGTGGCGAGGGTAAGATTAACTTCGGGATACGAAGTGTCTTCATATATTCCGGGCGTAGGACATAATCTTCAGGAGCATTCGCTTGTTCTTATCCGCGGCGGACGCGTGAAAGATTTGCCGGGCGTTCGTTACCATATTGTCAGAGGAACTTTGGATACTACCGGAGTTGACGGGCGTAAACAGTCAAGAAGCAAGTACGGCGCGAAAAAAGCAAAAGCAGCTGCAAAATAAAATTGCGAACAATTTTATTTAAGAGTTGAGAGCGAAAAGTGAAGATATGACGACAAGTAAGCTCTCGGTCAAGTTTGTAAATTTACAGTTGATTTGAAATAAATATAAAACACGATGTGTCGAGAAAGTTTGGAAGTGAGTCAGTTTTTTGTTGTATCTCCACTCTCAACTTTTCACTCTTCACTCTGTCTTTTAAAGAGGAAAGAAAAATGCCACGTAAAGCGTTAAAACCAAGAGAAAAAAGAGGCTTGCCTAACGGAGATTCGAGATTCGGTTCCGTTTTGATAGCCAGATTTATCAACAAACTCAATTTTGAAGGAAAGAAAAGTACGGCGGAAGCGGTGATGTATGATTGTTTTGATATAATAAAAGAAAAAACGAGCGAAGATCCGGTTTCCGTTTTCAACAGAGCCATAGAAAATATAAGGCCTCTTCTTGAAGTAAGGCCGCGCAGAGTCGGCGGAGCAACGTATCAGGTTCCCATGGAAGTTCCTGCGATACGTTCGACTACGCTTGCGATCAACTGGCTTATAGAAATTTCAAGAAACAAAACGGGCAAGCCTATGTGCGAAAAGCTCGCGCAGGAAATTATTGACGGCAGCAAAAAAGAAGGCGCATGCATGAAAAAAAGAGAAGATACGCACAAAATGGCGGAAGCCAATAAAGCATTCGCGCATTATCGCTGGTAGTTTTAACGGCAGATAGATAAGTGTCCGACGGATAAATTGACGCGGTTTTAGGTATAAATTGCTCCATCCCGCTGACACGGCAGAGACAAGAGAGAATAGATACGGCAGCGTTGCTTGCGTAGGGTGGATGCCGAAGGCAGGGTGGTTGTAAACAATGGAAAAATTTTGTCAAAGCTGCGGAATGCCGTTAAAACAAGACCCAAAAGGTTCCGGAACAAATGCTGACGGTTCAAAAAGCGAAATGTATTGTTCTTATTGTTATGAAAACGGTAAATTTACAAGAGATTGCACCGCGAAAGAAATGCAGGAATTTTGCAAAAATAAGATGAAAGAAATGGGGATGTCAAGTTTTAAAGCATGGCTTTTCTCAAGATTCATTCCCGGTTTAAAACGCTGGAAACAAAAATGACAAAAGCGGCAAAAACAGGCAGTTGATTCTTTTTTTGCCGTCTCCGAATGTCTTAATCTGGGATCCATGTTAGTATTTATAGATTTGCAGTCAGTTTGGTTTTATAAAACAATTTAACAATAAAATAAAAGGGAACAAAAATGGCTAGAGAATTTCCGCTGCACAAAATCAGAAACTTTGGAATCGCCGCTCATATTGACGCGGGCAAAACGACAACAACGGAGAGGATCCTGTACTATACGGGAAGAACTCATAAGATCGGCGAGGTTCACGAAGGCGCCGCTACTATGGACTGGATGGAACAGGAAAGGGAAAGAGGCATAACTATTCAGTCTGCCGCGACATACGCTAAATGGCAGGATATGCAGTTTAATATCATCGATACCCCGGGACACGTCGATTTTACGGTCGAAGTGGAACGCTCTATGAAAGTTCTTGACGGAGCTGTCGTTGTTTTTGATTCCGGCAACGGAGTCGAGCCGCAGTCCGAAACGGTTTGGAGACAGGCGGATAAATACGGAGTGCCGAGAATCGTTTATTCAAATAAAATGGATAAGATCGGCGCTGATTTTTTTATGGTTGTAAACGACGTAAAGGAAAAACTCGGAGCCGTTCCGCTTCCAATTCAAATACCTATCGGTGCGGAAGCAGGGTTTAAAGGTATGGTAGATTTGGTCGCAATGAAGGCATATGTTTGGTCGGGCGAAGAGCTTGGCGCTAAATTTGACGTGATTGACATTCCGAAAGATCTTGAAGAACAAGCCAATCGTATGCGCGCCGAGATGATAGAAAAACTTGCGGATCACGATGACGAAGTTATGCTGGCGTTTATGGACGGCAAAGAGCCGACCTCGGTTCAGATTAAAAGAGCGATAAGAACGGCGACTCTTAAAATAAAATTGATCCCGTGCCTTTGCGGCACTTCGTTTAAGAATAAAGGCGTTCAGCCTATGTTAGACGCGGTTTGCGATTATCTTCCCTCTCCCCTTGACAGAGAAGTGCTTAAAGGAATAAATCCTGAAACTGGAGAATCCGATTCAAGAGAAGTTTCCGATACGGCGCCTTTTAGCGCGCTGGCGTTTAAAATCCAGTCGGACCCTTTTATAGGAAGACTTACGTATTTCAGAGTTTATTCAGGCACGCTGGAAAGCGGTTCCTATGTTTATAATTCGACAAAAAACAATAAAGAAAGAATTTCGCGCATAGTCCGCATGCATTCAAACCAAAGAGAGGAAGTTAAGTCTGTTTGCGCCGGAGATATTGTCGCCGCGGTAGGATTGAAAGATACAAGTACGGGCGATACGCTTTGCGAGGAAAGCAAGCCTATTGTCTTGGAGTCAATGACGTTTCCCGACCCCGTTATAGACGTTGCCGTTGAGCCTAAGACAAAAGCCGATGAAGAAAAACTTTCAAAAGCATTATCGTCTTTGGCGCAGGAAGACCCGACTTTCAGAGTTAGAACGAATGAAGAAACAAACCAGACGATTATTGCCGGAATGGGCGAACTGCATCTTGAAATTATCGTCGACAGAATGAAAAGAGAGTTTAAAGTCGACGCAAATGTCGGAAGGCCTCAGGTCGCTTACAGGGAAACAATAAAGAAAAAACAGGAAGCTGAATCAAAATATATCAGACAGACCGGCGGACGCGGGCAGTACGGGCACGTTGTGCTTACCGTTGAGCCGCAGGCTCCCGGTACGGGTTATGAGTTTGTAAATAAAATTGTCGGCGGAGTTATTCCGAGGGAATATATTCCGGCGGTAGATAAAGGCATAAAAGAAGCTATTACGTCGGGCACTTTGGCTGGATATCCGGTCGTTGACGTAAAAGTCACTCTTACCGACGGATCATTCCACGAAGTTGACTCGTCGGAAATGGCGTTCAAAATTGCCGGTTCAATAGCTTTTAAAGACGCCTGCAAAAGAGCAAATCCGGTGATACTTGAACCTATAATGAAAGCCGAAGTCGTTGTTCCCGAAGATTATATGGGCGACGTTATCGGCGACCTGAATTCAAGGCGTGGAAAAATTTCAAGCATGGATCCGAAAAACAAAGTACAGCATATCAAGGCAAATGTTCCTCTTGCGGAAATGTTCGGTTACTCGACAACATTGCGCTCGTTAACGCAGGGCAGAGGAAATTACAGCATGGAACCTTCTCATTATGAAGAAGTTCCGAAACAAATAGCCGATAAAATATTAGAAAAAATGGCAAAAGCATAACGGCATGTAAAAAGTAAAAGGTTAAGGAGTTTAAAATGGCAAAAGAAAAGTTTGACAGAAGCAAGCCGCATGTAAACATAGGAACAATAGGGCACGTGGACCACGGCAAAACGACATTGACGGCAGCGATAA
>JGI24702J35022_10003010_pt1 | contig 10196 bp, 3 predicted proteins | sample TergutTh196P4_FD_35022 | JGI IMG/M metagenome (IMG submission 35022)
GAATTGTTCATATCGCTGAATATAATACGTTTCATTCCAATGTTAAGGATACCCGACGAGGGGTGGCGCTCGCTCTGAATGTTCATTTTGATATTGTAAATAATGCACCCCGGTTCAATCCCTCTGAAATTTTCCGAAACGGCAGCCAAGTCATATATGCCTTCAAAAATATAGCGGCAAAGCAAGGTGTCCGCTTGCTTCCGGTAGTCATACCATCTTTCGGTAACGATGGTGTCGTTGACCATGGGGTCGATTGTCGAAGGCCTGTACACAGAATCCATAATCACAAATGGTTCAATCAGCAGGTCGTGCAATTGTATGCCGTTTCTATTCGAACTTTGACGCACCCTGTTAAATGTATTTACTGTGGCTTGAAACGATTCGTCGGGAACGGCAAAAACAGTCAGTTCGACCGATTCGTCCGATAGAAGTTCCTTTCTCCCTGTAATACCATTCACAAGCAGCATCATCGAATCGTAGCGTATTCCCAGTTCAGCGTCGCCCTGCAACAGATAATCGTAGATGGCGCCGTCGAAACTGCGTGTTTCAATCTGAAAGCCGGCATTGGTGTATGTGCTTTCATAGTCGGTACAGCAAGTCAGCAGAACCGTCGTCGCCAACACAAATATCCGGCAATGTTTGAAAAAAGATTTTATTAAATTCATGGTGTTATAATTTATTATTTCCAGTATTTATTTTGTTCGATAGCATCATTTTGCGATAACACGTCTTTGGCGATGGGCCAATAGATTCCGCCGTTGACAATGAGTTTGCCGAGCATGGGGTTGTCGTTGAGCAGTTTTTGCCGCCGGATACAGTCGTACCAGTACCAGCCTTCGCCCATCAGTTCTTTTCGCCGTTCTTCAAAAATTGTTTGCAACAGGAGGCGCTCGCTGTTGCCGAAATCATTTCGGAAGGAAAGGGCGCGTAGCCCTCTGGCGGCTCTCCTGTCGTTCAGAATTGTCAAGGCTTCCGAGGGTCTGTTGAGCGCCGTCAACGCTTCCGCCCTCAACAGCGCTATCTCCTCCAATCGCGTGAAAATGATAGATGAACCAAAAACGGCGTAATTGCCGTCGGACGCCTGACCACCCTGTATGACTTTTATCTTGCTGAATAAAGGGTAGTCCGCATTCATGTCGTTGAAGTAGGCTGTGGAATACACAAAGGTTGCCGTATCCACACCAAAACGGTTGTCGGCAAGGTCGTCAAATATGGAGAATACCTTTTCTTTGGCAAGGTAAATATCGGGGTAGGGTTTTTGCACAAAAGGGCTTGCCAGCGTAAGTTCTTCAATATGTCCCGTTTGTGTTGCTTCCCGGTAGGTGTACGACGACGGAAAAGCGATGATTCTTGCGCCTGCAAGCGCGGAAGTAGGCAAACCGAACAGACAGTTATTAGAAGCGGTGAGGTCGGAAGTGGTGATGTAGGCAGCGCCGATGCGCCCGGCATTGTTCATGACATATCCGGCAAACACTTCCGCATCAGCGTAGTTTCCCTCCCATGCAGCAATATGAGCCAACAGCGCGTATGCCGACAGTTTGTTGAACAACATCCCTCTCCAATAGCTGTCGGTATTGCCATAGTAACGATTGGTGGATGTTCCGTAAAGATACGGCAATTCGGGAATGGCAGTAAGCAATTCGTTCTTTGCAAAATTAAGTACCGCCTGTGCATCCGACCTTGCAAACGAAGGAAAAGAACCGTTGTCGAACGATTGTGTAATAAGTGGTACATCGCCATACATGCGTACCATGTAGAAATATACAAAAGCCCGTATCGCTTTTGCCTGCGCAATATCATAACGCCGGTATTCATCCGCGTACGATTTATCCCTGTCAGGTACAGCAGGTACGTTTTCAATGAGTATCGCCGCGGCGTTAATGGCGGCGTAGAACCTGCGCCAGTTGGCTATCCCGTCCAATTGTTTGTGATTTCCCAACAGGTCGTTGGCTGCAATGGCTTTCAGATCGGCTCTGTCATAGACGGTGAAATCGCCCAGACGAAGGTCGCCACATAACCAGTGGGTGTTGTTTTCAGATAATGCCGCTCTTGTCAATCCGTACACGCCCATTAATGCGGCGCGAACATCTTCCATACGGTTCCAATGTTCGTCTTCCGAAGCAGTATGATTCGACTTCACATCAAGAAAATCGTTACACGAAACCAGCAACCAACATGCAAGAACAAGCATCGGCAATAATAGACGCCGGATATGTAAATAATAATGTATCATATTGGTAATGAGTGATAAATGATGAATTATTGATTAATATTTAAAACGAATACCCAATAAAAAGGATTTTGGGACAGGCTGTGCATATCCTGTATAGTAACCGTTGAACTCGATCAGTTCCGGGTCGTCGCCACTGAAACGGCTCAAAGTCAGAAAATTTGTTCCTGTCAGATAAACATACAGGTGTTTTTTCATGGGGACGGTGTAGCCCACCGTAACCGAACGCAGTTTCAGGTATGACAAACTTTCAAGAAACAGATCTTGGTCATAACGATAGGGATGCACTTCGCTCATCGGGTTGTACAGCGGATAATCGTCCTTTTGGCGGGTGTTTTGCCAGAAAAATATTTCCTTTACTGCATCTAACGATTTTTCACTGTCTAATGTCATAAAATCGTAACGACGGCTGTCCCTTGTGTTGAGCGTGCTGTGTCCCAAAGCAAAATAAAAATGAAACTGCAAGTCGAACCGTCCGTAGGCGAACCTGTTGAATAATCCCCCTGTCACCTTTGGCATGGCATGTCCTTTCAGGAATTTGTCCTGTTCATCAATCTCTTGGTCGTTGTTACGGTCGCTCCATACCGGGTCGCCTACGCGAAAAAGTTTTCCGCTGCTATTCAACGTAGAAGGTATCTGTGCTTCGTCGGTGTAAATGCCTTCATTCTCGTACAGCCAGAATTGGTCTATGGCATAACCTGTTTTCAGTTTGCGGTCGCCGATTATCAACTCATCGCCGTCCGGCAATCTTTTCAGTTCATTGTGATTGAAGTTCGCATGGAATGATGCACTCCAGTCCAAACCTTTGGGGTTTACTAAGATATCGCCCGACAATTGGATGTCTGCGCCTGTGTTTACTATTTCCATTCCGTTGAGATAACGGTATTTGTACCCAAATTCCTGCGAAACAGCAGTCTGTATCATCAGGTTTTTGTTCATATCTTGATATATACCGACTTTTGCATGGATTCGGTTGTTCAGAAATGCGCCGCCAATGTTTACATTCAATTTGTCAGCGTATGGCCACGTTGCATTATGGTCAATCCAACCGCCCGAATACGACCTTGTTATCGAAGGATAGCCCGCGTATGAAGAAATCACAGACTGTCCACTCCAATTCAGGTCTTCGGATGTATATTGAGCGCCTTGTGCAAACCTGTCCGATTCCGTCAACCTTCCTGTACGCGCTGCGGAAAAGTCTGCAAATAAATCGGTTATAAGCCATGAATGGCTGAAAAACTGATTTTTCAGATTCCACGAAGCGCTAAACGCCGGTGTAAACATCCACCTGTGGTATGGGGGAAGATTGGAATATCCGTCGTAACGCAACACAACGCCAAACTGTAACAGTTTCTGATATCGGTAGTCTGCAACAAACGATGTAGAAACCAGATTTGCCAATTCATGGTCTTTATAGCGATACAGTTTATAATTTCCGTTTTTTGACGTTTTGTATTCGTCGCTTTCGCCGTCATATCCTCTGATGTAATTATAATTGTGCTTGTCGGTCATCACAGAACCTTGCCAGCCAATATTAAAAAAGTTCGATGTACCAATATTGAAATGGTAGTTTGCCGTTCCCTCCCCGATGATTCTCCGGTTATACCCCGAATATTCGGATACATAATTCATGGATTCCATGAGTGTGGAAGGCAGGAAAAAATGACGTACGTGGGAGTTGTAATCCATCTGCATTTTAGCGTCCAGCTTCAGCTTCCCTGCATGATAGGATAAATCTAAATAGCCATTTACCGTATTGACCATATTATCATCAATGGCATTGTCCGAATAATTGGTGAAATAATCCTTATAGGTATCGCCCATAGGCGAAACGGGCTGCGACAATACAGGCAGATATTCCATTTCTGCAAAACGGTCTCTGAAATTACGGTTTCTTGCGCGTTCACTTCTGCTACCATTTAACATGCAGCGCATCTGTAAATTATCGAACGGCGTCATGTTGATAAAATACGAGATGTTGTACTTCTCGTATCCCGTATTGTCGGCTATACCCGGCATGTTGCTGTATGCGGCAGTGAAAAGATAATCCGCCGACTGGCTTCCGCCGGCAATGGATGCGTTAAGGTTGTATTGCGGCGCAAAGCGGTAATAGGTATTTGCCCAGTCGGCTGTGCCATAATAGTTCTCGTTTTCAATATCTCGGATATAGTAAGGCAAATATTGCTCTATGTCCGTAATACCGTACTTGCTGAAAAAACTCCGCCTGAACTCTTTCTCGTAAGCGGAATTGGTGGGATTAACCCGCAAGGGTGGCATTGCAAAGCCCATCAAAGTGTTGACCACCACATTCGGTCCTCTCGCATAGCCGTCGTTGGTGGTTATCATTACAGCCCCATTGGAGGCAAGAGGCCCTAATTTCACCAGTTCAAGCGGGTCCTTAACTATCTCTATTGTAATTATGTTGGCCGCATCAAGACCGGCAAGAAGATTGGTGGCGGTACCAATCGGATTGATGTCATACTGTTGAATATCATACACAAATGGATGATTTTGTATCAACGGTATGCCGTTAAAATATACGGCAGGCTGCACTTGGGTAATATCTCTACCCGAAAAAACAGGATAAGACAAACCTCTAACTACCATGTTTTGCAAGGCGCCCGGCTCCCCTGTATTTTCCTGAACATACAAGCCTGCCATAGCACCTTTCAATTTTTGCTGCACCGACAGAAACGGCAGATGGGTAACACCACTCATGTCGTTTTCCTTTCTTTGGACGCCGACAGGAATGTTCTCCCTTCGGGCCCTTCGGGTGACGATTGAATCCGCCTGCGTCCGAAGAACAACCGTATCAGATTGTGCTTCAGCATGATTCGTATCTACAAAGATTAGTATACAGAGCAGAAACGCTGAAAGAGCCATTTTTTGGAATGATACCATAAATTTATTCATTTTTTTTGATTAAAATTCTCGTTAAAGACAGTGCAAAATAATTGAGAAAAAAATGGACAAAGGTCGAATAGTGTTTCATTTTATTCTTTTAAATCGACTTTGAATTATAATTCCACCTTTTTGAAATATAGTTCGACCAAGTCCACAGGAATACTATGCCCTTTTGTGAAAAAATTGTCGCCGAAAAATTTTGTGAGTGAAAAATAATCGAGTATTTTTGTCGCCGATTGAGTTCGTAAACTCAGATAAATGTCAAAAATGAAAATAGCCATATTAACACTCACAGCAGTCTTGTTGTTCAATCTTGCCATGATAGCAAACAACAACGCTCCCCCGTTAATATTCAGACCATTATCTTCAATAGAAAATCTATCCGGCAATGAAGTCCAAAAAATCTATCAAGACAAAAAAGGTTTCATCTGGATAGCCACCAGAAACGGCTTGTCGAAATACGACGGTTATTCTTTAAGAACCTACAAATCAAATCTGTATAACCCAAATCTGTTGAGCGACAACGACATTCTCTCTGTAGCGTCAGACGACAGTAACCACCTTTGGATTGGAGCTTTGCATGGTTTGAACGTTATGGATATGACAACAGGCGAAATCAAACAAATCAAGCGACCGGAATTTGAAAACAACGCCATATCGGCTATTTGCGTTACATCAAGGAATGAAGTTTTTTTGGGAACTGACCAGGGACTGTTCCGGTATATCTTTGAAACTGACACATTTATCCTGTACAATAGAAGCAATTCCAACGGCGTTTTTCAGCAAACTACCATAAAATCATTGATTGAAGACAGCAAAGGGAATATTTGGATTGGTACGTGGAACGAGGGTCTTTACAGATATGACCCTGCTACCGGCATCTTTTACGCCTATCCTGTCATCAATTCCGAAAAATCGGCGCATGTTATCTTTGAGGACAGTCAAAATCGGAAATGGATAGGAACGTGGTCTTCAGGGCTGTATTTGCTCGAAAATGAATATGATACCGAATTGGTTTCATGGAAAGTCTTTAATCACAATCCAAATAACAAAAACAGCATCATAGACGACCGTATTTACAGCATTTCGGAAGACCTTAACACCGGCGCCCTTTGGATAGGTACACGCAATGGATTAAGCCTTTTGAATAGGAACAATTCGGATGTTTTTATCAATTATTATCCGGGACATACACCCAATTCCCTACCCGGAAATGAAGTCAGTTCTATCATCTGCGACAGACAAAACATGATGTGGTTAGGTATGGTTGGCGGTGGCGTTAGGTGCGTAATCACCGAAAAACCACTGTTTTCCTATAATGACCTTGAAATAATAGGCGACAAAATTCCAAGCAGGTCGGTAAGAAGTATTATGGTCGATTCCGACGGCTTGATGTGGATAGGTGTCGGCTCTTATGGGATGATAGCCACTGATAGAGACGCCGAAAATATATATTACTGTTCACAGGAAGAAAGCACGGTATACGCCATTATGCAATCGCAATTCTCCGGAAAGATATGGGTAGGCTCGTATGGTTGCGGCATTTACATCTATGACAAAACCCGTTCGATAACCGAACCGATAGAAAATCTCACGCCTGATAATACAGATTGGTTGACCGGTTGGCATATTTACACAATAAAAGAAGACAGTTACGGCAATGTTTGGGTGGGTACGCGAAACGGATTGTGTGTCTACAAAGCTGATGGAATCGGGATGTGTTTTGACAATATAACTTTTGAGGACAGCAATCAGATGAGTTCATTCACCGTAACATCCATTGAAGAGGGTGTCAATGGCGAAATATGGGTGTCAACCAATTACGGAATATTACGCGCTGAACGGAGGGGACGCCAAGAATACACATTCACATGTTTTTCTGAAATAAACGGCAAATTGAACAATCTAAACGTAAATTGCCTTTACAGAGACAAAAAAGGACAGATTTGGGCCGGAACTGACGGAGGCGGGTTAAGTTTATTTGACCCGTCAGAACAAAAATTCATACCCATGCACACAAAGTGGAACTTGCCGGGAGACGCTGTTTTCAGTATTACCGGCGACAGAAACGGGAACCTGTGGTTAGGAACTAACATAGGGTTGTTACGCCTGAACATCGTGGATAACTTATTGGATAAATACCACTTGTATACTACTGCCAACGGCTTGTCAGACGATTTCTTTTATAATAATGCAGTATTTGTTTCCCGCTACGGCGAAATGTTTTTTGGAGCCCACAACGGCTACAACTACTTTTTCCCCGAACAGGTGTTGATGGATAGAATTACTACCGCACCCATAGTTATAACTGATATACAAGTATTCAACCGCTCTATTGAACTCTTGGACAAGAAAACCGGACAGAGAATTTCGTCTGAAGCTCCCCTGTTTGCACAATCTATCAGATTGAACCATAAACAAAACAATTTCAGTATCAGATTTTCCATTCTTGATTTTACCAATCCTTTGCAAAACAGTTATGCTTACCGTCTTGCAGGATTCGACGCAGAATGGGTTTATACTGATGCTGACCGCCGGTTTGCCTATTATAACAACCTTAAGCCAGGCATCTATTCGTTTCATCTGAAAGCAGCAAGTCCCCACAGCAGTTGGGTTGAGAGACCAGACCGGTTGCAGATTTATATTATGCCTCCACCTTGGAAAACATGGTGGGCTTTGTTGTTGTACTCGCTTTGTATGATAGGGTTATTTGTCTTTGCCTTCTATGTGTTACAACACCGTTTACGCTATCGCAACGCACTGCATTTAAAAGAACTTGAAAAAGAAAAATCGGAAGAAATCAATAATGCCAAATTGCAGTTTTTTACTAACATAACTCACGAACTTTTTACGCCATTAACCATTATTTCGGCTACCATAGAAAAACTCAAGCAGATTGCCCCTGCCTACGGCGAACATTATCAGGGACTTTCAACAAACGTCAACCGTTTGATACGGTTGTTGCAGCAAATACTTGAATTTAGAAAGTCGGAAACCGGCAATTTGAAACTGAAAGTATCCAAAGGCGACTTAGGCGCTTTTGTCAGGAACTGCGTGGACGCATTCCGACCCTTGATGAAGAAAAAATATATACATTATATTATAACATGTAATCCGGAAAATTTTCCCGCCTACTTTGATTCCGACAAGATAGACAAAATTATCTACAATCTGCTCTCAAATGCCGCAAAATACAACAAGCAGGGTGGTTCGGTATGGATTAATCTGTATTTGCATGAAAACAATGGCAGCGCTGTATTGAAAGTCAGGGATAACGGAGTAGGGATTTCGGAAGAAGCGCAGAAAACGCTGTTCAAACGATTTTACGAAGGCGAATACCGCAAGTATCACACCTCAGGAACAGGCATAGGACTGTCGCTGACAAAGGATTTGGTTGAACTGCACAAAGGAACTATTTCGGTAGCAAGCAAGCCGGAAGAGGGAACAGAATTTACCATAATTTTTCCCGTTCGTCCTGAAGCATTTGCTGATGATGAAGTTGACGAAGAAATCGAAATACCGTTAAGCCCGGTAACTAAAAAAGACGAATCAAACGAAGAAGAGCAGCAGATTTATTCGCTGCTTTTGCTCGAAGATGACGAAGAACTGCTCGACCTGATGAAAAGATTGCTTGAAGCCGACTACGACGTTTTCTCGGGAACAACCGGACAGGAAGGTTTGGAAATCATACAGCAGGACCATATTGACATCATCGTTTCAGACGTGATGATGCCCTGTATGAACGGATTGGATTTTTGCAAACAGGTGAAAAACGACTTTGAAACATCTCATATCCCCGTGATTTTGCTCACCGCGCAAAACAGGGAAGAAGACCGCGCAGCCGCTTACAATGCAGGAGCGGATGCTTTCATCAGCAAACCGTTTAACCTGACTGTTCTTCATTCAAGAATCATCAACCTGATTAAATCGAGGGAACGCATGATGGAAAAATTTAAGAAACAAACCGTATTTCAAGTGTCGGGTCTGAATTATAAAAGTATGGATGAGGAATTTTTACAGCAAGCCATCAATTGCGTTAATAATCACCTGAATGATGCGAATTTTGACCAAAATTGTTTCATATCGGAAATGGCCACCAGCAAAGCTACACTGCACCGTAAGCTGAAAAGCCTTACAGGGTTAAACTGCTCCGCATTTATCCGTAATATCAGGTTGAAAGCAGCATGCAATATTTTAAATGAGAAGAAAAACGTCCGGATATCAGAACTTGCTTATGCCGTTGGTTTTAACGACCCTAAATATTTTAGCTCCTGTTTCAAAAATGAGTTTGGCCTGTATCCTAGCGAATATGTCCGAAAAGGGAACGATAGGGAATGAAGTATTTCTTACGTCGCAGGTATAATTATGTTTCATTTTCTTCTTTAAAAACCACAATGATGTATTATTCCACCTTTTTGAAACATGATTAAACCGCTTTGATTATTTTATGAAATAATTTTGCGCCGTAAATCTTTTAATTTTAGAAAACATGATAAAAAATTATTCATTGTACTGTATTTTCGTAGCCCTTACGGTTGTATGGTCGCCAACCATGGCGCAATCAGGTACTGGTTCGGGTAAATTTGAAATTTTCGGCGACAAGATTCCCGATGGCGCCCAATGGAAAGGGAAGGACTACTCAAGACTGGGAGGATATAATGAAAGCAGTCATTATATTTATGTGGGCGCACAGGAACAAGCCGAAATAACAGGATTGTCCGTTCGTATTCGTGAAAAGCCCGGTGCAGGCGAATATCGCTACATTACATTTGCTTGGGTTAAGTGGGGCGGTGAACAGATTGCCATGAAATTCCACCACGACCCTGCCGCCCGACACACTGCACAATTGGCAAACAGATACCAATTTACGTACTTTGCCGGAGAAGTAACAGAATTAACGGGATTCCGGATTGGCAACACGGCGCCTGCCCGCTGGACTGTGACGACACGCGATTTATGGAAAGATTTTGGTGATTTTACGCTGACGGGGGTTTCTTTTATCTGTCCGGTAAGACGCGACGCCGGTTTTGACGCTATCTTTCTTGGTAAAACAACAGCCGAT
>JGI24702J35022_10003011_pt1 | contig 10195 bp, 11 predicted proteins | sample TergutTh196P4_FD_35022 | JGI IMG/M metagenome (IMG submission 35022)
CAAAGCCAGGCGACCATGGGGGTCTTGCCGGTGCCGCCGAGGGTCAAGTTGCCGACGGAAAGAATTGGGATTCCCAGTCGCCGCGTTCGGAACACTCCGTAATCGTAAAGAAGATTGCGGACCGAGACGACCAAAGAATACGGAACTTCGGCGACGCCAAGTCCCGTTCGCAGTAACGCTGCGGTCAAGCCGTGCGTTTGGCCGCCGACCAATTGCCGGAAACGATCCGGATTCGAAAAGTCTAACATTCCGCAGGCTCCTTCTATCTCAGCAAACAAGGTCAACGATCCCGACAACGAGCAATCCGACGGAAACGAGCACGTTCATTTGGAAGAACGCAACATTGACCTTGACAAGATCAAGAGCCGTGTCTTGTTTCGGTCTTGCCAAGTAATGTTCCGTCAGAAGAATCATCGCAACGACGCCGACACCGCCGTAGAAGATCGGTCCGAACGGAGCGTAAACCGATGGAATCAAGGCGAGCAGCAATACCGTAACGGCGTGAGTCGCCGCCGAAAGGCGGAACGCCGTTTGAATTCCGTAACGTCCCGGTACGCTGTGGAGCTTGGCGGCGGCGTCGAATGCGGCATCCTGGCAGGCGTAGATCAAGTCGAAGCCGGTCGTCCAGAAAAGCACCGCGAGCCCCAATAGGACCGGCGGCCAGGGAATCGGAACGAACTCCGGTCGAATGACGACCCACGCCGCCAACGGAGCGAGCATCAGGGCGGCACCGAGCCAAGCGTGAGCGAGGATCGTGAATCGTTTGGCGTAACTGTAACCGAAAAGAAACGCCAGCACGGGAACCGACGCCGCAACGGGAACGGCGTTCGGCAGGAAAATCAACGTCGATCCGACAAAACCGATGGAACAGCAGGCGACAAACGCCATCACGCTCTTTGTCGAGAGGCGTCCGGTGGGCAAATGCCGGTCGGCGGTTCGTGGATTGGCGGCATCGATCCGTCGGTCGGCCCAGCGGTTAAATGCCATGGCGGCACTCCGGGCGAACACCATGCAAAGCAGGATGCCGAGTGCGTCCTGCCAACGAAAGACCGATCCGTCGAGCCGCAAGGCCATCGCAGCGGAAAGCAGCGCAAACGGCAACGCAAAAAGAGTGTGCGAAAACCGAATCAGTTCGAGGAAGGCGCGAGGCACGAGAGCGTATTAAAAGTGAGTGGACGGGATGACGCACACAAACGGAATTGAAAGTGTTTGGGTTGTACTCAAACGCGGTTTTTACGGCATTTTTCATCATTTCACGATGCGGCACACGCAGTTTTACGGCGACGAATTTGTATTCCGGTTCAACGAAGGGAACTGCAAGTACGACACAGTTGACCGGTTACGGGCGCTCGTAAACGGTGTGAGAGGGAAGCGGCTAACCTATGCGGCATTGAAAGCAGGAAAATATCATAGCCAAACGCCGTAGCACGAAAAGGTTTAGATAGGAATATACATCATCGACAAAGCTAAATGCCAAAGATTGAGAATCAACGAGAATAATCCAAGTGAACAGAACCAATTAGGCCAAGAAAAAAACTTTGTTCTTGTTTCTGTTGAAAAAGAAGAGTAAAACACGTATGTAAGGTTGACAAAAGAAACAACCAATACAATCAGTAACATTGCCAAGAAAAGTAAAATATTGAATTCAAGAACAAAAACATTGATATACATGATAAGATACAGAGTAGAACATGAAAAAAAGCACAACGTACAGAGCTGTATTCCAAACCCAATTTCAGTAAAGCGATGAAAAAACAATTGTAGTGTAGCTCGCAGGCATACTGCTAGTAATATGCCGTTGTTTATTGCCATTATCAATGAAGATTTCAAAATTTCCGGATAAATCCTCTTGCCGAAAAATTGCTCATCGAATACCATTTGGGCTTCGACAGACGGAAAAAATCGCAACATTAAAAAGAATCCAGTGAGGAAACCAAATGCAACAACGAAAAATTCAACAATGATGCGGGTGTATTTTTTTTTTGCAAACACGTTTTCCTCCGACCTTCTAACGCCCGTGTGACCGTCTGCTGTTGCACCGCTCTCCTTTTTGTCAGAGATGTGCTTCATGGACAGGTATGATATTCATCACAAACACGAACACATGCCTCTGTGCCGTATGGCCCGATGTGACTCTGCGTACTCCAATGTTTACATGGGGGTTTGTCGTGATATGAAGGCGGATTTCCGTGCCAATTGACGTTAAGACCACATGCGTTCGACATGCAACCCATTATCCAATTGGAATTACCCGCAGTGTTGGAACGCGGTATTTGGGCATCTTCATACTTTTGTCGATAATCTAAAAGACACTGGCAGATTGAAGAGTCTACGGAAGTCCCTGATCCGAAAGTTGTGTTTGGAGAGATCGTATTTGTTTCAATTGTGCCCGGTGTTGATCCAGAGCCATCAAGATGGGTGATCCCGCCATCGTAATCCAACGTGTAACCACAATGAGTACCCCACGGAAATGGAGCCCCATATCGAAAAACTGGCCAACAATGCACACTGACGATACATTCTCCATCACCGGGCGAGGTTGTTGCTGGACCGGGTGATGACGGACCGATAGGGCCAATGACGCCCGAAAGTCCCTTCGCATCTCGCATCACAGTGGGGCGGTTGAACACATATCGGTAGAGGTTAGGGTCTTTGGCTCGATACTCAATCGGGTCACTCGACGTAAATCTACCTAACTCTGTGTCGTACTGACGGTAGCGATAATTCATCTGTCCCGTTTCTTCATCCAGAACCTGCCCGGTGAAAGCCCGATCCCAAGCATGATCGGTCGCGGTTTTCGGCGTTGCATTGGCGGCGAGCACCGTCCGTTTGCCGAAAGCGTCATACTGATAACGCTCCTGTACCGTTCCGGTCGCGTCGACAACCGCAACAACGTTCCAGTTTGGATCGGCAATCGAATAGAGCCGTTCGGAGCCACGGTCGCGGCAGACAAGATCGTCGACGTAACGCAATCCCCAGACGTATGTTGTATCAACCACGTTGTTGATTCGTTCTTCAATGCACTGCCATTTTTCGTTGTAGAAGTATGTCTTGGTCGTCGCTAAGACGCCATTTTCAAACGTTCGCTTACAGATGCGGTAATTCAAGCCGTTGTATTCGTATTCGGCGACCTTCGTCGTGCCGTCCTCCTCAAACACTTTTGTTACCCGATTCCACGCATCGTGCTGAAAGAGAAGATGGTCACCCGATTCGTCCGGCTTTGGCACCACCGTCATGTTGCCGTTGCGATCATGCGAAACGACATCTTGAATTTTGTTCGCGGCATCGTGCGTTCGATTTTGGATGGTGCCGTTGCGATCATACTCTGTCCAGTTGCCGGTTTTGTCGTACTGCCACGCTTCACCGAACGATTGAGCGGTCACGGCGGTTCCGTCGTTATTCAACGGGCCACGGGCAAGCGAACTGATTTGGTTGATTTGGTCATAGTTGTAGACCTCTGACGACGCCGGATTAACACCGTCCCGCCTGAAAGTCCGGTTTCCGGCATTGTCATATCCGTGTTCGATCCGCACAATGTCGACCCCGTTTTTTTTCCAGACATGATCGGTCGGCCTGCCGAAGCGATCCCGTTGCAGAACAAAACTCAGACCCGGTTGCGGGTGATTGACGTGCGCAATCGTCCCGTCGCCGGTGTAGGCGTAGGTGGCAAGTGATGTTGGGCCGTCCTCAATGGCAATCGGGCGGCCCATCATGTCTTGAAGCGATCCGGCGACGCCGTATGAATAGACGAGCGCACGACCACCAGGATACGTAGCCGAAATCAGGCGATTACCCTTCGAGAAATCGTAGGTGTACTCCAGATAGGGTGTCGAGAGTGGATCAACCGCGCCGTCAAACGATTGGTACAGCCGCAAGAGTTTACGACTGTTGTTGTACTCAAAACGAATCTGATTGACGACGGCTTCGCTTTCGTCAAAACAGGTGATCGTTTCCACGTCGCCCCAGAAGTTATATGTCCTGCCGACTTTTCGGACTGGGCCGTCAACGCCCAGCGAAACCGGTGTAGATACCGTATTGGCGACAGGTACATATTTAGGGACCGATACATCCCGAACGGTCAAAATGGCACTGGCTAAAGAGTGAACCGTAAATGTTGCTGAAACCGAGAGAATAATTAGTAGTCCCACGAGAAAGAATCTGAAAAACCGGCTGCGGGGTTTCGGTTGAACGACCGCAGTGTGCTTCCGGGCTTTACGCTTCCTCTGTTGCCGTGATTTGGACATTTTGACCTCGCCATGCAATGAGTCGAGAATCGCCGTAGCAAGCAAACGGGCTGCTCATTCTAGCGGACGGCGATCCCGAATTCAATCACGGCAAGAGGGGACGGGAAAAATATTTTTCGCCTGTTGTAGAGGGTTTTCACCCGCCCCGACATTTCCAGTCTCGCCGCTGTCGGGCATTTCCATTGTGACGTTCGCATTGTGCAGTAGCGATTCAAATTGCCCGATATTGGCGTTAAACGTTGAGACAAGGGATACTCCAGGCCTGGCATCGTCCAACGCTTCAAATAGGCTGATGTCGCCAAAGACTTTTTTCCATGATTCTCTCCTGATGCGGATTGTGGGAATTCGTAACATTCCGTTTGCAGACTTGGTTCGCGGAGAAAATGCAATGTACGAAATAGGGACATGCAAAACGAACACAAGAACGTTTACCATAAAGGCGAGCGGCGTAGGCGATTCCCTGTTTCCTTCTATATTACGGCGTTTGGCGTAAATTCGCATTGATCGGTGACGAGCCAGGAACCGTTTGCTCCATACTCCAATTCGATATTGAACTTGACAATCTGGGGAGCGGGCCGTTCCATCGGAAAATCGGCTAGGTTTCGGGGAAGCCAATAAATCGTCGCCGCAAACGAAACCTGAGCGCTCGGCGGCGACGTCAGACGGTTGACATTGACTTTCAAGTCCCGGAATCGAGCCGAGGTTACACGAACGTATCCCATGTTGACCCGAGCGAGTGCGCGTGTCCGCGTTGCTCGTTGGAGAACGTAATGCTCCAAGATACCATCAAGGTCGTCCCGTTCAATGGTCGCCGCGAGACCGTTGAGCATCCGGGTGATCGACTTGCGGTCGGTATCGACAAAGTAAAACAGCGACAACCCGATGACCAACACGGCAACCACTGCTCCGACCGTGATACCGAGCGTTCGAATTTGCCGGTCGTTCAGGAACGCACAATAACCGACAACGCCGACAACAAACGCCAGACCGAACCAAATCCAAAGACTTTCGAGAAAAATCATGGTAATTTTGCAACGATCGTTTTGTATTCTTCCGGTACATAAAGTTCCGGGAACGGATCGAGCGACCAGCCGGCGTTTTTGATGTCCTTCGTCGGAAATTGGCGGATGCCGGTCATTTTGACAAAGAACGTCTCTTTTTCGCCGGATGCCGAAGGATGCGTGACGGCGTAAATCGAAACGACCGTATCCTTGCCGTCGCCGACGGCAGATGACAGCGTCTTGTAGTAGGTAATCTCGGCCTTCTTTCCAAGAGCGAGGAGCGTTCGCACCAGCTTGTTGTCGATGTAGCCGTGAATACTTCGGTGCTTCCACTTATCGGCGTACTGTTCCTTCCACCATTTTTCGGCGTCGTCAATACTCGGACGCTCCCAATACGGCGAACTCATTCCCTTGGCGAGCGGCAGATTCTCCGCCTGGAGGGCGTCGAACCAGATTCGGAAAAACCGATTGCCTTCCAAACGCAGTTCGTAAAGGTAGTACGGCCAAAGCACCGACACGGAAACCAACGCAATGATCGATAAGGCCAATCCGCAATGGGCGAGTCCCAATCCGAAGAACAGCCCTTCGGAGCGGCGAATCGACCATACGGAAACCAATGCAAGCACGATACCAATGACGGCAACGAAGAAAAACCAGACGCTAAAATAGATCACAAAGGAAAGAACGCCGAGGCAAAACGCGACAAGGGCCGTCACGTTTAACCGGCGATAGGACATTTCCTCGTTCTCGGAGGCGTCGTTCCATTTCGTGGTAAAATCGGATTCGGTCGGCATGGCAATTTACAATTTAGTCTTTCGAGTGGGAGGCGGTCAGTTGTTCTTTCAATTTTCGAACTTCCGATTCCAAATACTCCAAGCGGGCGGCGAAGCTTCGTTCGCTTTCCCAGTGTTCCGCTTTTTTCTTTTTCTGCTCAAGGAAGAAGTCGATGTTTTGCTGACGAAACTCGTCATCCAGTCGTTCCAAGATACCCTTTGTCGAAAGTGTCATCATCATTCTCCTGTAAAGTCTGGGTTGTTGTTCCAGTTCATCCTGACGATAAACTGGGCCTCATCGAACAGCGAATACCGACAACACGTAATTTGCCGTTCGATGACGATCCATTCTTTGTCGAAATAGCCCTGTGCTTCGACTCGTGATTCCGTAACATATCGTTTGTTCGACACCGGCTCGACCAGTTCATAATCGGTATAAACTCTCGGTTCCATTGGTTGCATCCTCCTCTCTGCTTATTCTTTTTTTCGCGGCGGGATGGAGCCTTCGTAGAAGAGCGATCCTTCTTTACTCAAGGCGTATTTCATCAACTCTTTGCGGCGCGACAAGTGATCGGTTCGCAACTCGCCATGAGGATCGAACGGATGTGGATCGACAATTGCCTCCAGTGTTCCTTTCGAGAGCAGTCGACACGTTGCGATCAAGAGGGAATCCGCTGACGTTGTTTCCTCGGCATTCGCGCCGATGGGAGCAAGGTCTGTGGTGAACAGGAAAAAATTGAGGAGCAAGATGTAGAGAACGCACAATGCCAGGAAATTGCCCACCGCTTCGACTGGTAACAGAAAAAGAACTTTGACTCGGGACAAGGCTCGGGTCAACTCGTTGAGAATCGCCAGGCTGGTCAGGAAAACCAACCAAACGGCGACCAAATCGGAGAGAAACAACATTGACACCGACGCCTGGCAGATCAATCCGGCAACCGTTTCCCACCACGCAACGGCGAAGAGAATTGAGAGCAGAACGCAAAATGCGGAAATCGTGTTGCCCCACAGACCTTCGCGCCAACGAAAGCCGAAAACGGCGGCAAGAATTGCCAAAGGGACGCCGACGTTAAACATCGCGCCCATGATGGATTCAACGGACATAGTTACTAATTACCAATTACCAATTACCAATTACCAATTGATAATGGCTAACAACGATTTCTTTATTAGTCATTAGTCATTAGTCATTGGTAATTACATTTTCATTACTCTTGACAGTTCTTCGACGGTTGTGTCTCCTTGCATGAGGAGGCGAACGCCTTCGTAGAAGAAACCGGTTTGACCGGACTTGATAATCATCTGACGTATCGCAACGGGATCCGGGTTCGCGGCAATGAACGCTCGAATGTCGTCCGTCATGTGGATCAATTCGAACAACGCCGTTCGCCCTTTGTATCCGATACCACTACAGTTCTCACAGACACCGCGTTTTTTCTCCTGATACGGATCGGCAAGCGGTGTTCGCACTCGAAAGAGTTCCTTGACCTGATCGGGCTTTATTCCAAGTTGCTGCATGAGTTGCTGGGTCGGTTGATACGGCTCTTTGCATTCGGAACAAAGCTTGCGTACCAACCGCTGTGAAATCGTTCCTGTCATCCGCGAAAGGAGATCCTGCGGCGGAACCTTCGTGCCGAGGAACTGGAAGATCGCTTCGACGCCGTCTTTGGCTCGGGTCATCGTGAAGAACAACCGTGGATTATCGACTTCCGGAAGACAGTATTCCAACACGTCGCGGCGGGCCATGTCTTTGACGATTAAGGCGTGCGGCTCCTTGAAAATCACGTCGGGCAGCACGGTCATCGGCGTTTCGCCCTTGGCGGAATCATACTTTACCAAAACGACGTTTTCGATCACCTCGGACGAGCTTTGTACGTCTTCAATGTTGACGACATCCCGAGTGAACCGGTCGCAGTTCCGGCAAAAAACGTCCATGGAACTTCGCAATCCCTGGCCTGACGGGGCGCAAGCGACAAACAATCCGCGTTCGGCGTTGATGTGTTCACGAAATTTCGTCTGCAACTCGGGGCGCATTCCAAGTTCGTCGAGCGACTTGAACGGAACCTTCTTGGCGACAAACTGAATCATCACGGCTTCGCCGGTTTGCGTTCCCTGCGAAAGGAATTCGACGTCATATTTCGTCTTTTTTCGGATGACAGCGAGAAACGTTCCGACCTGACGAGAACGCCGGTCCACGGGATTGGCCCCGGCGAGCATCTTGGCCGCTTCAAGCATTTCTTCCATGGCGTCCTTCGTCCGGCCCTTTTCGATGACACGCGGAATCGGCGGCAACGAGAGCCAAACGCCGTCGACCTGGTGTTTGACCGTCGTCTGCTGCGGCGTGAAATCGAGCATAAGATGCGTCGCGTTCGTCTCCAGAGCGTCGAAAAGATGCTGTCGGAAGTCATTGTATCCCGGCTGGTTGCGGGCAAGAACCAATCGGCCTTGCAGGATTTGTTCCGTGAGGTTCTTTCCGGTTGCTTCGAGGTCGATCGGCGCTCCGACTTCGTAAACTTTCCGTTTCTTGACTTTGACCTTGACGCCGATCCGGTTCATCAGGGAGGCATAGCAAAATTCGATGTGTTCGGCGGTCAAGACTTTTTCGTGCGGCGGCAGCTTGGCGTTACGCACGACGATATAAACCATGCAATTGACGAAGCTCGCGAGGAACAGGACTGGAAACACGGCCCAAAAGAACACCGCAAAAAACAGCGGCGGCGCAAGGAAAGCGAACAGGGCGAAATTCAAAAAATTGGCACCTTCCCGATTCGCTTTTTTCAGACGTTCCAGATCGGCGTTCATCCACCCGGTTGCCTGGACCCAAAAGAGAAACGTGAACACGAGGAGCAACAGTTTGATCGTACTGAAATAACCGCCGGGTCCCCACCAACCGGTCTGCATGACGTTCCGTTCCGTCGGGGCAGCCGAGGCGGCAGGAGCTTCCGGAGCCGCTTCGCCCTCCATCGGCGGATTTTCCGCGCCGGACGGCGCGGCGGCGTCTCCTTCAATTCCTGCATTTCGTTCCGCATTCTGCTGGGCGAGCTTGTCGATAGGACCGCCCTTCAACGCTCCCGGCACCTCTTTGGTCGCCGCCTTGGCTCCCTGAGCATCTGCCCCGGAGCCGATGGCCATCGCCGCTTCCGTTTCAACCAAACTGAATTGCGCAAGGGCGACGCTGCCGTTCCCCAAGAGAACGAACAAAATCGCCAAAAAGAATTGACAATTGACAATGGACAATTGACAATTGTGTGATTTGGCAGTCATAACTTTTCGGATAGTCAACGACCGGAACCACAGGTCCCGGCTCTTAACTTATTCATTGCTCTCATTATTCATTGTCAATTGCCAATTGTCAATTGTCAATTCTTAAAGAATCCCCGGTTCTTTGACTTCGATTCCCTTGAGGGCCATTTTGAGGGCCTCAATGTTCGGAGCGACTTCAAAAGCGGTCGCCCGCTCGATTTTTTTCGCTTGAATGAGTCCCTTGAGACTCATCGTAAAGTCCTGCATTCCTTCGTTCATACCGATTCGGATGGCATCGGATAGTTTTTCGTCTTTTTCTTCGAGAATCAGCTTGCGGATCATCGGAGTAAACCGCATAACTTCGACCGTTGGAACCCGCGAGACGCCTTCCATACAGGAGGGAAGCAGTTTTTGAGCAACGATGCACTTCATATTGAACGCCAAAGCACTGCGAATGGCCTTGTGCATCGACGACGGAAAAAGGTCGAGAATTCGACCAATCGTGCTCGGTGCCGTTGAGGCGTGGATCGTTCCGAACACAAGGTGACCGGTCTCTGCCGCATGAATGGCGGTTTCGAAGGTTTCCCGATCGCGCATTTCGCCAACGAGCATTACGTCCGGGTCCTCACGGACGGCGTGCTTCATACCGATACTGAAGTCGACGACGTCCTGTCCGATTTCGCGTTGATTGACCAGGCATTTGTCGTCGGTGAAGAGAAACTCAATGGGGTCTTCCAGCGTTAAAATATGCTTGAAGTAGTTCCGATTGACGTAATTCAGCATCGAGGCGATCGTCGTGCTTTTGCCCGACCCGGTGACACCGGCCAAGAGGATCATGCCCTGATCGTGCGTACATTCGTTGTACAGTGACGCCGGAAGGTGCAATTTTTCCAGTACGGGAATCTCGTTGTTGATCCGGCGGGCGACCATTCCA
>JGI24702J35022_10003012_pt1 | contig 10192 bp, 4 predicted proteins | sample TergutTh196P4_FD_35022 | JGI IMG/M metagenome (IMG submission 35022)
ATGCGGATTGTGCATCGGGCGCACCTGCGGTAGCACGGTAGCGCGGAAATTCCGCATCTGTCCGGTCGGGTCTCCATGCTTGCTCATACATCCACTTGCTGCCGGCATTGTTGGTTCCTCCTCCCCAATAGCTGGTACTGGTTATCCAAAGGTCTCTTTTAGCAACTCCGGTGAAAAGTAAATTCAAATCAAATCCTTTCCATGATACACCCGTATTGATGCCATACTTGTAGCGCGGCGTACTGTTCCCGATAATACGGCGGTCGCCCGGATTATCGGCAGTATTAGTCCCCGTTGTGATAATTCCATCGCCATTAAGATCTTTATACCATGGATCGCCGGGGTAATAGGTAGCATTCCGATAAGGACCGTTGAATATGAACTTGTTTGCTGCTTCATCCAGAACCAAATCTTCTCTTTGCAAGATACCGCCTGTTTCATATCCCCAAATATTGCCGACTACGGAGCCGTCATACAATGTTCCTATTATTTTTGTGGGATTGCTCGGGAAATATAATACGGTGCTAAAGGCATCACCCAGTGTTAAGGCAACGTTATATTTCAAACCGTTGCTTAATTTATCTCTCCATTCCAGCATCATTTCCATACCTTTGGTTTCCATGATACCGGAATTAGCTAATGGCGCACTGGCGCCGAGAACCGTCGGGTACGCTTCCGAACCTTCTACCAGGATGTCTCTTGTTTTTCTCCGGAAATATTCAAATGAATAGTTTAGTCTGTTATTCAATACTGCTACGTCTACTCCAAAGTTATTGGTACGGACTTTCTCGAATGTCAAACTTGGGGTTACCAACTGCGGCACTCTTACAGTAGATACGATTTTACCGTTAAGAATAAAATTGGCCGAATTAGACTCCATAACAGCCTGATAGGGATAATAAGCGCTCGGTTGATTGAGCAATTCGCCCGACGTAAACCTGACTTTGAGAGAAGACAGCCAATCATGAGTATTCTTCATAAACGATTCTTCGGATATTCTCCAGCCAACTGAGTAAGAAGGACTGAAAATAAAGCGTTTGTCTTTAGTAAACCTTGAACTGCCGTCATAACGGCCATTCACTTCAAAGAGATATTTGTTATCGAAAACATAATTGATTCTACCAAAGGCAGCACGGCCTGTCCGTCGTTGTGCACCGGTTTCAATTGTATGCAATGTTACATCTTCGGCAGCGCCCGGTTTGGCAATATCGGGAGAAAACAAACCGCGAAGGTTAGCTGCTATTTGCGTGTAATATACTTCTTCCTGACTGAAACCTGTAATGGCGGACAGTTCGTGTTTTCCTGCGAATGTATGGTTGAAATCGGCATACGTGTTGATCAGGTATGAATCCGTATTGGTCTTTTCCAGTCTCGCACGATTGTCGCTTACTTCATCCACTTCACATACCGGATTCCAGGTAAAAGTGATATAACTGTGTTGAGGACTGATACGTCTTGCATTATATCCCTGGGGCGTGTACGAAAGATCGGCTTTGAGCTTTAGCATTTTCGGCACAAGAATAAATTCGGGCGATACGGCGAAAACAGAAGTCCATCTGTCCTGGTAGGTTCTTGCTCCATACGATAACCATGCAAGATAATTATCCGTATAAGTATTTGGAGTAGGNTCTGTAGCTGCTGTCATGATNGGCATGTTGATATTTTTATCAGCATCCTGTTTCAAAACCGACCAGATATTTCCCTTGTAACCTGCTACATAAGGNCCTTCAAAATTGGTACGGTTGTAATTGACTTTGGCATCGAGATTAAACCTGCTGGTTACTTTAGCNTTAACGCGCAACAGTGCATTATATCTTCTTTGCTCATCGCCTCCAATTTTATAGGCTCCGGCTTGATCTTGATAACCCAACGAAGCGTAATAGCTTACCTTTTCAGTTCCTCCCGAAATGTTGAGATCGTGTCTTTGCAAGGGATACCAATTACGAACAACCAATTCGTATGGGTTCATGTTCCCTACCCAAAGGATATTATTTCCATTTTGCATCCAGTGGTTCTCCGGTCTCGGATCGGCCATATATTTTTGGATTGCAGCCAATTTGTCTTTGTTGATTTGGCTAACGACATCACGCTCGGGATTAGCCCATTTGGCAACTGACGTCCACTCCTGGTTTTCTATAACAAAGCGTTGGATTTCTTCCGCATTCATAATGTCGGGAATCGCCGAGGGCGTACTCCAGAGAACGTCATAGCCGTAGGTAATTTTGCTTTTTTGATTGAATTTTCCGGTTTTCGTGGTAACAAGGATTACGCCGAAAGCCGCTTTCGTTCCATAAATGGCAGCGGCCGAAGCATCCTTGATTACACTCATGCTCTCAATGTCGTTAGGATTCATTTGGTTGAGCATTGTTGTACTCATTTCTATACCATCAATCAAAATCAGAGGAGCATCGTTAAAAACTTTCCAGGTGTTGTCGCTGGCATCTTTTGCAATGGTTGTTCCTCCGCGTATATTGAACGAAGGCACGGTGTTGAGCGCGCCATTGTCGATAGTAATGTTCAGGTTGGGAACAACTCCCTGCAAAGCCTGCCCGATATTGGCTACCGGACGGTTTTCAAATGTTTCCGAACCCACCGCAACGACAGCTCCAAGTAAATTAACTTTTTTCTGCGTACCGAATCCAACTACTACCAGTTCGTCCAATACGTTCGCATTTTCTACCAAGGTTACATTAATAACGGTATTGCTACCAACTGCTATTTCCTGACGTTCATATCCAATGAAGGAAAATGAAAGTCTTGCCTGGGTGTTCGGAACCATAATGGTATAATCTCCGTTAATACCGGAAGTCGTACCTGTGATTGTTCCTGTTACCACTACACTTACACCGGTCATCGGATCCCCGGTGTTGTCAATAATTTTCCCGGTTATACTAACCTGGGCAAACATGGTTGCGGAAAATAATCCGCAACACAAAATCAATAATACTTTTTTAAATGTGGGATGATCCATAATTTACCAAAGTTTGTTGTTATCCATTAATTTTTAAAAAATTTATGGGCGCAAAGAAACAACAAACACCGGTTTTTGTTTTGTCCGAATCTTTTTTTGTTTTGTCCGAATCGTTACGTGTTAATCTTTTTTTTGTTTTTCGCTGCAAACGAGGTAGGGGTTTCTCCAAATTCTTTTTTAAACATGCGCGTAAAGTAGGATTGGCTTTCGATGCCTACCCTCATGATTATTTCACGCATGGAAAGGTCTTCTTCGATGATTAAGTGTGCAGCTTTCTTCAGGCGGTAATTCAGTATTATTTCTACAAGCGACTTGCCGGTAATCGATTTGAGTTTTGCATACAATTTGCTTTTACTCATCGACAACTCCGACGCGATATAATTGACATCAAGCTCCGGCCGGTCGATATTGATTTCCAAGAGATCATAAAGTTTTTTGAGAAATTCGTTGTAATGCTTGTTGGCGGCTATTTCACCGGAACCGGCAAAATAATGTTTGGCAAAATATTCCTTAAGGCTTTCCTGTTGTTTGAAAATATTGCGGATAATCTGGAGGAGCATGTCGAAATTAACCGGTTTCTCAAGGTAAACGTCGGCGCCCGATCCAAGTCCTTCCAACTCGCTCTCTTGTCCCGTTTTGGCTGTCAACATAATAAACGGNATGTACGAGCTGTTTATATCGTTTTTTACCTCATGGCATAAAGTAACGCCATCTTTTTCCGGCATCATTATATCACTGATAATCAAATCGATTTCCATATCCCTGATCAGGATTGATGCTGCCATTCCATCCGATGCTTCAATCACATCGTAGTAGGACGAAAGGAAACCGGCAATCAGTTTCCGCAGGTCTTCATTGTCTTCGGCTATCAGTATCCTTTTGTTTTCACGAAAATACAATTCTTCGACTTCCGGTATTTCAAAATGCTGTATATTTTTTCCTTCCGGCAATTTTACATCAGATTGCGGATAATTGTCCCCTGCCGGGTGTGATTCGGAAAAATCCTGTTCGCTGTAGTTTGCGGCATTTTTGGATAAGGTTATTACCATGTCCGTACCTTTTTCCCGCTCGCTGTAAACCGTAACCGAACCTTTGTGAAGCATTACCAAACTTTTTACCAGGGCAAGCCCGATACCGCTTCCAATGTGTTTATTAACGTTTGACTCAACTTTATAGAAACGCTCAAAAATCTTATGAATCGACGGTTCGGATATGCCTACTCCCGTATCGTGTACTACAATACAAAACGGATCGTCGACCTGCTCATTTCCGGCATGAAATGAATTACTATAAACAGGTTTGTATTGTTGAATGTCGGAATAGATGCTTATGGAAATCGAGCCTTCGTTGGGCGTATACCGGAAAGCATTGTTAAGCAGGTTGATAACAATTTTTTCGAGTACCATCCGGTCGGCCGGAAGTTGCTTTGGCAATGCCTCATCGGATTGTATTGTGTAGCAGACACCATGTTGCCGGGCGAAATCGGAAAAGTCTCCCGCAATATTGGTTACAAATGTGTCGATGTCAATCATTTCCAAATGCAAGGCCTGTTTTTTGCTTTCAATCGTACGGAACAGCATCAGCTCATTTACCAGATGGTGTAGACGTTGTGTATTGTTACTCAATATCTGAAAATAAAATTCTTTCAGGCCTTCCTTGCGCAAGGTATCCGTTACGGCCAAAATCAAGGATAAGGGGGTTTTGATTTCGTGTGAAATATTGGTAAAGAAACTGAGTTGCGATTGGTGTATTTCCTCGCATTGCTGTTTTTCCAGATTTTCTTTGTACAATGCCATTTCTAATTTTCGCCGGCGGTGATAATGCCTGAAAATTACGAATAAAATCAAACATGCAATCAAGACATACAAAGTATAGGCCCAGTGGCTCAACCATGGGGCAGGTAAACGCCTGATGTTCATTCGAAGAGGAGTGTCGTTCCACAAACCGTCGTTGTTGGATGCCATCAGTTCGAAGGTGTAATGTCCGGCAGGCAGCTTGGTAAAAATTGCCATGCGATTAGACGCATCTGTTTCCACCCAACGGTTGTCGTAGCCAACCAACCGGTATTTGAAACGGTTTTTTGCAGGTAACAGATAATTATCCGCCGAAAACAAAAAACCGATATTCGATTTATCGTAATGGAGTATTAATTCCTCTTTCACCAGGATATGCGAAATCGAATCAAAAAGTATGGAGACATTGTCAATGAGAATATCCGAAATCATTGCTTTCGGCCTGTATGTATTGATTCTTATATCCGGATCCGTAACCACAGTAAATCCCATGGTTCCACCGAAAAACAATTCCCCGGAAACGCTTTGCATGGATGCCAGGGGATAGAAAATCCGTCCATGCACCCCATCATCTTTGGTAAACTGCATAAAAGCGCCTGTTTGCGGATCGAAACGGAACAAGCCATTGTCGGTGCCAAGCCAAAGATAACCGTACCGGTCGGGGCACATACTGTAGATGGTTGATACTCCAAACGTTAATATATTATCATACGAATGAAAAGTCGAATCTTTCACCGAATATTTGGTTAATCCTTTTCCTATCGTGCCAATCCAAACATCGTGATTGGAATCGACATAAAGCGACTGTCCGTTGACCATACTCTGTGAAGGAATTTCCTTAATATTTTTATCCTTAACATTCATCCGGTATATCTTCCGGTGCGTTACGAACCATAAATCGTCTGTTCCTGTATCTCTGCAAATATCAAATATATAATCCTGGTCCGAAAGTTCATTCGCCGAAAAATGTTCAAAAGATTGCTCTTTGTATGAATAATAGGAGAGCAATAATTCTTTGGCCTGATATGCGATCCATAACCCCGAATCCAATTCCAAAACAATTTTTCTCAGATTGTTAAACCGCAGGCTGTTTTCGTTTTGAGGAATGTTTTTGTGATGAATAAATGTTTCCGTCGGGATGTGGTAACAATCCAATCCGCCCTGGTACATGGAAATCCAAATATTTTTCCGGACAGTATCTGTAACCATTGTCTTTACATTTCGTGCTGAGCTGTTTTTATCTTGATCGTACCGCTTGTAAGAAATTTTTCCCGTTTTTTTATCAATAATATTAATGCCGCTTCCTTCCGTTCCTACCCACAACTCTTTATCCGTTTCGGCAAATCCGCTTACGACACGGTGGTTGATTGCCGTTTCTTTCGGCGAGTAGCTTTTGAAATGATTCTTTTCTTTCTGGTTTACATAACAAAGGCCTCCGGAGTATGTGCCGATCCAGATATTCTGCTGTCTGTCTTCGTTGATTGTCCAGATTGAATTGTTCGGAATACTGAACGGATTATTACGTATATGGCGAAAAAGAGAATATTCCCGGGTCTGCGGATTGAACACAAAAAGACCCCTGCGCGTTCCAATCCATATATTTTGCGATTGGTCGATATAAAACTGTCGAATATTATTTCCGGGCCAGTCTGAAAATTCATAAACCTCGATTGTTTCATAGCTTTCACCATCAATACGATACAGTTTGTTTATACTGTTGCTCGCCCAAATCGTTTTATCTTTCCGGATAATTCCGGTATAGGAGTTGTCGGAAGGCAACGAACCGTGTTTGGTAAATTCTCCCTTTTCGGGATCAACCTGATAGATTGTACCCCAACTTGATGCGGCGTACAATTGCTTACCATCATTCCAAAAAGTGAATATATTGGGAACCGGTTTTTCGTTATGTTTCATTGGAATCAGTTGTCTTGATTCCGGATCATAAAGATGCAGATCGGGATTTTTCAGCCATATATTATTTTGTTTGTCTATCTTAAGAAAAGTGACGCCCGAATCCAATAAAAGTTCAAAATGATTGGTGTTTTCATGATGAACAAACAGCTTGTTGTTTGCCACCACGTACAGATGTCCCATTGTATCGGTTTCTATAGTAGAAAATTCCCATTTCTTAGAAGTATCTAAATTCTGAAAATACCCGTAGTGACTAACATACTGATACCCGTCGAAACGGTAAAGATCATTGTCCATCAGTACCCAGATAAATCCGTTAATGTCTTGCTGTACGGATTTTACACCGTCGTAATAAAACCCACCTTCGGGCGAACAGGTGTGAAATTTGTATTCTAATGGCAATACTTGACCAGAGGCTTGNAAAAGTGTCAAACCAAAGAATGCTGTGAGTATAATACCGGTTTTGAAAAAAGAGGACATACAAAATTTTAATGATTAGCACCAAGGCGCAAAAGTACAAAAATATTTTTATTCTTAAATGTTATGTCCATTAATTCTTGGGTGTAGTGAGGGAAGGTCATTTCAGGCTGTAGGCATATTCCACAAGGCGGACAACGTCTTCCAAATTCCTAAAATTAATGGATTCTTCGTCTGCAAATGCTTTAATTTCCGATTCATGCCCTTTGAATAATTTCCCTAATGAATTTGCTGTCAGAAATCTTTTGTAATTATTACCGGATTTTAAATAATAGGTGTTTTTAATATCTAATTTGAACTTCTCGTCCGCTTTCAGTTGTACAGTACCCCCCATATCGCTTTGCCAACTGCCATACGAGGTGGATGATTGTGTCTGTGAATATCCGCCATAAGCGCTCGCTTTCCCTTGAGAAACTATGGAGGCTCTGCGTTCAACGAAGAAAGAATCTTTTCCCGCTTGAATTTCTTCATAAAAAACACCGATTGACGAGATCGGGAAAAAGCGGCGTTCGCCAATAATCACTACAAGAATATCGAGAGGTTTGTTTATTCTCATTACTGTGTTATCGACGTCCAGAAACAACATTTGCTCCTGTATCATATCGTAGTTGAGGGTCGCGGGAGAACGTACGCCATTCTTAAAGACCACTGTGCCTTGTTCAAACTGGGGAAGCAGCAGCCCGTTGCCTAATTCTTCCTGGGCAGACAGGGTATGGAAACAGGATAATACCAACAGGTAAATACAGAATCGAATTGTTTTCATAAATTATTTGAATAAAAAGTTTATAATAAAAAAATTCACAATTACTCTTTTAGTTTAGCGATTACCAATATTGGATTATCATACTTAGAGATACTTTTAGCTATTTTAGTCATTTCAGGTGTCGGAGTTTTTATTTTATCATAATAATCCAAAAAGTCTTCGGCTGAAATAAAAGTTACTAATTCATTTTTGGAAGAAATATAGCGCGGCCAAATAACAGGACCATTGTCAATGTCGTTTTTAAAGCCGAATTTTCCTTTGACCGGTTGTCTCATCAAAGTCAGTTCTCCCGTACGTTTGTCAAAGACACCGAAAACACGCTTATCAGTGGTTTTGTTGCCCATTATCATAATCTCAAAGGGTTCAGGCGCATGATTTCCGAAAAAAAATTCAATAAATAAATGATTGAGGGATTCTGAAATATTAAAAGGAAAGATATAGTTATTATTCGCACTAGGAGTTGTTTCTCTCCCTTCCAAAAAAGAAAGAGGTTCTTTGTATTTTCCAAAATCAAAAACAAAAGCATCTTTCATTTCCATGTTTTTATCAATTGTGAAAATAGTATCATTTATGTTTTTATGTATTCTAACATTATCTTTAAAACGATACATGACTCCTAATTCAAGGGAATTGAGAGAGGCTCTCAATTTGTTTAATCTTATATAATTAGTATATTCTTTGATCATTTCTACATTGGACTGATGTGTTGCAAACAAAATAGCTTTTGGATAATAATTACCCGATGAAGCTACATTCATGACAAATGTATCTTTTTTCAATGGTAATATTCTAAACGTATGCATAACATATTCCGCAGGGAATTCACCTGATTGCAAATTGTTTTTTTCAACTAAGCATCCGGTGGTGTCATAGACTAATAATTTAAGATCATCACTTAAAAATATGAAATTATCACACATCGAAACATGGGCTATATAATGATATTCATCCGGTCCTTGTCCTCTTTGTCCAATTGTACAGCTAAATTTTCCGTCATTGTCAAATAAATAGCAATTCCCGTCATCTATGAGTATTTTTTCATTTTCACAGATGACTTGATAAATATCTGAAACTAAAACCGAGTCGTTTGTTTCTAATGATATGTACTTGATTTCTGTTATGTATTGACTAAGATTTAGCATTTCGTAATCTCCGACCGTACTTGCTACCGGAATAATATTATGCGGGATCGCATCCTTTTTATTGTCGCATGAAACTATCAGGAATGTGAAAAGTATAGATAAGCTGATCACGATTATGTTTGTATTTTTCTCCATTTCACTCAGGGCATTTGCAACCCTACTCAAATTAATTGTTTTCATTGTACAAAAATAAATTAAAAGTGATTCTTAAAATCAACTTCATAATAATTCCTTAATTAGCTTTTGCATCTCATCATTCCCCGGATAACCGGTAATTTTGTGTTGCAATTCGCCATTTGAATCAAAAATCAAATAAGTCGGGATGCCGTCAAAACCGTATTTATCGGAAAAGGATATGCTTTCCCATTCTTCACCATTCAAGTAGTAATGTTCGCCACCTATACCGCGAATTTTTTTCTCCCAAAGATTCTTCGGCGAGGAACGATTGGTTAGATACACAAAAATGACATCTTTATCCAACAACTCTTGCTTTAATTCTTTGGATTTTTCCATTGCTTGAAGACAAGGACCACACCAAGTTGCCCAGAGATCTATAACGACAACTTTTCCCTTATAACTTGAAACAACGGAATCTATTAATTTACCCTGGGGTTGTTTATTGTTTTGAACTGCAGTTAGTTCTTCTTTTGAAACAGATGGTGTTTTATTGACTTTCAAATACGAGGGAATATCCACAATTTTTACGATTTCTTCATTTTTGTTTAATAGGATATTTACAAATGATTGATTCTTAAAGTATTGTTTAATATTTTCTTTTTGTGTCTCCGATAGAGGCTTTGTTTCATCGCTCAACTGTTTGGCATAAGCATTGGCTACCAACAGATCGTAAAATAAGCCGGTATCAAAACCCATTATACCGGCAATGTTTGCTTTTACTACTTTGAGCCATTCTTCTATGGGTATATTATTAATAACAGGAATAGCAAATATATCGTTATATAAAATCATTTCTGTTACCTCGTGATAAAGGCCATAGAGATATAACGGATCATTTAAGTTAAATGATTGAAAGAAAGAATAATAAGAAGGATCTAAATTTCCGTTTCCCTGTTGATTCAAAGTAACCGTATAATTAAGCAAAGGCTTAATCATAAAGAGTTTAAAAATATGCGAC
>JGI24702J35022_10003013_pt1 | contig 10191 bp, 7 predicted proteins | sample TergutTh196P4_FD_35022 | JGI IMG/M metagenome (IMG submission 35022)
ACGGCCACTGCCGATACAGGCATATAATATGAAAAGCCTTCTATCTGCTGGTCGATTTGCTGCGCCAATTCGCGTGTGGGAGCCATGATAACGGCATTGACAGCATCCGAAGGGTATGTTCCCTTACACAGTTCGTTAATGATCGGCAATACATAGGCTGCCGTTTTTCCTGTTCCTGTTTGAGCAAACCCCATGATATCTTTTCCTGCCATGATGGATGGAATGGATAATTCCTGTATGGGTGTTGTTTCGTAAAAATTCATCGCCCGAAGTCCATCCAAAACGGATTCTTCGAGGTTCAGTTCTTCAAATTTCATCTGTAATCTTTTGTTAATCCAATTGATCTGTTTCATTCAATTTCTGCTGCAAAAGTACGTATAATTTGTATAAATCATCGTTGAATCAAACATTTTAATTATTTTTGTCGGGTTTTCCTGTGAACATAAATAAAAAATGAGATATTTAAGCACAAGAGATAGTAATCAAAAGTCAACTACTGCTTCGAAAGCAATAGCTACCGGATTATCATCTGACGGCGGGTTGTATGTGCCTTGTGAATTTCCTGTTTTGACCGATTTCATCGGGAAGTCATATCAACAAATTGCTTTTCAGCTATTGAGACTTTACCTGACGGACTATTCAGACGAAGAGCTAACCAATTATATACATGCAGCATACGACCAAAACCTTCCTGTTCGGCTCAACGGCTGTTATCTGGAGCTTTTCCATGGCCGCACTTCGGCATTTAAGGATGTTGCTTTGCAACTTTTCCCTTACCTGCTGACAGCAGCCCTGCGCAAAAATGACTTGAAACAAACGGCTGTCGTCTTAACCGCAACTTCAGGCGATACAGGTTCGGCGGTGTTGGCGGGTATGGCCAACGTACCCAATACACGGGCAATGGTGTTTTATCCGGCAGGTGGCGTAAGCGCCATGCAGCAACTTCAGATGACAACACAAGAAGGTGATAATATCAATGTATTTGGTTATAAAGGCAACTTTGATGATGCGCAAACAGCTGTCAAAGAGGTGTTTGCAGATAAACAATTTCAAGCTGAGTTTGCCGGTGATTATTTGTTCACTTCAGCCAATTCCATCAATTTAGGGCGATTACTGCCACAAATCGTTTATTATTTTTACTGTTATTCCGAATTAGTTTGCCATTCCATCATCAAGGAAGGCGGGCAGATGAATTTTGTCGTGCCGACCGGAAATTTCGGTAATATCCTGGCAGGATATTATGCCCAACAAATGGGGTTGCCTGTCCACAAGTTGATTTGCGCAACAAACTCAAACTGTGTGTTGTATGATTTTATCAAAACGGGCGTGTACGATAGGAAACGCACGTTGAACACGACCATATCGCCTTCGATGGATATATTGATTTCGAGCAACTTAGAACGGCTGATTTATCAATTTGGGGGATATGAAACGGTTGTTCGTGTTTATCAATCGTTGAAAGACACCGGTGAATTCACGGTTGATTTTCCGGCAAACACATTTGACACAGATTATGCGACAGACATTGAGACGGTTGAAACCATCCGAAGCGTCTATCATTCGAGCGGGTATGTTTTAGATCCCCACACAGCGGTAGGGCAATGTGTTTATGAGAAATACAAAAAACGTACGGGCGACGATACCCATACCATGATTTTGGCAACCGCTTCGCCTTATAAATTTCCTGAAACCATCGAAAATGCAATCGGGCATGTTTTACACGACCCTCCCGAAAATCTGAAACACTTAAACGAGAAACCTGTTTTACATTATCAGGTTATTGAAGATATTAGAAAAATTATTAGAAACGTATTACTATGAGAATTAGAGTACCTGCAACAAGTTCGAATTTAGGATGCGGCTTTGACTCGGTCGGCTTCGCTGTTAATTTGTATTTGGAATTAGAAATTGTAGAGTCGAGCGACAGATGGGAGATCACACACAGTTTAGGTGCGGATATTCCCATGGATCATACCAATTTAGTTATCTCAACTGCGTTGAAAATCGCACCGGATTTGACGCCTCATCGTATTCGCATGACATCCGATATCCCGTTGGAACGCGGGTTGGGCAGCAGTTCATCGGCATTGGTGGCAGGGATAGAACTTGCATGTGCCATTGGCGGGATGAATCTGTCGACACAAGTGAAACTGCAACTTGCTTGCAGCATGGAGGGGCATCCCGATAATGTTGCTCCGGCCATATTAGGTGGGCTTGTGGTGAGCACTTACTGCGAGGGAATCCTCGAATATGTCAAAATGGATATGCCTGATGTCGGGATTGTTGCGTATGTACCTGATTATAAGATGTCAACGGTTGCCATGCGTAAGGTTTTGCCGCAAGAGCTTCCGTTTAAGGAGGCGGTATGGGCATCGTCGATTAGCAATGTTATGGTTGCGAGCCTTATCAAGGGCGACATAGCCAAGGCAGGACGTATGATGGAACAAGACAGATTTCACGAAAGATACCGTTCAAGGCTTGTGCCCGAATTGGTACAGTTGCGTGAAATTGCCCATCGTTACGGCGCATACGCAACCTATTTAAGTGGTTCGGGGTCAGTTATTATCAGCATTACTCCGTTAAAGAAAATTGATGAGTTGATCGCAGCGTTTTCGAAGCACAGTGATGCACAGGTACACAAATTGTCGCTTGAACATCTTGGTTCTCAACGATATTAAAGGTTCAAGGTTCAAAGTTCAAAGTTTAAGGTTTAAGGTTCAGGGTTTACAGACAGCGTCTTAACATTTTTTTAATAAAATCTTAACTTCTTTTTTAAAAAAAATCAAAATCTATTCCCTATTTTTGCGCCAAAATTTGAAACAATTAATTACATTTGTAGCAAAATTGGGCGAACGATAATAGTATTACATTAAAATATTTTTATATATGAAAAAAATTTGTAAAATTTTGGTTTATACCTTATTAGCCGTGTTTGTATATGGACAGACAGGTTATGCTCAGGTAACAACAGCGTCCATGAGCGGACGTGTAACGGATGGCAGAGAGACACTTATCGGTGCGACTGTCAAGGCAACGCATGAACCGTCAGGTACGGTCTATGGAGTCATCACCAACAGCGAAGGGCGTTATGCTATTCAGGGAATGAGGACGGGAGGTCCCTACAAAATTGAATTCCGGTATATCGGTTTTGCCAATTATGACGAGAACAATGTATACCTGCAATTAGGTGAAACATTTGTGCTCGATGCTCAATTGAGCGAGTCGCAAACTCAGTTGGGTGAGGTAGTAGTTACAGGTATGGCAACCAAATTCACCACTGAGAAAACAGGTGCTACGACCAACATTAACAATCAGCAAATGATTTTGCTGCCGACGATTAACCGCAGTATTCAGGACATTTCGCGCCTGTCGCCTTATGCCAACGGGATGAGTTTTGCAGGTGGTGACGGTCGCTCTTCCAATCTGACGATTGACGGCGCCAACCTGAACAACAATTTCGGTTTGAGTTCGGCATTGCCGGGCGGCGGCAACCCGATTTCGCTTGATGCCATCGAAGAAGTACAGGTTGTGATCGCACCGTTTGATGTACGTCAGACAAACTTTATCGGCGGCGGTGTCAATGCGATTACCAAGTCGGGAACCAATACATTTAAGGGAAGCGCCTACACCTATTATCGCAATCAGGATATGCGTGGAAATAATATCGGCGATTTCGAATTTCCCGAACGCGCAAAAGAATCAAGAACAGTTTACGGGGCTACCTTTGGCGGGCCGATCATTAAAAATAAATTGTTCTTCTTCGGAAATATCGAATATGAAAAAAGCCCGCAACAGGTGATTACCTGGCGTGCTTCGACCAACGGCATTTCCGATGGCAATACAATCTCACGGACCTCGGAAAGTGATTTGCAATTAGTTGCCGATCATTTGAAATCGAAATACGGTTATGATCCCGGCTCTTACAAAGATTTCCCGGCCGAGGAAACGAATTTAAAATATTTGTTGCGTTTGGACTGGAACATCAACGATGCCAACAAACTGAGTTTGCGTTACAACCATACCAAAAACATGGGTTGGAATCCGCCTAACGGCAACTCAACCGATGGTTCTTACCGCGATAACAATAAAAATCGTGTCGGACAACATTCGTTCTCGTATGCCAATTCGATGTACTCGATGGACAATATTGTCAATTCGGCAACGGCAGAGTTAAACAGCCGCCTGAATCCGAATATGTCGAATCAGTTGTTGGCTACCTATTCATTGATTAAAGACGTTCGTGGTTCTACTTCCGATCCTTTCCCGTTCATTGATATTATGAGTGGAGATATTGCTACCGGCGCTGCCGCATTAGATCCTTATATTTCGGCGGGTTACGAGTTGTTTACATGGAATAACGGCGTAACAAATAAAGTCACAACCGTTACCGATAACTTTACCTATTATATGAACAGGCATAAATTCACGGCAGGCATCAGTTACGAATATCAATATGCCGATAATAATTATATGCGTAACGGAACAGGATATTACCGTTATGCCAGTGTAAACGACTTAATAAATGGCGCTGCTCCTGTTGATTTTTGTTTGACATACGGGGCTAACGGCGAAAAGACGCCTTCCAATGCAGTGGCTTTCGGGCAATTAGGTTTTTATATACAGGACGAATGGAACTTGCTTGACAATTTTAAAATCACGGCCGGTGTTCGTGGCGATAATTTGATGTTCTTAAACGATATCATGACCAATAATGCAATCAGGGACCTCGACTTTGGCGGACGGCATATCAATACGGGAATGTGGCCTAAGTCGCGAATCAACTGGTCGCCCCGTTTAGGTTTTACGTATGATGTGCTGAAAGATAAGTCGTTGATTGTTCGTGGGGGGACAGGATTGTTTGTAGGTCGTTTGCCTTTGGTATTCTTCACCAATATGCCTTCCAATGCAGGGATGAATCAGTTGCTGATGCAGGTTCAAACACGTTTTAATGCAACTGACGGTACGGTAACCAGTCGCGATGAGCGTTTGGATTTATTGACAGGCGGCATGATTACCAATGTGGATGAAATGATTCAACGATTAGGTTTCCAGACCGTCGTAACCCCTGAGATGGGTAGTGTACCGAGTGGTATAGCAGGCGTTGACCCTGATTTCAAAATGCCGCAGGTTTGGAAAACCGCATTAGCCGTTGATTATCAAATTCCCGTTTCATTCCCATTCACAGTCACGGCAGAGGCAATGTATACGAAAAACATCAATGCTGTGATGTTGGATAACTACAATGTGAAGCAACCTGACGGTAGCTGGAGCAGAATGTCAGGAGCGGATAATCGCTATATCTATCCGTCCGACTACCGGTATTACAACAATATAGCCACTGCCTGTGTACTGACCAATACAAATGAGGGATACGGATATACGCTCAATCTTACCCTCAATGCCAAACCGGTCAGAAATTTAGACCTGATGCTGGCATACACGCGTACGGAGATGAAAGAAGTATCCGGTATGCCCGGAAGTGCCGCCCAATCGGCATGGCAGGGTCTCCCGACTATCAATGGGCCAAATGTGTCTAAGGCACAGCGTTCACAATATGTGATTCCCGATCAGGTGATTGGCTCTTTATCGTATCGTTTACCTTATCTGAAAAATGCGATGGCTTCCACCTTCAGTCTTTTCTATCGCGGTTCTTCTCCTTACTCCAATTCATTTGTATATACGAATGATATCAATGGTGATGGATTAAGCAGTGATTTGATTTATATACCCAGAAATCCGGGCGAAATTCAATTCAGAGATATAACCAGAACAGCTCAGGATGGAACAGTTACCGTACTTCATACGGCTCAACAACAGAGCGATGCGTTTTTTAAATTTATTGAGCAAGACAGTTATCTGAAAAAGCATAAAGGTCAATATGCAGAAGCGTATGCTGCACGTCCTCCTTTGGTACATAAATTCGACTTCCGTTTCCTTCAAGATTTCAGGGTGAAGGTTGGCAGTACGGTCAATACCTTGCAATTCAGTTTAGATGTGCTGAATGTGGGCAACTTGCTTAAATCAACATGGGGTGTCAATAAGACGATGGCTGCATTGAATTACGGACAGATTTTATCGTATGCAGGAAGGGATGCAAACAATGTGCCTTCGTTCACTATGGTCACAGTTCAGGATGCTTTGCCAACCAAATCGTATGATACCTATTATAACTACGGTCAATGCTGGAGTCTGCAGATAGGATTGCGGTATATCTTTAATTAGGAATTAGGAATTATGAAACATATCCTTCTCGCTTTTGAGCGAGAAGGATATGTTTTTTATATATAATATCTATTATACAAAATTTTTTCGATAAAATATTTTGTGTTTGAAAATTATTGTTTATATTTGCAGCAAAATAAATGCAATATGAGAATAGTCTCACATAAGAAATTGAAAGATTTTTACGAAACATCAGGTCGTGAAGATTCTCGTGTTGCACTTGAACGCTGGTATGATATGGTCGAAAAAGCAGATTGGAAAACCTTTTCAGCGATGAAGGTTGATTTCCCTTCAGCCGATTATGTTGGCAATCAGCATTATGTTTTCAATATCAAAGGAAACAAATATCGGTTGGTTGTAGTTATAAAATTTTCAATTAGTTACATTTATATTCGATTTATAGGAACGCATGATGAATATGTTAGCATAGATTGTTTAACGATATAAAACCAAGTTATGATGAATAAGATTTCAGCATATCAATATGAATATGCATTGGCAAGGGTGGAGGAACTTTTGCCGTTGGTAAATGACAATATTCCGGCTATCGACAGAAATGCCATTGAACTGTCGCTTATGTCTGATATCGTGATTGCATACGAAAAAGAACATTTCCCGATAGGAAAGCCTACTGTTTCGGAATTGATACAATTATCATTGGAAGAAAGCGGGATGAAGCAAAAACAACTTGCCGAAGAGATAGGAGTTAGTCCATCGCGAATAAACGATTATATATCAGGTCGTTCAGAACCAACATTGAAAATTGCCCGTCTGCTGTGCAGTAAATTAAACATACCACCAACAGCAATGTTAAGGCTATAATAACGTCCCACGTTTCTGACTTATTGATAGTATTGCTGATATATTTTATTGAATTGTCCGCTTTCACGGATGGTGTTAAGCCAGTGATTCAGGCTGTCTAATAGGGTAGGGGCGTTTTTACGGATTACCCACGATTGGAGTTGGGTGAAGCTAATATCGGTTTTCATATCGATTTCGGGATATTGATTATGTGCAATTTGCAAATCGCATACGGCATAATCAATATCCCCTTTTGCAACCATGGTTATCAGCTGTTCGGATGAATAATGGGGCTCTTCGACGACATGAATCGTATTGCCGATTTCCTGTTGCAGGTTCTGCAATCGCAGGAGTGCAGGCGAGCTTTTAGGTACATACAGTGTTTTACCTGCCAAATCGAGTTGATTTCTGATGGGTTCGATTCCATCATTGGCGGCTTTCGTACGCTGTACCAGTACTTGTCGACTGAACGTGATCGGGTCGGTGAAGGCATATTGTTCTTTCAGTTCGCTTGTTGTTGGAATATTTCGAGCGATGATATCGTATTGATTGTTGAGCAGCCCCTCAAAACTTTTCTCAAGGCTCATATCCAAGTAGATAAATACTTCCATTCCTGAAAGTCGGGCAATCTCTTTGCTCAGTTCATACTGGAATCCATCGATTTGATTGCCTGAAATGAAATAGCCTAAATGATCATATTCGGTAACAATCCGCAAAATCCCTTCTTTGTTGATTTCCTGATAGTCGCGCCGGTCAATTGTTATGGATTGGATATATAGCAGGCGACCCATCAGGATAATGGTGGCAACTAAGAGTATGATATAGAGATAAAGTGTTTTTTGTGCAAACATGCCGTTTCCTTAATTGTTAAACATCACGGAAACACCCATTTTGATAACCATCGGATTGAGCGGATAATGAGGCATGGAGAAGTAAGCGGGGTTATTGATAAAGAGTGTTCCGAGGTTATAACCCGTCACGAAAAAACGTGCTTGCTTGAGGTGGAAGTTGACGTAGGCATTGATTAAGGGATAGTCGCCGATTTTTATCTTATCCTGAACCTGAAATTGCTGGGTGGCAGGTTCGTAATAAGGTGCAAGATAGGATGTGTGGTAGTGTATGTCTGCACCTATCTGAACAGATAACACCTTAACAAGTTTAAAAGCCACATAAAGATTGGAATAAGCGCTTAATGACGGCAAGGGCAGGACATCGTTGTTGCTGCTGACTTGGTAGACCAATTCGTTTTCCCATCCAAGCGCCTTGTACCTGAAATCCTGTTTGAATCGACCTGTTATCACCTGAAGGTTGCTGTCGTACTGTCCGGGCAAGCCCAATGTGTCGAAATACACAAAGTTTTGGATGCTTTCGACCCCGACCGACAATTGTGTTTTTGTGTCTTCCAAAGAAACGATACCCCCGACAAATAAACGTTGTACGTTTTTAAGGTTTATATCCCACCAAAAATAACGGCTATGATGATGTCGTTGATAAAATGCAGGAACAATGTTTTTGATATATCCGTTGGCTTGAATAGAAGCAGTTTTACCCAATACCGAAAATTTGGACTGTGCATTTCCGGTCAGCCTGAATTCACCGAGGTCGCTGCCCACCACACAAAATTCGCCGTGCGCATCGTAGGTCAACAGACTTCCCCGTCTTTTGGCCAATTCGGCGCCTATAAAAGTCGAGAATTCATCGTATTGTTCGATATCCGGAGAAAAGGTCCAGCCAAAGGAGGGAGTGTCGAAGGGTTGATCCGGCAAGTTTAAGTTGAGACGATAACCGGGCAATGTAAATTGTCGTTTTTCGAACGAGATAAAAGCAATAAATCCTGCTTTGACCCAATCTTGAAAGCCTTCCCGCAACGAAAGCGCCACCGTGTTCTTTATCCGCCATGCCGAAGTATAATCGTTGGCTAACGAGTCGGGTTCGCCATACATATCGTCATACAGTTTATCTAACGCATGACTTTTGTCGGTCGTGATAAAACGGCGTTTATGGTTTTCGTATTCAAATGTATGGATGATGCTCGAAACAGGCACAAACACTTCGTCTGCATGAATATCTTCCTTGGCATTTTCGTTAACCTGTTGTTGCAGTTCGGGGTTTTCGGCTTGTTCGGCTTCCCGTTGTCGTTCTCTTTCTATCTCTTGCTGTTCCTTTTGTTCAATTTCGTGTCCGGTCATTTCGCGGTAGAATCCTAAGTTATAACGGTGTGTGAGAAAGAAACTACTGCCGCGCACACGATTCCATACATCGTTCATCCGCGTGACATAATCTTTGGTATCGGGTTGACGACCAATGCCGAAATCTTCGGGGTGGGTAATGTTACGGTCGTTCGTCAGTCCGCCATTTTCGCTATTGACAATGTTGGCATTACGAATATGCGCATGTGCTTCGTAGCGGTCTGAGAGATAGTTACCGAAAAAACGATAGTTGACAATTTTGTTTCCGTTCGAATTGTAATATCCACGACTGTAGATATAGTCGAAATCCCAGCCGACATTGAGTTTCTTTCCGAAATTACTTGTCAGCAATATTTTCAGCTGTTCTTCTCTTTTGAGTGCTCCTCCGGCTCTGTTATAGAGAACATTGCTGTATGGCATTTTGGTATCGTAGAAATATCCGTTTTGAGGTGTGATGATATAGTGGTCGTAGGCATCTGCAAAGATAAAATCACGTTCTTCCTTACGCTCGGAGAAGATACGGCTTTGTGAGGGCGACCCGATATTGCCTGTATAAGCGATNGCAATGCCTTGTCCTTCAACTAAGTTGCTGTTTGCCGTATTCAGTCGGCTGGTATCCATCGGAACGAGATAGCGGTCGCCCAATTCGGTCANCCAAAACGCATTGATGCGGCGNGTAGTTGTTGTATCGGTTTCGTTTTCGTAGAGTAGACTGTCGGCTCGCGNNGTTGCGTTAAGGTTTGATAATGTAAAGCCCCCACGCCCCTGACCACCGGTACGTGTTTGCGCNTGAATAGAGATTGAGATACTGATGATAATGAATAGCGCTACCTTACATTTGTTGAATGATTTCCATTCCTTTGTTGACTGCCGCTTCATTGGCCGGAATTAATTTATGATGACGTTCGGGAAGCATCTGTTGCAATCCTAAGATAACACTCTGCAATTCAACGACCGGAACAACTTTTAGCAATCCTCC
>JGI24702J35022_10003014_pt1 | contig 10190 bp, 8 predicted proteins | sample TergutTh196P4_FD_35022 | JGI IMG/M metagenome (IMG submission 35022)
CGGCACGCGCGAGCATGGCCGGGCGGGCGCGGGTTCACGCTGAAGCGAGGTGGAGATGCCCAGGGATTTAGCTATTTTGGCTTGCACGGAGTGCAAGCGCCGCAATTACACGACGACGCGGAACAAGCGTACGCAACCGAACCGCCTGGAGATCAAGAAGTATTGTCCGGCGGAACGCAAGCACACGCTGCACCGCGAGTCGAAGTAGGTGTGATGTTAAGGCCAGTAGTTCAATGGCAGAGCAGCGGTCTCCAAAACCGCAGATGGGGGTTCGACTCCCTCCTGGCCTGCCATGTTGCTCACCGCGAGGCGAGGCGGACAGACGGGTTGGGGCGGACGGAATGAGGGACCAGGGGAACGAGGGAAATGAAAGAAATTGTCCAGAAGGTGTTCACCTATCTGAATGAGGTTTGTGTCGAGTTCAAGAAGATTTCGTGGCCGGGCCGGAAAGAGCTGGTGGAGTCTTCGTATGTCGTGATCACGTTCATTGTGATCTTGGCCGTCGTGGTGCTTTGTTGCGACAAGATCATCGAGCAGGTGCTGAGAATCGTCCACAGTTAACCGGAGAAGGCGTCAATGACGAAACAATGGTTCGTTCTGCATACGTTGACAGGGCAAGAGCAGAAGGTCAAGCGTTCAATCGAGGCGCGTACCCGCCAGGAGGAGATGGCGGACTACTTCGGGGAGGTGGTCATCCCCACGGAGAAAGTCTCCGAGGTGAAGAACGGCGTGAAGACGACCGTGACGCGCAAGTTTTTCCCGGGTTATGTGCTCATCCAGTTGGCGCTGTATGATGATCAGCGCAATGTGCTGGAGCCGACCTGGCGTTTCCTGAAGGAGACGACCGGCGTGATCGGCTTCATCGGGGGCGAGCGCCCCATGCCGCTTTCCGCCGAGGAGGTTGACGCGATCGTCAACCAGGTGGCGGAGAAAAAGGAGAAGGTCAAGCCCAAGGTTGCGTTTGAGCCGGGCGAGACCGTGAAAATCACCGACGGGCCGTTCATGAGTTTTAGCGGCATCGTTGATGAAGTGGATCCCCTCCGGGGCAAGCTGAAGGTGTCCGTCGCGATATTCGGACGCTCTGCCCCGGTCGAGCTGGAATACTGGCAGGTTGAGCGCGAGGGCGCAGAGTCGGCTTGAGGTACAGCTCGTCAACGGTGACCCGCAGACCGGAAGGGATACCGGGAGGGTCACGACAGACAAGGTAGGTAGAAGATGGCAAAGAAAGTCACGGGTACCGTGAAATTGCAGATTCCCGCAGGGGCGGCGAATCCTGCGCCGCCGGTCGGCCCCGCGCTGGGCTCGCAAGGCGTGAACATCATGGCGTTCTGTAAAGAGTTTAATGCGAAGACACAGGACAAGGCTGGTCTGATCATCCCCGTTGTGATCACGGTGTATGCGGACCGGAGTTTCTCGCTGGTGTTCAAGAGCCCCCCCGCGTCCGCACTGCTGAAGAAAGAGGCGGGGCTGGCGAAGGGGTCGGGCGTGCCGAACCGCGACAAGGTCGGCAAGGTGACGCGCGAACAGATCCGCCAGATCGTGCAGGTGAAGAAAGCCGACCTCAACGCGACGGATGAAAAAGCGGCGATGCGGATGATCGAGGGTACCGCGCGCAACATGGGGATTGAGGTTGTGGACTAAGGGAGGACGGACGATGGCGAAGCATGGCAAACGGTATTCAGACATTTTGAAGAAGGCCCCGGGCGGGGCGGTCAGCCTGGAGGAGGCGGTCGCATTCGTGAAGCGCAACGCGAACGCGAAGTTCGACGAGACCATCGAGGTTTCGTTCCGCCTTGGCGTTGACATCAAGAAGACGGACCAGTCAGTCCGCGGCACGGTGAACCTGCCGAACGGGACCGGCAAGAATGTCCGCGTGATTGTCTTCGCGGCAGGGCAGCACGCGGACGAGGCGAGGGCGGCCGGTGCGGACGAGGTCGGGTACGAGGACCTGATCGAGAAGATCAAGAACGGCTGGATGGATTTCGACGTGGCGGTCGCGACGACGGACGCGATGAAGGAGGTCCGCAAGATCGCCCGCGTGCTGGGCCCGCGCGGCCTCATGCCGAACCCGAAAACGGGGACGGTGACGGATGACACGGCGGCCGCCGTCAAGGCCGCCAAAGGCGGGAAGGTTGACTTCCGGATGGATCGCGGCGGAAACGCGTGTGTCCTGTGCGGCAAGGCGAGCTTCGATGCGGACAAGCTGGTCGAGAACATCAACGCCGTCATTGAGGCGGTGAAGGCGGAGCGCCCGGCGGCGGCAAAGGGCACGTTCCTGCGTTCAATGACGGTCAGCTCGACGATGGGCGCTGGCGTGCGTGTCGTGATGAAGGAGTAACAGGAGAAAGTGACCCATGAGAACCGAGAAAACGTCAATGTTGAATGAGGTCATCGCCCTTGTCAAGGCGTCGGACTTCTGCTTTGTGCTGAATTACGGTAAGCTGCGCGTGACGCAATTTACGGCATTGCGCCAAGAGCTTGCGAAGCATCAGTCGCGCGTGATGGTGGTGAAAAACACCTATCTGGCCAAGACCGCGCAGGAGCTCGGCTGGGCCGATATCTCCGCGCTGCTGTTGGGGCCGACGGCGGTCATCACCGGGCAAGGCGATGTGGCCGAGGTGGCCAAAGCCTTAACGGATTTTGTGAAGAAGAACGAAACGACGGTGGTGAAGGGGGCCCATGTCGAGCAGGCGCTGCTGAGCGCGGTGGATGTCGAGGCGTTGTCGAAACTGCCCTCGAAGGACACGATGCGCGGGATGCTGCTGGGGACCCTGATGGCGCCGGCGACGAGCTTCGTGCGGGTGCTCAACGCGCCGCTGTTGAATGTGCTGTATGCCCTCAAGGCATACGAGGAGAAGAAAAACGGATCTGCGGCATAGTGTGTGTCGTAAAAGCCGCCTGACGGGGGTTTGGCGGGCGCCAAGGCGCCGAGAGGCGGCACCCCCGCTGACGTGAATGCGCGCCAGCGGTTGCACAAAAGGAAGGAAACGCGAAATGACGAACGAGGAAGTGATTGAGTATCTGAGTAACCTGTCGGTGCTCGAAATCTCGAAGCTGGTGAAGGCCCTGGAAGAGGCGTGGGGCGTCACCGCCGCCGCGCCGGTGGCGGTTGCCGCCGCGCCCGCTGCCGCGGCCGCACCGGTCGAAGAGAAGACCGAGTTTGACGTGATGCTCGTGGAAGTTGCCGCAACCGCCAAGATCGCGGTCATCAAGGAGGTCCGGACCATCACGGGTCTTGGGCTGAAGGAGGCCAAGGATCTGGTCGAAGGCGCGCCGAAGCCGGTCAAGCAAGGCGTGAGCAAGGAGGAGGCCGCCAAGCTGAAGGAGACCTTGGAGAAGGCTGGCGCCAAGATCGAGGTGAAGTAAGTGTCTTCGCAGACAAGCGGGACTGCCCGCCTGACGACCCGGGCAGTCCCCGCTTTCCGCCAACAGGGAGGGTTCCCTCGCGGCGGAGAAGCCCATGGGCCGTCAGTGTAACTCGTGACCAAGAGAGAGACGCAATGCACCTGGATGTCGGGTTTTGCAGACGATGGCTGAAGTGTGAATTAGTTAAACAAGTGGCTGCTTACCACACTTCCATTCATAACCGGCCGTCGGGACAACAGGCGTGGGGTCTCGCAGGCAAGCAGGGCAGAAGGCTCGGTGTGCGGCGTTTTTACCTTGGTGACATTTTTTCGTGAACCCACCAACCCTGAGGTAGGCAATGGTTGACCGTAAGGTATTCGGAAAGCTGAAGGCGGTTATTCAGCCGCCGGATCTGATTGAAATTCAGACCAGGTCGTATCAAGATTTTTTGCAATTTCACGCGGCCCCGTTGAAGCGGGAGGACAAGGGGCTCCAGGCCATCTTCCGCGAGGTTTTCCCGATTGACAGTTATGATGGGCGCTACACCATTGATTTCGTCAAGTACGAGATCGGCGACCCGAAGCACACGGTCCTTTCGGCGCTGTCGGACGGCAACACCTATGCCGCACCCCTCCAAGCGACGTTTCGCCTGAAGGATGGCGACGAGATCCGCGAGGAAGATGTCTATATGGGCGAAATCCCACTGATGACAGTGGACGGCTCGTTCATCATTAACGGCGCAGAGCGCGTGATTGTCTCGCAGCTGCACCGTTCCCCCGGCATCTGCTCGGAAAAAGCGGTGCACCCGAACGGGCAGCTCCTGTACTCCGTGCGCCTGATTCCGGACCGTGGCTCCTGGATTGAGATCCAGTTCGACTCCAGCGACATCCTGTGGGTTTACATGGACCGCCGCCGCCGCCGCCGGAAATTTTATGTGACGACGTTCCTGCGCGCGTTGGGTTACGGCACGGATGAAGACATCATGCGGCTCATCTACACGTTCAAGGAGCTTTCCTCGAAGAAATCCTACACGAACGATGATATTGATCTGCTGCTCTTCCGCGAAGACGTGTTGGACATGGAGTCGAAAACGATTTTGGCGAAGCGGCTGGAGCCGGTGACGCTTGCCGCGCTGGATAAAATTGCGGCCGCCGGGTTTGCGAAAGTCCGGGTCGTGGATGTGTCCGCCGACGATGGGGTGCTGATTAAGACCCTGCGCGAAGACGCGAAGGTGGGCATCCATAACGAAGAGGATGCCTTACGGGATATCTACAAGCGTCTGCGCCCGGGCGACCCCGCAACATCCTCCAACGCCAAGTCGCTGATTCGGCGCCTGTTCTTCGATTCGCGCCGTTACGACCTCGGCAAAGTCGGCCGCCACAAAATCAACCAGCGCCTCGGCCTCTCGGGTAAGGTTTCGGAGGANCTCCGTGTCTTGGACGAGTCCGGCATCGACGTGATTGAGGCGCTTCGCCTGTTGCTCCGCATTTATGTCGGGAAGGAACAGGTTGACGACATTGACCACTTGGGAAACCGCCGCATCCGTACAGCAGGCGAATTGCTCGAAAACCAGTGCCGGATCGGGTTGGCGCGCACGGAACGCCTGATCCGTGAACGCATGACACTCTTTGACCCGGCCAGCGGCGTGTTGTCGCCGGCGCGCCTGGTGAACAGCAAGTCGCTGTCGGCGGTGGTGCAGGATTTCTTCGGACGTAGCCAGTTGTCGCAGTTCATGGACCAGACCAACCCGTTGAGCGGTCTGGCGCACAAGCGGCGACTCTCCGCATTAGGCCCCGGCGGGTTGAGCCGTGAGCGCGCGGGCTTCGAGGTGCGCGACGTCCACCCCTCGCACTATGGCCGCATCTGCCCGATTGAGACGCCGGAAGGCCCGAACATCGGCCTGATTTCGTCGCTGGGCATTTACGCCCGCATTAACCAGTATGGCTTCATCGAGAGCCCGTACCGCGTGGTGCGTAACGGCAAGGTGACGAACGAAGTGCAGTATATGTCGGCGGACGTGGAGGAGAATTTCGTCATCGCACAGGCCAATTCTGACTTGAAGGCGGATGGCAGTTTTGCGTCCGAGCGCATCACCGCGCGGTACAAGGCGGAATTTGAAGACGTGAACCGGAAACGCGTCCAGTACATGGATGTGTCGCCGATGCAGGTGATTTCGATTGCGGCGGGCCTGATTCCGTTCTTGGAGCATGACGACGCGAACCGCGCGCTGATGGGCGCGAACATGATGCGGCAGGCGGTTCCGCTGTTGCAGTCCGAACGCCCGTTCGTGGCGACAGGCTTGGAGCGCCGTGCCGCGTCGGACTCCTGCGTGACCGTGCTGGCGCAGAAGGCGGGCACCGTCGCCTATGTGTCCGCAACCGAAATCGTGGTCTCGGAGGACGGCAAACTCCCGAAGTCGAAAAAGCTGGGCGACACGGCTCAGCGGTATGTGCTTCAGAAATTCCGCCGTTGCAATGCCGGGACGTGTTTCAACCAGAAGCCGCTGGTCACGATCGGGCAGCATGTGAAGAAGGGGGATATCCTCGCGGATGGCCCGGCGACGAGTCAGGGCGAGCTTGCGTTGGGCAAGAACCTGCTGGTCGCATTCCTGCCGTGGACGGGTTACAACTTCGAGGACGCAATCCTCGTGAGCGAACGGGTCGTCCGTGATGACGTGTTCACCTCTGTCCACATCCAGGATTTTGAGGTGGGTGCGCGCGACACGAAGCTGGGCCCTGAAGAGATTACCCGCGATATTCCGAACATCGGCGAAGATGCCTTGAAGAACCTTGCGCAGGACGGCGTGGTCCGTGTCGGCGCGGAGGTGCGCCCGGGCGATATCCTGGTCGGTAAAATCACGCCGAAGAGCGAGAGCGAGTTGGCGCCGGAAGAGCGCCTGTTGCGGGCGATTTTCGGTGAGAAGGCGGCCGATGTGCGCGACACGTCGCTGACCGTTCCGAGCGGTGTGTACGGCATCGTGATGGATGTGAAAGTGACATCACAGCAGGATGTGCGCCGCCCCTTCTTGTCGCTGTCGGAACCCGAAGAGGACACCGCGAAAACCAAGGAGCCGCGCGATGTCGAGGAAGAGCGCAAAAAGAAAGTGCAGACGTTGGAAGAGGATTTGACCACGGCACTGTGCAACATCCTGTTGGGCGAAAAGATCCCGCTGGACGTGCTGGATGTCAACTCGGGGGAAATCATCATCCCGGCGAACCGCAAAATCACCAAGACGCTGTTGTCGAAACTTGCGCGGTCGCATGACCACATCCAAATCGAAAGCAGCCCGGTGCAGCAGAAGATTGACGAAATCATCAATGCTTTCCGCCCGAAGTTTGCGGAAATCAACGAGATGTCAGGGGACGAGTTCGGCGAGGATTTCGGCGGGCTGGTGGATGAAGGCGGCGTCATTAAACAGGTGCGCGTGTACATCGCCGAGAAGAAGAACCTGTCGGTCGGCGACAAGCTCGCCGGGCGGCACGGGAACAAGGGGGTTGTCGCCCGCATCGTGCCGGATTGCGATATGCCGTTCTTGCCGGACGGGAACCCCGTGGACATCGTGCTGAACCCCCTCGGCGTGCCGTCGCGCATGAACCTGGGGCAGTTGTTCGAGACGTATCTCGGGCTGGCGTGCAAGGTGTTGGGCATTTATGCGGCGACACCCGTGTTCGACGGCGCCAAGGAAGAGGAGATTGACAGCTTGCTCCGCCAGGCGCGCAAGGCGCAGGAGAAGGAAATCGGCGGTAACGCATGGATTTGCGAGGATGGCAAGTCGGTGCTGTATGACGGCCGCACCGGAGAGCCGTTTGACCAGCGCGTGGTGGTGGGGCAGATTTACATGCTCAAGCTGCATCACTTGGTCACGGACAAAATCCATGCGCGGGCGACAGGCCCCTACTCGCTCGTCACGCAGCAGCCGTTGGGCGGTAAGGCGCAGTATGGTGGCCAGCGTATGGGGGAGATGGAAGTGTGGGCGCTTGAGGCCTATGGCGTCGCGTATGCCTTGCAGGAACTCCTGACGGTCAAGTCGGATGATGTCGGCGGCCGCACACGCATTTACGAGGCCATTGTGAAAGGGCAGAACACCCTCGATGCCGGAATGCCGGAGTCGTTCTCGGTGTTGATGAATGAATTGCGCGGGCTATGTCTGGATATGCGCCTGTTGGGTGGGGACACGGCTCAGCTGGTCAAGGGAATTTAAGGCAACGAAGAGAAGGTTACACGACATGAATCCTTATGCAGTGAAAGAAATGTTTGGCGGGATCTTTGACGCAAGTGCACATTATGATGCGGTGAGCATCACGCTCGCGTCGCCGGAGACGATCCGTTCGTGGAGCAGTGGTGAGGTCAAGAATCCGGAGACCATCAACTACCGGACATACCGCCCGGAGCGCGATGGCCTCTTCTGTGAGAAGATCTTCGGGCCGACTCGCGACTGGGAGTGCTCGTGCGGCAAGTACAAGCGCATCAAGCACAAGGGTGTGGTGTGCGACCGTTGCGGCGTGGAAGTCACGGTCTCGCGCGTGCGCCGTCAGCGCATGGGGCACATCGAGCTGGCGGTCCCCGTCTCGCACATCTGGTTCTTCAAATGCAGCCCGAGCCGGATCGGCCTGATTCTCGACAAGACCGCGAACGAGCTGGAGCGCGTCCTCTATTACGAGGACTACATGGTCATTGACCCGATGGACACGCCGTTGCGCCCGATGCAGCTGATGTCGGAGATGGAGTACCACGACGCGATGGACAAGTACGGCGAGAACTTCGAGGCCATGATGGGCGCCGAGGCGGTGCGCCGCTGTCTCGCGAAGAAAAACCTCGAACAACTCATGCACGATTTGGAAGAGCAGATCGAGAACACGCGCAGCAAGCAGACGCGCAAAAAGATTGCCAAGCGCATGAAGATTGCTGACGGTTTCCGCATGAGCAAGGCAAAGCCAGAGTGGATGATCTTGGATTGCCTGCCCGTCATCCCGCCGGAATTGCGCCCGCTGGTCCCGCTGGAGGGGGGGCGCTTCGCGACCTCTGACCTGAACGACCTGTACCGACGCGTCATCAACCGCAACAACCGCCTCAAGAACCTGCTCGCGCTCAAGACACCGGATGTGATCATCCGCAATGAGAAACGTATGTTGCAGGAGGCCGTTGACGCGGTGTTCGACAACGGTCGCCACGGCCGCGCGGTTGCCGGGGCAGGGAACCGCCCGCTGAAGTCCTTGAGCGATATGCTCAAGGGTAAGACGGGCCGTTTCCGCCAGAACCTGCTCGGTAAGCGCGTGGACTACTCCGGGCGCTCGGTGATTGTGGTCGGCCCCGAACTGAAGCTGACGCAATGCGGCTTGCCCAAGAAGATGGCGCTCACGCTGTTCGAGCCGTTCATCATCCGCCGCCTGAAAGAGAAAGGCATCTGCCATACCGTCCGCACGGCGCGCAAGATGATCGAGCGTCATGATGATCAGGTCTGGGACATCCTCGAGGAGGTCACCAAGGGCAAGACGGTGATGCTGAACCGCGCGCCGACGCTGCACCGCCTCTCGATTCAGAGTTTCGAGCCGGTCCTGATCGAGGGCGAGGCGATCCGCATCCACCCGATGGTGTGCACGGCGTTCAACGCCGACTTCGACGGCGACCAGATGGCGGTTCACGTGCCGTTGTCGGTCGAGGCGCAACTGGAGAGCCGTCTGCTGATGCTGGCGACGAACTCGATTTTCTCGCCCGCGTCCGGCAAGTCCATCATGACGCCGACGCAAGACATCGCGCTGGGCATCTACTATTTGACGATTCCGAGCCAGCAGGATAAACTCGCCAACAAGATTGCCGGCAAAGTGCCGACGGGCGAAGAGCATCTACCGCTCTTCAACGATGTGGGCGAAGTGGATTCCGCATTGGCGGAGGGGGCGATTACCTATCACACCCGTATCCGGTTCCGCAACCCGGACTTTGGCGCGGAAAGGCGCCGTTTCGGATCGCCCGACGCGCGCACCATCGAGACGACCGCCGGGCGCGTGATCTTCAACGAGCTTTGGCCGGACGAGCTCGGCTTCGTGAATGACAAGATTGACAAGGGCAAGCTGGGTGACCTCATCCTCCACTGCCATCAGGTGGCGGGCCACGCCCGTACCGTGAAGGCACTGGACGAGCTCAAGGCGCTCGGCTTCAAACATGCGTGCTTGGCAGGTGTCTCCATGGGGCTCAAGGACATGATCCGCCCGAACGTCAAGGATGCGATCATCACCCGCGCGTATGCGGAAGTGGATAAGGTCCAAGACCAGTTCCAGACGGGCGTCATCACCGACGGCGAGCGCCACAATAAGATCATTGACATCTGGACGGGGGCCACCGAAAAGGTGTCGGATGACCTCTACAAGACCATTGACCGCAACATCACGGAGGCGACCCCGGAGCCGACGGAGACCAACCCGGTGTACATGATGGTGGACTCCAAGTCCCGCGGCTCGAAACTCCAGATCCGCCAGCTGGCGGGCATGCGCGGGCTGATGGCAAACCCGTCCGGCGAGATTATCGAACGCCCCATCACCGCATCCTTCCGCGAGGGCCTGAGCGTGTTGGAATACTTCATCTCGACGCACGGTGCGCGCAAAGGCTTGGCCGACACCGCGCTCAAGACCGCCGACGCGGGATACCTCACGCGGAAACTGGTTGACGTCTCGCAGGATGTCATCATCACGGGGCACGACTGCAACACCGTGAACGGCATTGAGGTTGAAGCCGTCGAGGAAGGCGACGAGACGCTCATCCCGTTGCGCGCCCGTATCTTGGGGCGTACCGCACTGTATGAGATCCGCCACCCCTCGACGGGCGAGCCCGTTGTCCCCGCCAATGTGGAA
>JGI24702J35022_10003015_pt1 | contig 10185 bp, 5 predicted proteins | sample TergutTh196P4_FD_35022 | JGI IMG/M metagenome (IMG submission 35022)
ATGTCACAGGCGACGTGGTCATCAATGGCGAGCGCTTTGGCTCGGTCGGGATCCGGACAAAGGGCAATTCGAGCCTTTCGCAGGGGAGAAGCTCGCAAGGGGGCAGCTACAGCCTGCAATTCAAGCTGAACTATGCAATAAAGGGGCAGACCTATTACGGCCTCGACGTGTTTTGCGTCAACAATATGATGGGCGATGCGACATATATGAAAGACTATATCGCATATGACATAATGAGGTATATAGGCGTCGACGCACCGCTTGCAAATTATGCGAAAATAACGGTAAACGGCGAGGATTACGGCTTTGGGCTTTTGCTCGAACGCTACGAAAAGGCATACCTCGACCGGGTCTACGACACTTCGGCGGGGTTTTTGTACAATGTAAAAATCCAGATGGGCCAGCGCGAAAACTTTTTGGAGTTCGGACGCGCCATTCCCGAGCAGGACGCGCAGACAAGCCGGCCCGCAGACAACGCCGACAGGGCAAACCGCGGCAGAGGCGGCAACTTTGGCGGATTTGGCGGCTCAAACGGCGGCAGCCTGATCTACACGACCGACGAGCCTGGCGATTACAGCGCGATATTCGACAATGCCGTGTTTGCCTCCAAAACAACCGAAGCGGATATGGCAAGGGTGGTCGAGGCGATCAAAAAGCTAAACGAGGGGACAGAACTCGAAAAATACTGGGACATAGACGCGATCCTGCGCTATCTTGCAGCGCATACGGTGACAGTCAACCTCGACAGCTATAGCTCGAGCATGCAGCAAAACTATTATATCTACGAAAACGGCGGCAAGCTGACCGTTCTCCCGTGGGACTACGGGCTTGCCTTCGGGGGCTTCCAGAGCCTAGACGCTTCGGGCGTGGTAAACTTCCCAATCGACACGCCCGTCAGCGGTGTCGGCATGGAGGACAGGCCGCTGATAAACAAACTCCTCGAAGTGCCCGAATACAAAGAAAAATACCATGAATACCTGCGCCAGATCGCAGATGGGTATTTTGCCAGCGGGCTGTTTGAAAATACGATTCGCGAATTGGACGAAATAATAAACGAATACGTCAAAAACGACATTTTTGCAAATTATACCTACGAACAATACGAAGCCTCGCTGCCCGTTTTTATTGAACTCGGCAAGCTGAGGGCCGAGAGCATATCCGGGCAGCTCGACAAAACCATTCCCTCGACGACCGAGGGTCAGCGCTCAGACCAAAGCGCATTGATCGATGCGTCGGGGCTCGACCTTTCGGCGCTCGGCTCGATGATGGGAGGCGGCGGCATGGGCGACTTTGGGGGCGACAGGGGCAACTTTGGCGGAGGCAGGTTTGACTTTGGCGGCGATATGCCAGAAATGCCAGACAGGCCAAACAGGCAATGGGGGGAAAATATGCCAGATATGCCGAATATGCCAGACAGAAACAATCAAGATTCCTCTTCCTCTATGCGAGCCAATTGATTTTGGTAAAGCAGGAAGTATGCGCCCTGCTTTGCCATGAGCTCATCATGGCTCCCGCTTTCGACAATGCGCCCGTCGTCGATGACAAGAATATTATCCGCCNTNCGGATGGTCGAAAGCCTGTGCGCTATGATAAANCANGTCCTGTTTTTCATGAGCTCCTGCATGGCCCGCTGTATGTGCATTTCGGTTCTTGTATCGACGCTCGATGTCGCTTCGTCGAGAATCAGTATCTTCGGGTCTGCAAGCACGGCGCGGGCGATGGAAACAAGCTGGCGCTGGCCTTGGCTCAAATTGTTGCCCGATTCCGAAAGCTTTGTATTGTAGCCGTCGCGCAAACGGGAAACAAAGCCGTCCGCATTGGCTCTCATCGCCGCCTGAGCTACCTCCTCGTCGGAAGCGTCGAGCCTGCCATAACGAATATTGTCGTATATCGTGCCGGTAAAAAGCACCGTGTCCTGCAATACGATGCCAATTGATTTTCGCAAATCATCCTTTTTTATTTCGCAGATGTTTTTCCCGTCGAGAAATATGCCGCCGCAGTCCACATCGTAAAATCGCGTGAGCAGATTTACCACGGTGGTCTTCCCCGCGCCAGTCGAGCCGACAAGCGCGATTTTTTGCCCCGGGCTTACGTCGATTGAAAAATTTTTCAAAACGGGCTTATCGGGAACATATCCAAAGTTCACGTTTCTAAATTCAATGTAGCCTTTTATATCCGCCTGCCCCAGGGCAATCGTCCCCTCGTCGCTTTCGGGGGCTTGGTCCATCACGTCAAAAACGCGCTCCGCCCCGGCTATTGCCGACTGTATTGTATTGTACTGATTGGCGAGTTCGTTTATCGGGCGCGAAAATTGCCGGGAAAGATTTATGAATAATTGTATCGTTCCTATCGAAACGCTGCCGCATAGCATCGTCAAAAAAATGCTGCCTGCTATTGCCGGTCGGTTCATCATCAGAATGCCCCCCGCTATCGCCACGCACGCAAATGACAGGTTGCTCAGCACATTCATGAGCGGGCCGATCGTCCCCGAGAATATTTGGGCGAGTATGCTGTCGCGCCGCAGCTGGCTGTTTATATCATCGAATTGTTTTACCGCTATGTGTTGCCGGTCGAATGCGACGACGGTTTTTTGCCCCGTGACCATTTCTTCTATGTGCCCGTTGAGCTCGCCGAGCTTTTTTTGCTGATTGCCAAAATATGCGCGGGTCTTCGCCGAGATTTTTTTGGTGACGAATATTCCCGCCGGGACGATCACAAGGCATATCGCAGTCATCAGGGGACTGTAGTAAATCATCATGGCAAGCGAGCCGACGATTGTTATTATTGCCGAAAACAACGACGAAATGCTCTGCGACACGCACGTCGATACGTTGTCCACGTCGTTTGTGAGCCGGCTCATGAGTTCGCCGTGCGTGTGGGCATCGAAATATCCCACTTGCAGATCCTGCATTTTGTTCATCATGTCGGTTCTCATTTTTTTCACGGTTTTTTGGGAAACCGACGCGGACAGCAGCCCCAAAACAAGGTTTATCCCAGATGTGGCGGCAAACAAGATTGCCATATAGACCAAATTGATCCGGAGCCTTAAAAAATCAACCTGGAGCCCTTCGTCGATGGTTATCGCGTCGATGGCCTCCTTTTGCAAGACGGGCGACAAGAGCGAAAGCAGCGCTGTCAGGATCACCATCGAGATAAGCCCGATCAACGCGAATTTTTGCGTGCCCAGATAAAAAAACATGCGCTTTAGCGTTTTTTTCATGTCCTTTGGCTTTTCTATGGGCCGCCCCATCATCGCGCCGGGAGGCGGCCGCCCGAATGCCCTTGGCTGATCCTGTTCGTTTTTTGGACGCTTGTCCATAGCGTTTTTATCGTTTTTGTCCATTTTATCCATTTGCCAGCTCCCCCGTTCCCATCGTTCCCATTTGTGATTCATAAATATCGCGGTATATGTCGCTGTTTGACAGCAGCTCATCATGCGTTCCCGAAGCGGCGATGGCGCCGTCGTCTATGACATATATTTTGTCTGCGTTCATGACCGAGGCGATGCGCTGCGCTATCGTTATGCGCGTCCTGTCAGAATAACTTGAATTTATCGCCGCATTCAGTCTGCTCTCCGTGCCAAGATCCAGCGCCGACGTGCTGTCGTCCATTATCAATATTTTGGAATCTTTGAGCAAAGCGCGGGCGATGCAGGCGCGTTGTTTCTGCCCGCCGGAAAGCGTAAGCCCCCTCTGCCCGAGCATCGAGTTATATCCCTCTGGCATTGCCGAAATATATTCGTCCGCTTGCGCCGCAAGCGCCGCCCCGGCAATTTTCTCGTCATCCGCTTCGGGATTGCCCCATTGTATGTTTTCTTTTATGGAGCCGCTAAACAGGACCGATTCTTGCAAAACGAATCCGACCTGCGAGCGGAGGGCGGAAAGCGAATAATCCCTCACGTCGATGCCGTCGATGAGAACCCTGCCGCTTGTCGCGTCATAAAATCTCGGTATTAGATTGACAAGCGAGCTTTTCCCCGCCCCAGTGGAACCGAGCAGCCCGACATGGTCGCCCGCGTTTATTTCAAGCGATATGTTTTTGAGCACCGCTTCGCCGGAGCTTTCGGGGTAGGCGAAGGACACGTGATCGAATGTTATCGCGCCCTTTTTGACTACGTCCTTTGCGTTGCCGTCTTTTATGGAGGGCTCTGTTTTTAGCACTTCGCCTATTCTGTCCGCCGATGCCTTGGCGCGCGGCACTGACGTAAAGACCATGCTCATCATCATAAAGTTCATGAGAATTTGGGTCATATATGAGATGGCCGCCATAATGTCGCCGACTCGCATTTGAGCCGCTTCGACCTGATAGCCGCCTATATAGATCACGGCGATCACGACGGCGTTCATAATTATCATCATCGCAGGGTTGACGACTGCCATTATGTTCATGGCATAAAGCGAGGTCTTTGTCAAATCCTCATTGGCATTGTCAAAGCGTTCTTTTTCATGGTCTTTGCGGACAAACGCCTTGATGACGCGGACACCTGCAAGGTTTTCCTGCAATATGGCGTTTAGCTTGTCCAATTTTGTCTGCATTGCAAGATAAGCCGGGGATGTTTTTTTGTAGACCAAAAATACCATGGCAAATATTATCGGTATGCAGATCGCCAATATAATCCCGTATTTGACGCTGATCGAAAGAGCCATGACGATGCCGCCCATGCATAAAAGCGGCGAGCGGACAAACATTCTAAGCGCCATCCCGACCAAGTTTTGCAGCTGCGTGACATCGTTGGTCAGCCGCGTCACGAGAGAGCCCGTTGAAAACTTGTCAATTTCACAAAATGAGAAACTTTCGACCTTTTCAAACAAGGCGCTTCTCAGATCCGCGCCGTAGTTCATAGAGGCGAGCATGGCAAACACCGTGCAGCCAAACCCGCCGATCATGCCGATGATAGCCGCCCCTATCATTTTTAGGCAGGAGCTGACTATGACGCTCACGCTGCCGCCCAAGATGCCGTCATTTACGACTGTCGCCATCAGCGCTGGCTGTTGCAAGTCCATGAAGACTTCGAGCATCATCAAGAGCGGCGCCAATACCACAAACACGGCATATGGTTTGAGATATTTCATCAGTTTTACTTTCATTTCAATTTGCCTCTGTTTGATTTTTTTGAATACCAACATTAATTATATGGTTATTTGAAAAAAAAGTCAAGGGGGGCACAAAATAGTTCAGCCAAAATTCAGACAGAAAACAAACAAAGTTCATTTTTGGCTGATATAATAATTTAAAAGACAAAAATATTTTGGGGGCGGGGGGATCCAATTTGGCAAAAATCTTGATCTGCGACGACGAGGCTGGGCTCAGGGCCGTTTTGAAGCGGTACGCGACCTTTGAGGGGCACGAAGTCACGGAAGCGGGCGATGGCATGGATGCGGTCGCGCTGTGCCGCGAGCAGAGCTTTGACATCATAATCATGGATATTATGATGCCTGAAATGGACGGCTTTTCGGCTGTCAAAGAAATACGCAAGAAATCGGATGCCCCTGTTTTGATGCTCTCTGCGAGGGGGGAGGAATACGACAAAATCCTCGGATTTGAGGTGGGGGCGGACGATTATGTCGTAAAGCCTTTTTCCTCGAAAGAAATCATGCTAAGGATAAACGCCATACTGCGGCGGACGGTAAAATCTGCTATGGTATCCGAGGGCGACGGGCACGTCATCTATGAAAAAGANGGCTTTGTGGCCGATATGACCGCCTACAAAGTCTTCATAGACGGCGCCTTGGCGCAAATGGCTCCAAAGGAATACGATCTGCTGTTTTTTTTGATCAGAAACAAAAACATAGCCGTGCCGCGCGAAAAGATAATAACGGAAGTTTGGGGCTACGATTATTTCGGCGACGACCGAACCCTCGACACGCACATGAAGCTGCTGCGAAAATCGCTTGGCAGGTACGCGCATTTCATAACGACCTTGCGCGGGCTGGGGTACCGGTTTGATGGATAAACTCAAATTAAAATGGCGTATGTTCGCCTTTTTGCTCGGCTTTTGCGCTTTGCTGCTTTTGATACTGTGGCTGTTGCAGACGGTCTTTTTGACGGATATGTATAAGTTCATCCGAAAAACGGAAATAAAAAAGGCCATCGCGCTCGTCGAAAAAAACATAGACAGCCCCGATTTGCAGGCGATCCTCCGCAAGCTGGAAACAGAAAAAGAGATCCTCGTGATGCCGACAAACGATTTTGTCCCCCCGCAAAGGCCGGGCGAAGAGCGGTATGCCCCTACAAGCCCGAGGCCGAGGTATGAGGCGATCGAGCAAAAAAAAGAATTTGTGCTGCAGGGCGAAAAAACAATTTCCCTGACTTTTTATGCGATAATCACCCCGGTGGAAGCGACGGTATCGACGCTAAAAACGCAAATGTACATCATAGCCGCCGCGACGCTTTTGCTCGCGGTGGCCTTCGCGTTTTTTATCTCAAAGCGACTGTCGCGGCCCATAGAACAAATAAACGAAAGCGCGAAGCTGCTCTCGGGCGGCAACTACGACATAGATTTCAACGGGAGGGGATTTTTGGAGATAAGGGAGCTGTCCGACACGCTGAATGCCGCTGCGGCAGAGCTGTCAAAAGTCGAAAATCTGCGCAGGGAACTGATGGCAAACGTGTCCCACGACCTGAGGACGCCGCTCGCCCTGATATACAGCTATGCCGAAATGATGAACGATTTTCCCGATGAGATAACGCCGCAGCAAACACAGACGATCATGGACGAGACAAAAAGGCTGGCTTCTCTCGTAAACGATGTTTTGGACATTTCCCAGTTTGAAAGAAGAAGCGTAGAGCTCCATAAATCGCGCTACTGCCTTACCGAGAGCATAGCGGGTACGATACAAAGGACTGCCGAATTTGTCAAAAAAGACGGCTATGACATCGACTTTGTCTTCGACGAAAAAATCGATGTCATGGCAGACGAGGTGAAAATCACCCAGGCGCTATACAATCTTTTGATCAATGCCATAAACTACAGCGGCGCCGACAAGCGCATAACCGTGCGGCAGGGCGTTTTTGGCGATCGCGTGAAAATCGAAGTTTCAGACAACGGCGAGGGCATTTCGCCCGATGATATGCCGTATGTGTGGGACAGGTACTACAAAGCCGACAAAAAGCACCGCCGTCCCATTGCGGGAACGGGGCTGGGCCTTTCCATCGTCAAAAAAATAATAGATATGCACGGCGGCAACTGCGGGGCCACATCGGAGCCCGGCAAAGGCAGCACGTTTTGGTTTGAGATCGGTTGGAAAACATGACTCTGGTGACCCGTACGAGAATCGAACTCGTGTATCCGCCGTGAGAGGGCGGTGTCTTAGCCGCTTGACCAACGGGCCGCATGGGCATAAAATATGTCTTCCCATATATTATACACCCTGCGGCACCGTTTGTCAAGACGTTTTTGCAAATTTTTTAAATTTTTATATTTTTAAATTTTCCCCTTTCTCCTCCGTTTGTTTATTTAAAAGCTGCTGCTTTATGTCCCAGAGCTTTTTTGACAGGTCTACGTAGTAGGTGTGCGGGTTTTCAAAGCGCTTGACCTCGTCCCAGAGCGAATCGACCTGGGTTTTGCAGTATGCCCTTGTTTTTTCTATCGAGGGCGGCATATATACTTGCCTGCCGTTTAAAAATATGGGCATAAGCAGCGGCTTTGCGGTAAAATCGGTCAGGGTCTTGGTCTTCCAGGTGGCCTCCGGGTCGAATATGGTACGCGGGATGGTGTCGTCTACAGCTTCGTCATACACACATAGCTCGTCGGCGAGTGCCTTGCCGGTCTGCTTGTCGAAATAGCGGTACGCTTTTTTGAAATGCGGGGTCGTGATCTTCGAGATGTTTTCGCTCACCTTTATCTTGGGGATTATTTCCCCAGAGCTGCCCTCCACGGCAACCAGCTTGTACACGCCGCCAAAGGTGGCGTCGCTTTTTGCGGTTATGAGCCGCTCGCCCACACCAAAAACGTCTATTGCGGCCCCCTGCGAAATCAAATCGCCGATTATATATTCGTCGAGCGAGTTGGAGGCCACGATCTTGCATGAGTTTAGCCCCGCTTCGTCGAGTCTCCTGCGAACTTCCTTTGAAAGATAGGCGAGGTCGCCGGAATCGAGCCGTACCGCAAAATTTGTTATCCCCCGGGGGACCAAAATTTTTTTGAAGGCGGCTATAGCGTTTGGGAGCCCGCTCTTTAGCGTGTTGTAGGTGTCGAGTAGCAGCGTCGCGCTGTTTGGATAGTTTTCGCAGTATGTCTCAAAGGCATCGTATTCGCTGTCAAACATCTGTATCCAGGAGTGCGCCATGGTGCCGCCCGATGGAACGCCGTAGAGCTTTTCGCTCAGGGTGCAGGAAGTGCCATGACAGCCGCCGATATATGCCGCCCTTGCGCCCGCGAGGGCGGCGTGGGCCCCATGTGCGCGCCTGGCGCCAAATTCCAAGACGGCGCGCCCTTTTGCGGCCCGCACTATGCGGTTGGCCTTTGTGGCGATAAGGGACGAGTGGTTTATCGCGAGCAGCAAAAAAGTCTCAATAAGCTGCGCCTCGATTGCCGGGGCCCGCACGGTGACCAGCGGCTCGTTTGGAAACACGGGCGTTCCCTCGGGCACCGCATAGATGTCCCCCGAGAAGCGAAACGAGCTCAGATATTTTAAAAACGCCTCGTCAAAAAGGTTTTTTCTCCTCAAAAACGCAATGTCGCCCTCGTCAAATTTGAGCTGGTTTATGTAGTCAACAAGCTGATTTAGCCCCGCCGCGATCGCAAAGCCGCCCCCGTCGGGGACCTGGCGAAAAAACATATCGAAGCATACGTTTTTTTTATGGAAGCCGTTTTTTAAATAGGCGTTACTCATGGTGAACTCGTAAAAATCGCAGAGCATGGATAAATTTGATAAATCTGATAAATTTGATAGATTCATGTTGCCCCTCCTGCAAATATTTTGTTTTTTCCACTCTTATTCTACCACAAAAAACAAAAAAAGTCCACATTTTTGAAATGTTTACAAAAATGTTTTATTTTCGCTTGATTTATGAAAATCTTTTTGGTAAAATAGTATTAGTTCAAATTTAAAATCAGGAGGAATTATATTATGTCTCTTGCGGATAAACTCGCTGTGCTAAAAAGCAAGACCCCCGGCAACTACTCAGCCTCGCGAACGGTCGCGCAAATCGGCTACGCCCTAAAGCTCTCGGCTGTAAATGAGGGCAAATACGATGCCCAGATAGAGCCGATCATGGACTTTTTGCTTTCGGACATAGGCGAAAACGGCGCGATCACCAACCCAGCCGCCAAGCAGGCGGAGCAAAAGCTCGAATTTATGTCAGAACTCGCAAAAAAAATGACGGTGGTCTGCGTGTCCCACGCCCACATAGACATGAACTGGATGTGGGGCTATCAGGAAACCGCCGCAGTCACCGTGGACACCTTTAGGACAGTGCTAAACTTGATGAAGGAATACCCCGAATTCACCTTTGCGCAGTCGCAGGCATCGGTGTACAAGATCATCGAGGATCACGACCCGGACATGATCGAGGAGATCAAGGCGAGGGTAAAAGAGGGCAGGTGGGAAGTTTCCGCCTCCACTTGGGTTGAGACCGACAAAAATATGCCAAACGGAGAGTCGCTCGCCCGCCACATTCTCTACACCAAAAGATACCTCTCAAATCTGCTCGACATAAAGCCAGACTCGATGCGCCTCGACTTCGAGCCTGACACCTTCGGACACAACTGGAGCGTTCCGGAGATTTTAAACAAGGGCGGGGTGAAATACTACTACCATTGCCGCGCCTTCGACGACGAGGCCGCCTATAGGTGGCAGTCCCGAAACGGCGCAGAGGTCTTGGTCTGGAAAGACCCGTGGTGGTACAACTCCGACATAAACCACGAAACATTTTTTGATATGCCGAGCTTCGCCAAAAAATACGGCACCGACGCGATACTAAAGGTCTACGGCGTGGGCGATCACGGCGGCGGCCCGACCCGGCGCGACGTGGAGACGCTGGCCGACATGATGACCTGGCCCGTGATGCCCAACATAAAGTTTGGCACATACCACGAGTTTTTCGGCCTGCTCGAGGCCGCAAAGGACAAGCTGCCCGTGGTGAACCGCGAGCTCAACTTCGTTTTCACCGGCTGCTACACCTCGCAGTCGAGGATAAAGACGGCAAACAGGATATCGGAAGACCGGCTCTACGAGGCCGAGG
>JGI24702J35022_10003016_pt1 | contig 10185 bp, 5 predicted proteins | sample TergutTh196P4_FD_35022 | JGI IMG/M metagenome (IMG submission 35022)
GGGGGGGGGTACCTGAACGGGAGGCTGTGAGGCGGGTGAAGGCGGCGTTTGGGTGTTCGGCGCCGCAGCCACTGCCGGTAGGGCGGCAGGGGAAACGGCAGCCGCCGGGGTGGGCGGAGCCGGTTCGACAGCCACTTTCACGGGCGTCTGCGATGGCGTCCATGCCCACTGCTTTTGCCAGGCGGCGTTCACGCGGCCTGGGTACTCGGGCTTGCCCCGGCTGCCGTTGTAGCGGCCCAAGGCCAGATAGAGGTTGCCTTTTTCGAGATCGAGGTAGTGGCGCAGGATGGTGCAGCCGTAGCGCAGGTTGGTGCGCATGTGAAAGAGGTTGTCTTCGCGGTTGCCGATGGTGTCGACCCAGAACGGCATGACCTGCATGTAGCCCCGTGCACCGGCTTTCGAGATCGCGTATTTGCGGAATCGGCTTTCGACATGGATGACGCCGAGGACGAGTTGTGGGTCGAGCCCGGCGCGGGTGGCTTCATAGTGGATCGTGGTCAGCAGTTCCTTGCGGGCGTTCGGGTCGGGAATGCGCTTTTCGAGTCGGCGGGACATTTCTTCGAGCCAGCGGTTGCGCTCGGCAACATCTTCAATCGCAATGGTGGGCGGGGCATCGCTTACGGCGGCGTGCAGGGCGGCGCGCACGCTGGCGGCCAGACGTTCTTCCTTCTGGTTTCCTGCCTGCGTCGGCGGACTGACCAGCGCACAGAGGCAGACGGCAAGCAGGAGCAGGGGTTTCACGTTGCGCTTGTGCACGATTGNCGCAGGAGGCCGACGAGGCGTTCGACCGCATCGAGGGGGGCAAGCTTNATTTGTTCNCCCCCCTGGCGAGGCTGGATTTCGACGATGCCTTCCTTCAGGCCGCGTTCGCCGACNGTCAGGCGGAACGGGACTCCGATAAGCTCCCAGTCGGCAAACATCACGCCGGGGCGCTCGTCGCGGTCGTCGAGAATGACGTCGACCCCTGCCGCGCGCAGCGCCTCGTAGAGTCGCGTGGCTTCAAGGCGCACGGCTTCGGATTTGCCCCATCCGAGGGCGCAGACGACGGCCTCGAACGGCGCGATGGCGGCAGGCCAGAGGATGCCGCGTTCATCAAAGTTCTGTTCGATGGCTGCACCGAGGATGCGGGTGACGCCGATGCCGTAGCAACCCATTTCAAAGAAACGGGGTTTGCCGTCGATATCGAGAAAGGTGGCATTCATGGCGCGGGAGTACTTGTCGCCAAGATAGAAGACGTGCCCGACCTCGATGCCCCGGTCGATGGCAAGCACGCCCTTGCCGTCGGGCGAGGGATCGCCCGTGGCGGCATTGCGGATGTCGGCGACGATGTCGGGTTCGGGCAAATCGCGCCCCCAGTTTGCGCCGGTGTAGTGATAGCCCTCGGCGTTCGCGCCGCAGATGAAATCGGACATGTTGACGACGGTACGATCGGCGACGACGCGCACGGGTTTCTCGGGGGCAATGGGGCCGAGATAACCGGGCTTGCAGCCGAAGTGTTCGATGATTTCGGACTCGGAAGCGAAACGGAAACCGGCATCGAGACCGTCGATCTTGCCCGCCTTGACTTCGTTGAGATCGTGATCGCCCCGGACGAGCAGCAGCCAGAGGGTCGTGGCAACGATGTGTCCGGCTTCATCGCACTCGTCGCTGGCAAGCACGAGCGATTTGACGGTGGTAGTGAGCGGTGCGCCGAGGAAACCGGCTACCGCGCTGCAAGCCTCCATGCCGGGGGTGGCGGTCTTGACGAGCGGGGCGGTGGCAGCGCCGCGCGCCGGGATGAGCGGCAGGGCTTCGGCCAGTTCGATGTTGGCGGCGTAGTCCGAATCTGGGCAGTAGACGAGGGCATCCTCGCCGGTGTCGGCGATGACCTGGAATTCGTGCGAACGGTCGCCGCCGATCGCGCCGGTGTCGGCGGCGACTGCGCGATAGACAAGTCCGATGCGGTCGAAGATGTTTCGGTAGGCTGCGTACATGATGTCGTAGCTTTTACCGGCGCTTTCGGCGTCGCGGTCGAACGAGTAGCCGTCCTTCATGATGAATTCGCGCCCGCGCATCAGGCCGAAGCGGGGGCGGCGCTCATCGCGGAATTTGGTCTGAATCTGATAGAAATTGCGCGGAAGTTGCCGGTAACTCTTGATCTCCTGCCGGGCAATGTCGGTGACGGCTTCTTCCGAGGTGGGCTGGAAGGCAAAATCGCGCCCGTGGCGGTCGCGCAGTCTCAGCATCTCCTGGCCCATTTTGTGCCATCGCCCGGTTTCCTCCCACAACTCGGCGGGCTGCACCAGCGGCATGGAAATCTCCAGAGCGCCCGCGCGGTTGAGCTCATCGCGGAGGATGGCCTCGATCTTGCGGATGGAACGCAGCGCCAGCGGCATGTAATCGTAGATGCCTGCGGCAACCTTGCGGATCAAGCCCGCGCGCAGCATGAGTTTGTGGCTCACGACTTCGGCGTCGGCGGGGGCTTCCTTGAGGGTGTTGAAGTGGAATTGGCTGGCGCGCATGAAAACGGTTCGGGGTTGTCTGTAACCCGCCGATTCTAACGCGGCGCACAGCATCTATCAGTACTCCTTGATCTGGCGGCTTTGAATGCGCGGACAAATGTGAAAGAATCGAGACAACTTTGCGAATCTGAAGGTTCGGTTATGCTCGACCGTGAAGGGTACCGCCCAAACGTCGGCATCATCCTTGTCAATTCACGAAACGAGGTGTTCTGGGGAAAACGCATCCGCGAACATTCATGGCAGTTCCCGCAAGGGGGCATCAAGCACGGTGAGACACCGGAGCAGGCGATGTACCGGGAATTGCAGGAAGAAATCGGTTTGCGCCCCGAACACGTCAGAATTCTTGGCCGCACTCGTGACTGGCTACGCTACGACGTGCCCAGGCATTGGGTCAAGCGGGAATGGCGCAACACCTATCGCGGGCAGAAACAGATCTGGTTTCTGCTGAGGCTGATGGGGCGCGACACGGATGTTTGCCTGCGATCCAGTTCCAATCCAGAGTTCGACGCCTGGCGTTGGAACGACTACTGGGTTCCGTTGGATGCCGTCATCGAGTTCAAGCGCGGGGTGTACCAGCTTGCCTTGATCGAGTTGTCGCGTCTGCTGTTCCGCTCCCGGCGCGTCGAACTGCCAGCGAGCTATCGTTCAGCGGATAAGTCTACGGAATAACGTTGAGCGTGACGGGCGGTTTTTTTCGTCGTGTCGCGACCGGCACTGAGGTTTCATAGGGACCGTCCGGTTCCGGCAAAACCAAAAAGAATATCCGTATGGCTTGATTTGGCATGATGTTTATGGCATTATCCCGAAATGTGTTTGATCGCATTCGGCATACTCCTGGGCGTCTGCTGCCTGCAATGGGCGGCGAGCCTGCCGTTTTGGGCGGCATGGGGATGGGTGGCGGTTGTCGCCTCGGTCGTCCTGATTGCGTTTTTGTGTCGCGCCCGCGTGCTAGGCATGGCGCGGGGCGTGTCATGGATGCCATGCCTGGCGGCGGCGTTCATCCTGGGATATGGCTGGGCGGCGTGGCGGGCCGATTCCCGGATGACGGACTCGCTCGATCCCGCTCTCGAAGGGCGTGACCTGCTGCTTACCGGCGTTATCGCTTCACTTCCGGAAACGCGGGGCGACGGAATCCGTTTCGTGTTCGAGGTCGAGCGCATGGGCGCAACTGAAGGAGAGCCATCAAATCTTGCCGGTGTGCCGCACCGGGTATTGATGTCGTGGTATGCCGGACGCGGGCGTGAAGCGTTACCCTTGCCCGCCGTGCAGGCGGGGGAACGCTGGCAGTTGTCAGCGCGGTTGCGGCGGCCGCATGGCGCGGCGGCTCCGGGGGTGTTCGATTACGAAGCCTGGCTGCTGGAACGGGGGTTGCGTGGAACCGGGTATGTCCGGGGGAATGGAAAACGGATCGAGGCCGAGGTCAACGGCTGGATGAACCGCGTCCACCGTCTGCGGGCGCGCATCCGTCAGAACTTTGAGACGGCTCTTCCAGACGCGCCGTATCGTGGAATCCTGGTGGCGCTGGCTGTGGGCGATCAGGGCGCGATCAGCACGGAACAGTGGGAAATCCTTCGACGCACGGGCGTGCAACACCTAGTTGCCATATCGGGAATGCACATCTCGCTGGTGGCGCTGGCCGTTGGGGGGCTGTGCGTGTTGGTGTGGCGCAGGTTGCCGTGGCTCGTGCGGCGCAGCCCGGCGCGGCTGGCGGGTGCGGTAACGGGACTGGCGGCGGCAGGCGTCTACGCGCTGCTTGCCGGGCTGGGCATCCCGGTGCAACGCGCACTGGTAATGCTCGCGGTAGCGGCCCTGTGCATAATCGTGCGGCGGGAAACCAGCGCGCGAAATGTGTTGTCCCTGGCGCTGTTGGCCGTGCTGGCGATCGATCCCTGGGCGCCGCTGGCGGCGGGGTTCTGGCTCTCTTTCGGCGCAGTGACCGTGATCCTGCTGACACTGAACGGGCGCGTCAAATCCGTGCAGGGCTGGCGCTCGGCGATCAGGCTGCAACTGGCCATCACGCTGGCGACGGTTCCGGTATTGGTGGCGCTGTTCCAGGGCTTTTCGCTTGCGTCGCCGTTGGGCAACGCCCTGGCCATTCCGATGGTGAGTTTTGCCATTGCGCCGCTCGTCCTGCTGGCGGCGATTTTTCCCGTAGGCTGGCTGCTCGAACTCACGCATACGCTCGTCGCGTGGATGATGACGGCCCTGCAATGGCTGTCGGGGTTTTCGCTGGCTTTGTACGAACATCCCCTGCCGCCGGCGTGGCTCCTGGCGGTTGCGATGGCGTCGGCGCTGCTGTTGATCCTGCCGCGCGGCACGCCCGGTCGGCTCGCGGCGCTGGCAATCCTGGGCGGCTTCTTTCTCTGGCAACCGGAACGGCCTCGACCGGGTGAGTTTCGTGCCGCCGTGCTCGACGTGGGGCAGGGGCTGGCGGTGCATGTGCAGACCGCGCGCCACGGCCTGCTCTACGACAGCGGCCCGTTCTTCGGTGAGACGACCGACGCGGGGGAGCGTGTCGTTGCGCCGTACCTGCGCGCGGTGGGAATCGGACGGCTCGACGCGGCGTTGATCTCGCACGATGATGCCGATCACGCGGGCGGACTGGAAAGCGTGCGGGCGCGTGTCAGGATCGACGAAGTCATTGCGGGCGGTGAAATGATCGAGCACACGCCACCGAAGCCCGGCGCGTGGAATGCGCGCGACGCGCAGTTCAAGCCCGTGCTCGGTACGCCGTGCATTGCCGGGTTGCGTTGGCAATGGGACGGCGTCGACTTCACCGTACTTGCGCCCGCCGAATTGTCCGGCAAGCGGCGAGCCAATGAAGAGTCCTGCGTGTTGCGTGTAAGCACGGCAGAGGGGGCGTCACTGCTTCTGACCGGCGATCTTGGAGGAGCGGGCGAAACGGGACTGGTGCGGCAACTCGGCCCGGCATTGAAGAGCACGGCGGTGCTGGCCGGGCATCACGGCAGCCGCTCGTCGTCTTCCCTGGTTTTCGTAGAAGCGGCCGACCCGGAAGTGGTGATTTATTCGTCGGGCTACCGCAACCGTTACGGTCATCCGCATCCGCACGTCCTGGCCCGCTGGGCGAGGACGACAGCTCGTCCGTACCGCACGGATTCGGGCGGCACGGTGCTACTCGAAACCAATGAAGGGCAGATGGAAGTCGTTGCCTGGCGGGAAGCTCAACCGCGCTACTGGCATGGGCGCTGAGTTTCAAAAACAGCAACAGGGACAGCGGTTACCCGCTGTCCCTGCCGCAATCAAATACCCCAACGCTTCCTACGAAGCGGACTCCGTGGCGGTCAATCCTCCATGTTCTTCGGGTCGCTGAAGAACTCCCTGGTCAGTTTGTAGACGACGGGACTCAGGAGCAACAGGGCGACGAGGTTGGGAATGGCCATCAGTCCGTTCATGAGGTCGGAGAAATTCCAGACGAAGTCCAGTTTCATCAAGGCTCCTACCGGCACGACCAGGGTGAAGACGATGTAGAAGGGTTTGGACGCCTGACGGCCGAAAAGGTAGGTGACACAACGCTCCCCATAGAGGCCCCAACCCAGAATGGTGGAGAAGGCGAACAGGGTCAGGCCGATGGTCACCAACCAGCCGCCGAAGCCGCCGGGCAGGGCGGACTCGAAGGACATGTTGGTCAGAACGGCCGCACTGGTGACGACATCGTGCGAGGTTGTCCATTGTCCGGCAATGAGGATGACCATGGCGGTCAGGGAGCAAACGACGATGGTGTCCAGGAAGGGGTCGATCATGCCCAACAAACCCTGTTTGACCGGGTGTTTGACCTGGGCTGTGGCGTGGGCTATGGGGGAACTGCCCAGTCCTGCCTCGTTGGAGAAAAGCCCCCGAGCCAGGCCGTAGCGCATGGCCATGAGCAGGGCGGAACCCATCAGGCCACCGGCAGCCCCGCGCCCGGTGAAGGCCGAGCCGAAGATTTCGGCAAACACGCCGGGAACCTTGTCGAGGTTCAAAGCGATGATGACCAGGGCGCCGATGACATAGATCAGGCACATGGTTGGAACCAGGCTGCCGACTACTTTTCCGATGCGCTTGACCCCGCCGAGAAACACCATGCCCGCCAGGACAAGGAGGATGATGGCCACAGCCTCCGCCGGTACGCCAGTCATCTTGACCACGTTGGCAGTGACGCTGTTGGCCTGGGTCATGTTGCCAATACCGAAGCAGGCAAACATCCCAAAGACGGCAAAGAGGGCTGCCATCCATTTCCAGTGATCGCCCAGACCGTTTTTGATGTAATACATCGGCCCACCCACGAAGCTGCCGTCTTCAGCCACTTCCCTGTATTTCACGGCCAGGGTGGCCTCGCAGAACTTGGTGGCCATACCCAGGAACCCCGTTACCCACATCCAGAAAATGGCCCCTGGGCCGCCGAAGTAAATGGCGGTGGCGACGCCCACGATGTTGCCCACGCCCACAGTGGCCGCCATGGAGGCCATCAAAGCCTGCCAGGGGGTCAGCTCCCCCTGGTCTCCGGCGCCCTTGCGACCGCGCCACATGGTCTTCAATGCCGGGCCGATCTTGAACAAGGGCATGAATCTCAAACCGACCATCAGGACGATGCCGGTAATGATGAGCAGGGGGATGATTCCAAAAATTCCCCATACATATCCGCTCAAGGTATCAATAAGGGTGCTCAGTTGTTCCATGATTTGCGCGCCTCCTCAGGTTTGGGTTTGGCGATTTGGTGTGATGGTTTGGGACATCGACAAGTTGACTGTTCTCAGTACTGAATCGAACCTGTTCAGCGTAAAAACAAGCCCGCACGGAATCGAACTTCCAGGCCGGACTTGCAAGCACCGAGCCGGAGCATAACAAAGTGTGGAAGTGTATCAGCAGCGAGTTCCGGTTTGTGCGTCTTGAAGGAGTCTTATGTATAGGCTGGCATCCGGCCACGAAAGAGGCGGACAAGGGCCGTGTGCCGGGTGTCGGTGAAATCGTTGCCGTCTATCTTGGCGCTCGGGGTTTGTGGGAGTATTGTCCGGGTCTGGTCAGATTGCCGCTCGGCATTATCAGGAAGAAGTGGAAGGCAAACCGAATCAGTACAAACCACAATCAATGGAGATGAGATAGTGCGCGTATTTTCAATGATTTTTTTCTCATGCCTTTTTCTGATGTTTACGCAGGCGCACGCCGCGCAGACGGATGAGGAAACCCGGAGGAACGAAGGCGAAATGGCAGCGATCCTGAAAACACGGGGGGGTCTGACGGATATCGTCTCCTACATGGCGACCCGGCCTGATCTTTTTCCACTGCAATCACCGGCGCAAAAGCGGGTTCTGACGTCGGCGCAAAGTCAGGAAGTGCGCGATCTCTGGGCGCGCTTTCTCGATTACCAACTGATGCTCGATGCTTCCTGGCGGCTCATGAGCGATCGCAATGAAGGCAATGGGCAGGAAGAATCGGAAGATGCCGTGCATTTCGCCATGCGCTATGCCACGTTCCTGACGCGCTACCGTTATGCGCTCGAATTCATCCGGCTGGCCGACGCTGACCCGGCTGTGCGCATTCTGCTCAACGAGCCCGTTACCGAAATCGGCCTTCCTGGGCGCAGTTACGCCGATTTCAAATTTCGCTTCCTGCATGTGGCAATGGCAAGCGAGTTCGCGTTACTGTCTGCCCGATACTCGACCGTGTATTCAGCCGCATTCAAGGGCCGTGGCGGCGAAGGAGCAAAGCCGCTGATCCAGGTCATTCGGAAAGACCAAAGCTACCTCTGGCGGGCGGGCAGGGCGCACGGTCTCCTGAACACGCTGCGCAATGCCGGGCAGATTGTCCAGGAAGGGGGAGCGAGGCTGATCTTTCCGATCCAGAAAGGCGTCTCCGAGTGGATGGGGCACACGCGAGTAGCGAGCGGTGATCGTTTCCTGGTGTCCGCCGACCAGATCGCCGCATTGCGTCCCCGGCTGCACCCTGGCGACATTCTGCTCGAGCGGCGGGAGTGGTACCTCTCCAACGTCGGTCTGCCCGGATTCTGGCCGCATGCGGCGCTGTACATCGGAGACGTGGAGGAACGGAGATCGTATTTCGACACGCCGGAAATTCGCGCATGGTTGCAAACGCAGGGAATTCACGACGGCCAATTCGAGACGTTGCTGAAGACGCGCCACCCGCACGCCTATCGCCTCAGCCAGCAGCCCGACGAGGCGGGAGACATGCCCCGGATCATCGAGGCGATCGGCAAGGGCGTCGTTTTTACCACGCTCGAATACTCGGCTGCTGCTGATTCTCTGGCGGTGCTGCGGCCCCGCCTCTCGCGGCTGGAAATCGCGCAGGCGGTGTTGAAGTCCTTCGAATATTCGGGCCGTCCTTACGATTTCGATTTCGATTTTCGCACCGATGGGCAACTGGTTTGCACGGAACTGGTATTCAAGTCGTACCGTCCGGAAAACGGTCGTCAGGGGCTCGACTGGCCGTTGAGCACCGTCGCCGGTCGTCCGGTGGTCACTGCCAACAACATCGTCCGGCATTTCGACGAAACCTGGCAGACACCCGCGCAGTTCCTCGAACTGGTAGCATTTTTCGACGGAAACGCGCACACCGGACGAGCAGAGGAAAGTAGCCTGGAAAGCTTCCGCGCCAGTTGGCGTCGCCCGAAATGGCATATTCTGGTGCAGAAGGACTAGCAAGGCGGTAACGGGCAAAGGACCCCACGGGAAGGGACGAAGACGACTTAAAAGTCGTAGCGGACGTGCAGGATGCCGGCAACCCCTTCCCGCTTGCCCGTATATCCTTGCACGCTCACGTCCAGGAGCAGGGGCCGGTCTTTGGAAGGCTTGAGGGTCAGGCCGAGTTCGCCTATGTTGGTTCTTCCTCTCAAGGTGGGAACACCGATGGCAAGGCCGCTGGTCGTGGCGGATGCCTTGCCGCCGAACTCGTGCTCGTGTGCCGCGCCGACATAGACATTGGTATTTGGACGCACGGCATGACTGAGGCGCCCGCCCGCGCGCAGACGTTTGGAGGTCACGTTGTCGAAGTCCAACCGCTCGCCGGTGGACAGGCGCGTGGAATCGCCCTCTTGCTGCGTCCAGAAGACTTTGCTGTACAGATCGAGCGAGGTCTTGTCAGCGAGCTTCCAAATGTAGCCGGTACCTGCATGCAAGCCGTGATAACCCGAGGAGACCTTGTACGTCGCCTCGCGACCCCATCCGTCGTACAGGCCGCTGCGGTTGTAGTTGTTCCACATATTGCCAGCCCTGGCGCTGGCCTCGGCATAGAAGTGGCCGCTGTCGGTGTCGGTAAAGTCCATGCGGCCGATGAGACCCATGCCCAGATAGGTGAGGTCGCCCCTGCCATGAACCGAGGTATAAACGTCATACGTGCCGTTGCCGTGTTCGAAGAAGAGACCGATCAGCAGATTGCCAGGCTGCAATTGCGAGCGCCCGGAAAAACCGGCCATCAGGGAAAAACCGGAGAGGTCCACATGGGAACCTGTTTCGTACCGCGACTTGCCGCCGGAGACGGCGGCGAAGACTCCAAACTCGGCGCCGTCGCGTTCCGCCTGAATGGCCGCGCCCATGGCCGCGTTCGTGCCCCATCCGGCAATGAGGTCGCCACTCTGGTTCAACAGGGACATGCCGGTGAGAAAGCCTTTGCTCAGGGATTCGGTGTTTGGATCGACGGTGGGGCCGGCTGCGCCCAGTGGCAGGATTGCCCA
>JGI24702J35022_10003017_pt1 | contig 10184 bp, 7 predicted proteins | sample TergutTh196P4_FD_35022 | JGI IMG/M metagenome (IMG submission 35022)
CACCTTGACACCAGCATGAAACTCGCGGACGACCCGCCCGGCCCGCTTGACATCCGCATATGCGCCCGCCGGGGAGCTGCCCTGGCAAAGGCGGTTTACGAGACCTTCGCCGGGATGCCGGACCGGTCAAGGCGGCCTGCCCTTGTAATCGGCAGCGAAGTGCCCATACCGGGAGGAAGCCGGGAACACGAGGACAGCGTCACGCCCACGGATGCCAGCGATTTCCTTGAGCAGGTTTCCGTCTTTAAAGACGAATTCGGAAAAGCAAACGTCGATTTCAGCAACGTAGTTGCCTTCGTTGTCCAGCCGGGCGTGGAGTTCGGGGACGATTTCGTCTGCCTTTATGAGCCGGAAAAAGCAGCGCCCTTAAGTGATGCGCTAAAAAAAGTAAACGGCCTGGTTTTTGAAGGCCACTCCACCGACTACCAGAACCCGCAGAACCTTGAGGAAATGGTCAGGGACGGCGTGGCCATCCTAAAAGTGGGGCCTGCCCTTACCTTCGCCCTGCGGGAAGGCCTTTTCCTGCTCGAGGCGGTTGAGGAGATCCTGATACCGGGCACCGCTTCTTTATCATCACGCTCAAACCTCAAGAAAACCCTGTTAGGTGAAATGGACAGATCAAAACGTTACTGGGAAAAATACTACACAGGCACTACCGAAGAAATTGAGTACAAAAAGCTCTACAGCTATTCCGACCGCTGCCGCTATTACCTCCCTGAAAAAAGCGTACAGGAAGCGACAGGGGTTCTCTTGCGGAACGTAAGCGAAGTCCCACCCGCCCTTTTGAGCCAGTTCTTCCCGGCACAGTACCGCCGTTATATGTCAGGCAGTCTTTGTAACGATCCACTTTCGCTCATCTACGATCGCATAGGCGATGTCTGTGCCGATTACGCAAGGGCCTGCGGGTGGGTGTAGGTTTTGAAAATCAGTGAAAGATACTTATAAATTCAATCACTGTTACCCCTTCCTAAAAATATTCCATATAGTCATTTTTATTCAATATTTCATCTGCTATGCCTTTCTTAATGATATTTTTAATAAATTCAGATTCTGTTAAATATTCTTCAACAGTAGCGCCACCAAGCATCAAATTTATTCCTTCAATATCAGTACTATCAATACTTGAAAATCGTAGCTTCCATGTACTTTGAGACGAATCCCAAGAGAGTGAAAAAGTACAGAAATCAATTGGCATTTTCTTGTTACTTGGTTGTAACCGACTTGTATCACAGGCAGTTTTAATATATTTCAATCCGCAGTCTTGTAAGACAAAAACAATCTTACGGCCCCAATGACTGACGATTTTACCTTTTTTATATGCTTGCTGCATCATCGTTTTAGAAAACTCGTTAGCCCAATTGATTCCAAAACTATAGGAATCTTTTTGAAACTTACCGCTTTCCCTAATATCATTTATTGCAGGATATGGGCTACCTGTTGTCCCAGCTGCTTGTAACTCAACACAGAAGAAATCAGTTATTTTGTTCTTTCTATCTCTAGTAATGGCAACATAATCAACAGAACCACCGACTCCAATATTTACCTCAGTTATCCATTCGATATTTGTCCAATTGGATAAATATTTTTTTCTTATAGTATCGAACATTATGCTTTCTTTGAAACGCTGAGGACAAATAATTATGGGTTCAAATTCACTTAAAAAATCACCTTTATAACCGATTGAACAAATTCCTACTTTTATGTGCGGTTCGCTCTTTCTAGGCTTAACACATGTTCCCTTTATGAAAGGGCAATATTGCTGTTTAATTTCATTTTTTAATCCTTTCGACCCCTCAATATAAGGACACCCAAATATTTCAACTGGGTATTTCTTTAAAATAGGTCTCTGCATATTCCTTTAATCCTTTTTTGAGCAATATTATTATACTCTTCACTCAATTCAATACCAACACCTTTTCGGTTCAACCTAACTGCAGTACAGACAGTACTGCCAGTTCCAGAAAAAGGATCTAGTACGATTTTATTTTGAGGACAAGTAGCCTTAATTGGACTCAAAAGTAATTCTTCAGGGAACACAGCATAATGGCTATCCTTTCGCCATGTATCTTCAGGAGCAATGCGCCAAATATCTGAGGGTATATGTCCATTTGCGCCCATTTTTAAAACGAAGTAACCTTTTGTAGAAAGTTCTTTTGCTCGACCAGAAACATTTTGGTTATCACTATGATATGTACGTTGCTGACCCCGAATGGTCATTCTGAAATCTACAATTAATCCTTTTTCCATATCAGACAAAGTATCATTCAGCGCACTAAGTGCTTCTTTTTTTTCCTCATCATTTAAAAAAGTAGTATCTTCAATTTGTTTTTTATATTTTTTTCCACTAACTCCTGTAGCCGATACAAATTCACCATTATAAAGTTTTGGTTTTCTCACTGGGGTTATTCTTATTGAATCCGAATCATAATAGTATTTTTTTTTGTTTTTTACAAAATGAAACATATGTTCATAAACATCGCGCAATCGATCTTTGCAACTTTGTGTTCCTTTCATTTGATCCCAAATAATGTCATTTCTTAAAACCCAGCCAGAATCCATTAATGAGAAAGCAACACGCCATGGCATGCCCATTAGTTCTTTATCCAAATATTTATCACCTAAATTTAACCATAATGATCCGGTTTCAGTTAATACACGCTTTACTTCATTGAAAATTTCAGTCAGTTTATTTACATATTGATTATGATCTACTTCATTCCCTATTTCCTTAGGGTTATTATCAGTATTATATTTCCTTAATTGCCAATATGGTGGGGATGTTATCACACAATCTATCGAATTCTTAGGTAGGTTATGTAGAATTTCCAAAGCATCACCTGTAAGAAAGGCATAAGAACGTTTATCCGATAATACTTCATCAAATTCATGCATATTATATATTATACCAAATACTTTTATAATAATCAAGCGATGTATATTGGTAATAAAAAGTTAAACCTATTGACATTCATTTATAAAAGTACGATCATGGTATAATTATTTATGGAGGTAATAACTATGGACAAAAGATTGCTAACATCTCCCTGCGGGTTGGACTGCTTTAACTGTCCTACCTACGAGGGCAATATTACCGAGGAAGGAAAAAGGTTTGTCGCTGAATTTTTAAAGATCACTGTTGAAGAAGCCCCCTGCAAAGGTTGCAGGGACGAAGACGGTCACTGCAAATTTGCAGTTAACAATGAATGCGCTACATGGAATTGTGCAAAAGAAAAAGGCGTAAATTATTGTTTTGAATGTAGCGATTTTCCCTGCAAATTGTTTGCGCCAACTCAAAAAGGATCACAGTATCCCCATAACATGAAGGTGTACAATCTTTGCAGGATGAAACTCAACGGAATTGACAACTGGATTGAAGAATCGGTTGAAATTCGCAAAAGGTATTTTGAAGGCAATTTTTTGGTCGGTAGGGGACCTATCTTGGAATAGTATCCGCAGCTCGCACAACGTTTTCCTCGGGAGCTTCAAGCAGATCCCAGGATAGCACAAGGCCCCTGACTCCCGTCGTGAAGTAGGCCATGATCGTTTCTTCTATATAATCGGGATACACATCCGCAAGGTTTTTTATGCGGTTGATTTCCACACCGGGACAGACGGAGCAGGCCGAAACGGAAGCCAGGCTGCGCAGCTCCCTTACGGTAAAATCAAGGTCGAAAACTTTCTTGCCGGGATCGAAGCCCAAAAGCCCATAAAAAGCCTGCTCCTTCGTCGTGTTTTTGCTTTCGGTTCCGTGCAACAGTGCTTCCGTTTCAAAGGGCAGGCCGGCAGGGGCCTGGGTGGCGCGGTACATCATTGGCTTTATAAAGCCACAGAGGCCGGAAAGCTGAAGCAAATCCTGCCCCACAAAAGGCGAGAGAAACGGGGCAAACACATCCAGGCCAATTGCCAAGCCCCTGTCGCGAAAGTAGCCGCAAATCCGGCTCAAACTCCGGGAAACTATTCGCGATTTTAAAGAAAAAAAACGGGACATCACCGGATCATCAAAATCATACTGTCCATTGCCTCGGTAGCCGGTTATGCCAAAGGGTGTTGTATTTTGCTTGAAAAATAAATTTTCCAAATACGAAATATCAAAACCTTCTTTCTCATATTCAGAGCGGCAATGGGGGCAAAAGCAGGTAAACACACTTTGCTTTCCCTGTGCAAATGAAGGATAGCGGATTTTATCAAGGAATATGCCGGTAAAAGGGATGGAGGAAAAGTTCTCATCAAAAATGCTTAGGATATTTTCAATGTTTTGCGGATCATTAGGGCAGCAGAACGAAAAGTCCTCACCGGTATGGTCTGCCTTTTTTTCAAGCTCATTGCCCCGGACATCAATTAATGGGCTTAGTTTTTTATTAGGATCGTTAATTGCAAACGCACCTGTTTCCGAAAACACAGGGAACCACAAATAAAAAGCAATATTATTTTTTGCTAGAAATTCGGCTGTCTTTTCATAGAGCGTTTTATTAAGCGACCAGCCCATGATGACTTTGGACACAGGCAGACGGGGCAGTATGGAAAAAAGTTTTTCTTCTACGGTTTCAAACAAAACTGTTTTTCCAGTAAAACCTCCAGAAAATATCTGAATTGCTATGTCCAAATCCTTGTTCCTTTATGAATTATTGCCCATCACCACAGTAACTTCATGTATCCGACCATCGCCCAGTACTGGCAGTATAACACCTTCCAGTGGCTTACTGTCAAGCGAAACAGATGCAACGCCTTTTTCAACACCGGCGGCATTGTCTATAGTTATGTGATAGACAGCGCCACGGAAATAGCGCGTGACAGAAAAGCCTTTCATGTCTGACGAGATACAGGGATCGATGAGTAAGCCGTCGTACACAGGACGTACCCCCAGGATGTACTGCGAAATGCTGACGAAAGCCCAGGCGGCGGTTCCCGTGAGCCAGGAGTTTTTCGCCTCGCCGAAACGCGGTGCGTCTTTGCCCGCAACCATCTGCGCGTACACGTAGGGTTCAAGCCGCCTGAGATCACTATCATCTTCGCGGTAGGCCGGGCATATTTTCCTGTAGGTTTCAAAAGCGCGTGTGCCGCGCCCAAGGCGGGTTTCCGCAATCGTTACCCAGGGGTTGTTGTGGCAGAAGATGCCCGCATTTTCCTTGTAGCCCGGCGGGTAGGAGGATATTTCGCCTAACTCCAGGTGGTACTCCCTGTAAGCGGGCTGCTGCAACACTATGCCGTACTGAGTGTCGAGCCGCTCCTTCACCGAGTCAAGCGCTTTTATGGCGCGGCCATCCGCGAGCCCGACATCAGCCATCACGGCAAAACCGTTGGACTCGATAAATATCTGACCGTCCCCGCATTCCCGGCTACCGATCTTTTTGCCCATCGCGTCGTAGGCGCGGAGGAACCAGTTACCGTCCCATCCGTGCGCGTTGATTATCTCAATCATGGCGGCGACGGCCTTATCCGCACGCACGGCTTCTTCCTCCAGGCCCTTGCGCCGGCAGATCTCGGCGTAGTCGGGGCCCACGAACGCGAATATCGCGGCGATCAAAACCGACTCTGCGATGCCGCTTTCGTAGTTGGCCGTTGTCTGGAAGGACTCGCCCGGCGTTTTGGAAAAGCAGTTGAGGTTGAGGCAGTCGTTCCAGTCGGCCCGGCCAATCAGCGGCAGGCCGTGCGGCCCGGTGTGGTCAAGGGTGTAATCGAAAGAGCGTTTTAAATGGACGAATAGGCTCTCCGCCAACTCGTCTTTGTTATCGAAGGGCACCTTTTCGTCGAGGATGCCGTAGTCGCCGGTTTCCTTGATGTACGCCGCCACACCGCAGATGAGCCACAGGGGGTCATCGTTAAAGCCCGAGCCGACATCGTTGTTGCCGCGCCTGGTGAGCGGCTGATACTGATGGTACGCGCTACCGTCGGGAAACTGCGTGGCGGCGATGTCCAGGATGCGTGTCCGGGCGCGCTCCGGCACGAGGTGCACGAAACCCAGGAGATCCTGATTTGAATCGCGGAAGCCCATACCGCGCCCGATGCCTGACTCAAAATAAGAAGCACTGCGCGACATATTGAAGGTAACCATACACTGATACTGGTTCCAAACACCCGCCATGCGCGCCATGTTTTTGTCTTCCGTATCCACGGCAAAGCGGCCAAGAAGCGAGTCCCAGTATTCCTTCAAGATGGCAAGCGCGGTGTCTACAGCTTCAGGCGTACTGTACTTTGCGAGCAGGGCCTTAGCTGGTGCCTTGTTGATTACGCCTAACGCCACATTTGGCGACACTAAATGTGGCGAACTTTCCCATTTGCAATCATCCGAGTTCTCGCAGTAGCCCAGCACAAAGACAAAAGCCTTTAATTCGCCGGGCGCAAGATGCACCTTGATGTGGTGGGAACCGACAGGTGCCCAGCCCGATGCAAGGGAATTATTCGAGTGCCCGGAAAATACCGCATCGGGGTGATCAAAACCGTTGTAAAGGCCAAGGAAACTTTCACGGTCGGTATCGAAGCCCGCAATAGGAACGTTTACCGCCCACACCGCGTAGTGGTTGCGGCGCTCACGGTATTCCGTTTTGTGGTAAATCGCTGAACCCTCCACTTCAACTTCGCCAATGCTGAAGTTACGCTGGAAATTGGTCATATCGTCAAAGGCGTTCCACAGGCAAAATTCGACAAAGGAAAAAATATCGATGTCCTTGTCTGCGCCGCTTTCGTTGGTAAGGACGACCTTGTGGATTTCGCAGTTGTCACCAAGCGGCACAAACGAAGTCTGCGTGAATGCCAGGCCATTCCTGCTTGAAGAAATATGCGAATAACCCAGCCCGTGACGGCATTCGTAATTGGTCAGGGCAGACTTCATCGGCATCCAGGAGGGCGTCCAAATGTCGGCAGACTTGCCGTCTGAAACGTCGCGGAGGTAAAAGTAGCGGCCTCCGGCATCGGCGGGCACGTTGTTGTAGCGGTAGCGGGTCAGGCGCAGCATCCGTGCGTCCTGGTAGAAACAGTAACCGCCTGAGGTATTGGAAAAAAGGCCAAAGAAATTTTCGCAACCAAGGTAATTTATCCACGGGTACGGTGTGTCCGGGCGTGTGATAACGTATTCGCGGTTTTCATCATCAAAATAGCCATACTGCATTACATTTCTCCATTGTTATAACTTTCGTAATGATTTATATTTTACGCAACTATGTCTGAATACTCAATAATACCGAAACCGCTTTCAGTTAATTACCTGCCGGAGTTTTTCCAGTGTTCCGGTCTTCCCCAAATAACAGTGCAGGACAGGGTGGCCTTTCAAAGCGAAGCCGAGGTTTTCGCCTGGCAGCAGAAGCAAACATGGGGTGAAGAAGCTATTGCACACAACGGAAGCCCAGCCATCCGTCTATTGAAAACGGAAACTCCAGAAAACCCGCCTGCCGTTGAATCTTATACAATTAAAATCACCACGGAAGGGATAAGCCTAAGCGCCGCGACTGAGACAGGGGCGTACCGTGGCCTCCAGGCCCTGCGCCAGCTTTTTCTTACCGGGTACAGGGACGGCACACTTTCCGTTCCTTGCGGTGTAATTGAAGACAGGCCGCGCTTCCCCTGGCGGGGTTTTATGCTGGACTGCTCGCGGTATTTTTATTCCATTGAGTTTATAAAGAAGCTCCTTGACGCACTTTCCCTACAGCACATCAACATTTTCCACTGGCACCTTTCCGACGATCAGGGGTGGCGGCTTCCGGTTTGCGGCTATCCCCTGCTAACCGAAATTGGTTCCAAACGGCGGGATCACCGGCTTAGCGGCGAGTTCACGGGCGGTTATTATACCGAAGCGGAAATAAGGGACATTGTTGCTTTTGCCGCCATGCGGCACATTGAGATAGTGCCTGAGATCGACCTGCCCGGTCATGCGAGCGCGATCCTCGCGGCCTATCCGGGCCTGGGCTGCACCGGTGGGCCGTACCGCGTGGAAGACCGCTTCGGCATTTTCGAGGACGTGTTATGCGCCGGAAACGACGGCATCTTTCAGCTTGCGGAAACGGTCTTCGACAGCCTTGCCGGGCTCTTCCCTTCGCGTTATGTGCACATTGGCGGGGACGAGGTGCTTTTTAACCGCTGGGCAGAATGCCCCAAATGCCAAAAGCGCCTAACGGAACTTGGTCTTACCCAAAGCGCCCAACTGCAAAGCTGGATAACACAGCGGCTTGCGCAGATGCTGGCGCAGCGCGGCAAAACAGCCATCGGCTGGGACGAAGTGCTTGAGAACACCGAAAAATTCCCGTTACCCAAAGACCTTGTCGTCCAGTCGTGGCGGGGTAAGGAGGGTGGGAACAAAGCCACTGCACTTGGGCACCATGTCATCATGTCGCCGGAAAACAACGGATGTTATCTGGATCACAAAGCCATTGATCGCAAGGAAGAACCGGGAAGGCTCGGCGTCTGCACAATCGCGCAGGGCCTCACTATGGATCCCGTGACGCCNGANATGGACGAAAAGGCCGCTTCACTTGTTCTGGGCGGNCAGGGNAACCTCTGGGCGGAAGTCATCTATGCGGGCAAAATCGCCGAGTACATGATCTTCCCCCGGATCTGCGCCATTGCCGAAGCCCTCTGGTCGGAAAAGAAAACTGCGGCGCAAAATGAACCGAACCTTAGAGAACCTGAACTTAGAGAACTGACCCTGGAGGATTTCGCCAAACGGCTTGAAATTCACCAGCGCCGCCTTGATAAATTGGGTTTGCTGCAGTACCGCGGCCCACTGGAATAAAAAATTAAGCTTCCCCCCTGCTACAACTGCGAACCGTTATCCGCAATCACGTCCCTGTACCAGTAGCCCGAATCCTTGATGATCCGTTCCTGGGTTTCAAAATTGCAGTGGACAATGCCGAAGCGTTCGGTGTAACCCTTTGACCACTCAAAGTTATCCGTAAGGCACCAGTGAAAGTAGCCCAGGATATCGACGCCCGACTCAGCAGCACGCTTCAGGCAGCGAAGGTAGCGGTGGAGGAAATCTATGCGCACGGGGTCGTGGACCTTGCCGTCAAGTGAAACTACGTCGGCGCAGGAAAGGCCGTTTTCGGTGATGTAAAGCGGTGCCTTGTAGCGCTCCGTCAGGAACACCGGCCCCCAGTAGAGGGACTCTGGCGTTACGGGCCACTTTGCCGCCGTAAAGGGATAACCCGTTTCCATCCGGCAATATTTGTAGCCGCCCTTCCCGTCGGCTTTGACGGGGCGGCCATTGTAGATATTCTGCCCCAGGAAATCCAGGGGGGCGCTGATTATCTTCATATCATCTGCCCCAATCTTTGGCATATACTGACCGTACTTCGTTATAAGCTCATCGGGGTACCTGCCCAGAAAAACCGGGTCGCTCCACAGTGACACAGAGCCGAAGATCCAGTCGTCCTCAACGGCAAAATAAGCCTTGCGGGCAGCTTCACGGTCATCACTATTTTCCGTTATGGGATAATTGGCAGAGCCGCAGGGGGCGTAGCCGATTTTAGTCTGCGGCGAAATGGAACGCAGTGCCCCGACCGCCAAGCCGTGCGCCAGAAGCACATTGTGTGCCATAAGGAAAGTATCACACAATGGCAAGCGGAATCCCGGTGCATGCTCAATGCGCTCGAAGCAAAGGCCGATGAAAATCTGCGGCTCGTTAAATGTAAACACAAAGGGGAGCTTGCCTACAAGCCGCTTTGCCACCGTTTCCGTATAACGCAAAAACCACTTTGGGCTTTCAGGATTCATCCAACCGCCCTTGCGGAAAAGTGCGTAAGGGTAGTCCCAGTGGAACAGGGTAACGTAAGGCGTAATGCCTGCTTCGAGCAGCGCATCGACGAGTCGCTCGTAAAAATCAAGGCCCTTCTCGTTAACCGTGCCGTCGCCGTCGGGAATGATCCTGGGCCAGGCGATTGAAAACCGGTAGGCTCTAATCCCCAGGGCCTTCATGATGGCAATGTCTTCTTTGTAGCGATGGTAATGGTCACAGGCAACGTCCCCGCTTGAGCCGTCAGCGATCCGCCCCGGCTCCTTGCAGAACATATCCCAAACGCTCAACCCTTTGCCGTCTTCATAAGCGGCCCCTTCCACCTGATAGGACGACGAAGCAGCGCCCCATGTAAAGTTTTCTTTGAATGGCATGGTTTATTTTAGTATGTTGGATGAGATAAATCAAGGAGAGCAATAGGTCACAAACCTATACAATGATCCTGGGTTAATGAAAGGATTTC
>JGI24702J35022_10003018_pt1 | contig 10182 bp, 5 predicted proteins | sample TergutTh196P4_FD_35022 | JGI IMG/M metagenome (IMG submission 35022)
GGGCCGGGGGCAACGAATTTAGTGACGGGCGTCGCAACAGCATTCGCCGACTCGATACCGATGATCGTCCTTACGGGACAGGTGTCAACGCGCGTTCTCGGAATGGGCGCGTTCCAGGAGGTGGACGCGTTCAGCTTAATGATGCCGGTGACGAAGTACAATTACCGTGTCCTCGATCTCCAGATGCTTCCGGAAGCGATAACGAGGGGATGGGACATAGCGCTGAGCGGGAGGCAGGGGCCTGTGCACATTGACCTTCCGGTGGATGCCATAAATTCGGAGATAGACGAATCGTTACTGAGCAGAAAATTCGATCCCGTTACCGTCAACGAAGACCTGTCAAAATTGCCGTACGCGATATCGTTGATAGGGAAGGCGCAGCGCCCGCTGATAATAGCCGGCGGAGGCATCATATCGTCTAACTCATCGAACGAATTGTTACAATTGGCGGAGATGATACACGCGCCGGTGATAATGCCGTTAATGGGCCTAGGTTCGATACCCGCCGATCATCCGTTATCGTTAGGGTCAATGGGAATGCACGGCAGGATGTGCACACTGAACGCTCTGAAAGAGGCCGATCTTGTAATTGCGATAGGAACGAGGTTCTCAGACAGGAGCCACAGCATGCACAATCAGATGTCACAGAAGTGCAAGGTGATACAGATAGACATTGACCGCGTGGAATTCGACAAACATTCGCAGACAGCCGTTAACATACTCGCGGACGCGAAGAAGGCGATGTCACTGATAATATCTCAGCTCAAGCAGTACAAAGCCGACGTGCCGTGGGCGGAACGCATCAGAGAGATAAAGAAACGCTGCTCATGCGATTTCATAGACGACGCAAGCGAACCGATATCTCCGAGGCGCCTGATGGCCGAGATCAACAAGATATTGGACGACGACACGATAATAACAACGGACGTCGGCCAGAACCAGATGTGGGCGATGCATCTTCTTAAGATTCAGCGTCCGAGACAGCTGATATCTTCCGGAGGCTTTGGAACAATGGGCTTCGGGCTTCCGTCGGCCATTGGTGCAAAAGTTGCAAGGCCTGACAAGAAAGTAATGGCAATAACCGGCGACGGCGGTCTTCTCATGGTTATCCAGGAACTGGCGACGGCGGTCGCCGAGAACATCAACGTTGTGATATGTTTAATGAACAACGGCTGGCTCGGAATGGTGAAACAGTGGCAGAAGCTGTTCTGGAATGAACGTTACTCGGGAACGATGCTCTACCGCTCGAATCCCGATTTCGTGAAGCTTGCGGAATCGTTCGGAGCGAAAGGGATACGTGTCGATCGTCCTTCAGAAATAGGGAAGGCGTTCAAAGAAGCTTTCGCCTCGGATAAAATATGTTTGGTGGATGTGCACGTGGACCGGGACGAGGCGGCGCTTCCCATGCTGCCTCCGAACCCGTCGTTACCGATAATAAAGGGAAAATGTCCGTTCTGACGTCCGCCGCATCAAAATATGCCGCTCGGACGGCATAATTCGGAACATCATAGTTCGGACACAATCACGTTAATAAGTACGCGTGCCATATAGGCGGCGCAAGAACACGGCAAAGCATGCGTGTTTTTTCATTAACGGACGGGATTCTAAATGAAAGAGAACAAAAAAGGATGGGGGAGAGCATTACTCTCCGTGATGATCGCGGCGATGCTCGCGGTCACAGCGTTCGCATTCTTATCGAATGCGGACGGCAACGATAACGGTCCTTCGGTCTTAGGGGCCGAGGAGTCCGTGACCATAACGGGCTCGATGACCGAGACCGATGTTCAGGACGCCATTCAGGACGCCATCGACTATGTTGACGGCGAAGGCGGAGGCATGGTGACGGTCACCGGCACCAAGACGAATGTCTCGGCAGGCATAGACCTTTCAATACCGGAGGGCGTGACCGTTATCTGGAAAGCGACGTACGAAGGGACGATCGATACCGGTGACCACTCGGACAACTACATGATAGCATTTGAGGACGGCGGGACCTTCGAGGTCGCCGCCGGCGGCAGTCTTGTCGCGGGCATCCCTCATAGCGGGGGCAAAACGCTCGATGGCTACTGGTGCAACGTAATTGTGTCCGACGGAACGGTGTCGGTCTCCGGAGATAGTACTGTTGCCATCTACAACTACGGCAGTGTGACGGTCACAGGCGGCGAAGTGACGGCAGACGGTGAGGACTGCACCGCCATCTATGGCAATTACGGCAACTTCGAAGTGTCCGGCGGTACGGTATCGGCCTCCGGGAACAATAGCGCAGCGATCTTCGCCAGCATGGGAACCAACGTGATCGTGACCGGCGGTACGGTGACCGCCGACATAGACGGCGGGGCCGGCGAGTGCTATGCGATCTGCATCTGGGAAGGAACAGCCGCCGTCAAAGGCGGAACGGTTACTGCTTACGATAGCGGAGCCGGTACAGGCGACTGCTATGCGATCTATATCGGCGACTACGGAGCCGCGGCATATCTGGACGGAACATGCACCGGCGATCTTGTTGTGGGGCCCTCGGCATCCGGATGGATCGCCGAGGTGGACGCCAGCTGGACGGGAAAGGACAACGGTGAGCTGAAAGTCATAGTCGACGACGGCATCTACACGAGTCTTGAATGTGAGTGGTCCTCGGACAGCTATGGGCTATATGTATCTGATGAATACGGCGGATATGAAGTCGTTTGGGATGAATTATCCTTCTATGCCGGAGATATCGCGGTCATCAACGGAATGATATACTACAACGACCTTGCATTGCCGGAAGCTCTCGCCGGCGTCGATGGGGGCTGGCTGAGTTACAACTGGCCGGACGTGTACTGGGACTACGAGTACCCGGTATCGCGGATAACAGAACTGTACTTTGCCTACTACGGCCTCTCCGGCAGCCTGGACCTGACCGCTCTGGAAAAGCTGGAGTATCTGGAATGCTACGGCAACGAGCTGACATCGCTGGATGTTTCAGGATGCACAGCGCTGGAGTGTCTGGACTGCGACGACAACTACCTGATATCGCTGAATGCTTCGGGATGCACAGCGCTGGAGAATCTGTACTGCCGCTACAACAGCCTGACATCGCTGGACGTTTCGGGATGCACAGCGCTGAAGTATCTGGAATGCTACGAAAACGAGCTGACATCGCTGGATGTTTCAGGATGCGCCGCGTTGGAGACGCTGTACTGTTACTATAACAACCTGACATCGCTGGATGTTTCAGGATGCACAGCGCTGGAGGATCTGGACTGTTCATACAACAGCCTGACATCGCTGAATGTTTCGGGACGCACAGCGCTGAAGTATCTGTACTGTTACTACAATGAACTGACATCGCTGAATGTTTCGGGATGCACAGCACTGGAGTATCTGGACTTTGAAGACAATGCCCTGACCGGCAGCATGGACCTGTCGGGAATGGACAAGCTGGAAACGCTGTGCTGTTCCTTCAACAACCTGACATCGCTGGATGTTTCAGGATGCACAGCGCTGGAGGAAATATACTGCTCCTACGACAATCTGACATCGCTGGATGTTTCAGGATGCACAGCGCTGAAGTATCTGGAATGCTACAACAACAACCTGACATCGCTGGATGTTTCCGAATGTGCGGCGCTGGAATATCTGAACTGCGACGGCAACAAACTGACATCGCTGGATGTTTCCGAATGTGCGGCGCTGGAATCTCTGGACTGCTCCTACAATGAGCTGACCGCTCTGGATGTTTCCGAATGTGCGGCGCTGGAATCTCTGGACTGCTCCTACAACAACCTGACATCGCTGAATGTTTCTGATTTCACAGCACTGAAGTATCTGGAATGCTCCTACAACTACCTGACCGCGCTGAATGTGTCAGAATGTTATGTGCTGGAAACGCTGTACTGTTCCGATAATGAGCTGACCACTCTGAACGTGACCGGCCTGAACGCGCTGGTGTGTCTCTGTGTGGACTACAACCGCATTGCAGACGAGAGCGATGTGATCGGCGCGGACGCTCTCCCCAACTTCATTCTGGCCGGAGGCTGGGATGTTGTCGGTGAGGAGTTCATCTTCTCGCCTCAAAAGAAGCCCGCTCTGTATAACTCCGGGGACATCGCTGTTGTGAACAGCATAATAGCGAACAACGGCCTCGGCTGGGAAGAGGGCCCGTCGGACGGCGGTTACATTCCGCACTCATGGCATGCAGAATGGTCTGTCGATCTCGATAACAAGCGCATCATCGGGCTTTACGTGGTCGATGAGGGTCTGACCGGCACGCTGAACGTTTCCGGTCTGGACAAGCTGGAAAGGCTGTATTGTTACTACAATAATCTGACCGCTCTGGATGTTTCCGGATGTATCGATCTGATATATCTGGACTGCGACGGCAACCAGCTGACGGAACTGGACATTTCCAGCAATACGGCACTGAAGTATCTTGACTGCCGGAATAACTTCCTGACCGTGCTGGATCTTTCCGGGAACACCGAACTGGAATGGCTGTGCTGCCGGACTAACTTCCTGACCGCTCTGGATCTTTCCGGGAACACCAAACTGGTGTATCTTGACTGTGATTATAACAGACTCACCGAGCTGAACCTTTCCAACAACACCGAACTGGTAGAGCTGTATTGCAGCTATAACATGCTCGCTGATCTGAATCTTTCCAGCAACACCAAACTGGAAAGGCTGTATTGTTACTATAATAATCTGACCGCTCTGGATGTTTCCGGATGTACCGATCTGGTGTATCTGGACTGCAGCAACAATGAATTCGAAGGATTGGTTGTTACGGGTTTGAGCTCGCTTTGGCATCTCGACGTAAGCTCTAATTATATGACTGACGACAGCAAAGTGATCGGGTTCGGCGGAACGTGGGACGGTTTCGATTTCATATTTGACGACCAGTACGGCGGAGTTCCGCTCTACTTCGACTATGACGAAGAGTTCGACGTACCGGCGGGCGAGACGGAAACAGACATCGAAGTGGACGTCTCCAGCGGTGTTTCCGGCGGTGACGGATCGTACACCTACCACATTTACGGTCCCGAGTGGCTTGAGATAGACCCGGACACGGGCATCATAACGGGAACAAGACCGAACGATGCGCAGGGCATGACAAAAGCGTATGTCACAGTGGAGGACGGTGACGGTAAGTACAGGCGGATAATCATAACGATCGGCGCCGTGACCGAACCCGAGCCGGGACCGACACCGGCACCGGGCGGCGATGATGACAACGATAACACAATGCTCATCATTGCGGTCGTCGCGATAGCGGCGATAGCGATCGTTGCCGTCGTGTACGTCTTCGTGTTACGTCCGAAGATCTGAAACAACATTTAAGGACGGGGGCAACCCCGTCCCGATTTATTCTTTAACACAGGCTGACGGATAGCTTTTAGTTCTATGAGCACATGCGTGCGTACACGGAATGATACAATGGACATCTATCACGATTCGGATGCAGATCTGAATGTTCTGAAAGGCAAGAAAATAGCAGTTCTCGGTTACGGGGCGCAGGGAAGGGCGCAGGCGCTGTGCCTCCATGATTCCGGCCTTGACGTTACGGTGGGCGCGCGCAAGAGCGGAGCGTCATGGAACAAGGTCAAAGAGGACGGTCTCAAAGTTGCGGAGATCCCGGACGCCGTGAAAGATGCGGACGTCGTTATGATGTTACTCCCCGATGAAGTTCAGCCTGATATATACGAAGAGATGGTAAGACCGAACATGAAGAAGGGCTCGGCGCTGGAATTTGCGCACGGTTTTTCCATCACGTACAAGTTAATAGCACCGCCGGAGGGCATCGACGTGATAATGATGGCGCCGAAGTCGCCCGGCGATATGGAACGGGTCGCATTCCTCGAAGGATTCGGCGTTCCCGCACTGATAGCGATCCATAAAGATGCGACAGGCAACGCAAAGAGGATAGCGCTTGCGCTTGCTAAAGGTATCGGCGCAACAAGGGCGGGCGTCTTCGAAACGTCGTTCGACTTTGAGACGAAATCAGATCTATTCGGTGAGCAGGCGGTGCTCTGCGGCGGCGTCACAGCTATGATAAAAGCGGGCTACGAAACGCTCAGAGAAGGCGGCTACCCTCCTGAGATCGCTTATTTTGAAGTTCTGCATGAAGTGAAACTTATTGTCGACCTGATACAGGCGGGCGGTTTCTCGAAGATGTGGGACGTCGTCTCCAACACGGCGGAGTACGGCGGGTTCACAAGACGCGACCGTGTGATAACGAAGGAGTCCAAGGAAGGAATGAGATCGATACTCGCTGACATCGAATCCGGTAAATTCAAAGATGATTGGCGGGCGGAGTGGAAGAACGGTCTCAAGAACCTGAAGAAAATGGAGTCCGACGAATCATCGCTTGAATTGGAAAAGATAGGCAAAGAGATCAGAGCGCTCTTCGAAAGAAAGAAGTGAATCGTAAAAATGAACGGCATCAGGATAAGGACCAGAAGCGGAACATGGGACGCCGTTCTTGATAACTCCGACGCATCGAATGAGATCTGGTTATCGTTACCGTTCTCCGCGGACATTAATATGTTAGGTTCACAGATGTATTTCGTCATTCCTTTATCAACAGGCGTGAAAGGCGATTCCGTGACATTCGAAAAAGGTGATATCGCTTATTGGAAGGAAGCGGACGCACTGTGCATATTCTTCGGGCCGACGCCCCTGAGCACAGACGAGAGGCCGGTCGCCGCATTCCCGATGAAGAAGATAGGATCTGTGAACGGCGACTGTTCCGCCATGGACGCGTCCGGCGACCGGACGCGCATCACGCTTGAACGCATGTTCTGAGGCTTGCGGAACAAGGATGCCCGAAGGCGCAGCTGCGCATCGCACTGAACAAAAAGTGTTGATGTATACACCTACACTTTATATGAAAACAATGAAAGTGTTGATGTATACGTATACACTTTTTTCGTGTTCGGCGTTCATTCATTCCCGATAAGTTCCGTTCCCGAGAAGCTCATCGTCGGTATCGTCACGGATCCGATATTGACGGGGTCGCTGCCTATGTGCTCTATCCTTTTCAGCAGAGAGATCATGTTCCCTGTCAGGAGCGCATTGTTAACGTTTTCTATAATTTTGCCGTTCTTTACCAGACGGCCGCATCTGACCTCCAGAGCGAATCTTCCGGTAAGCGGGTCGCATTCGGGCCATGCGAACTTCTCAACAAGTATTCCGTTGTCAGTCTGCGCTATGATGTCATCCCCGGAGTACCGTCCGGGCGTTACTATCATGTTCATCGGCTTTATGGAAACGGCCGAATCGTAAACGTTCTGCGCGTCCGTGGAGTTCCTCCGCATGCCGTTGCCGGTGCTCTCGCCTATGAAGCTATCGCGTATGAATGATCTTAATATCCCGTTGTCAACGAGTATTTTCTTTTTTGCCGGCGTTCCCTCGTCGTCGAACGCCGAGCAGAGCGCCCCCGGGATCGTCGGGTCGTCCGTTATCGTAAGAGCCTTCGACGCAACCTTTTTCTCTTCTCTGTCATGCCACAGACTTCGTTTGTAGAATACGTTCTCGCCGTTCAGCGCCGAACCGGCCGACGACGCGATCATATACCCGAGCTCGCACGGCGGCAGTATCATTGTCATCTTTTCCTTTCCCCTGAACGGTGTAGCGGACGCGGACGCTTTTGCTTTCGAATTGAGCTCGGAGCCTATGCGCTCTGCATCAAAGTTCAGAGAAACACCGTGCACTGCCGCCGTTCCCTCGCCGTTCCTGTCACCGCGGAACATTGATGTGAAGTGGCCGTACATCATTGTGCTCTCATGTTCCGTCACAAGATCATTGGTATTCGCCGTGACGGAACGTATGACCGACAGCCTGAGCAACCCTCTCGGTATCTCTGATCTGCACGATGATATCACCGATCCCATTATGTCCTTAAGATCGGCGGCGGTTACGTTCTCTATCTTTTTGTCGAAGATATTCACTTTCACCGATGACACGGAAGGCATAGGATACCCTTTGAATCCGCTGTTCTTCGGAGAGAACGATGCGACGCGCATCGCCGCCGCAACGCACCTTTCCGCTGCGTTATCGTCAAGCGTCACCGACGCCCTTCCTAATTTATTTTTTACGGAGACGCGGACGGAGATCCCGGAATCGATCTTCGTTTCAATGTTGCTTATCCTGCCGCCGTCTATGTACGCGGCGTGTGTGACGCTCTCGATAACATACGATTCCGCATGGTCCGCCTTTTTGGCGTGTCTGAGCGCATCCATTGCTGTGTCGCGTAAATTCATATTATCCGCCGCCTACGATTATTTGCGATCTGCAGTATGGCCCTCCCGAGGATACGTTCACCCAGTCCTCGATGCCCTTGCCGCACATCCCTCCGTCGAATATCACTTCTTTCGTCGCTGCGTCCGCTGTCCTTAATATCTCAAGCGCCCGGCCGGTTAGCGTGAACGAGCGTACCATATTCGTGATACGTCCGTTCTTTATCAGAGATCCCCGTAACACTTTAGCTTCGAACCCTCCGCCCACGGGATCTTCCATACCGTTGACCATCTTATCGCATAATATCCCGTACTTCGTGTCCGCGATGATATCATCAAGCGTCCTGTCGCCCGGGCCGAAGAATGTGTTGGTCATTCTTGTCCATACTCTTTTTCCGAAGTTCTCCGCCCTTCCGTTCCCTGTCGGTCTTATGTTCATTTTTGACGCTGTCTCGAGGGTATGCATATATCCTTTGTAGATGCCTTTATCAATAATGACGGTGCGTGACGCCGGAGTTCCCTCATCATCGTACAGTATCGTCCCGTGGGCACCGTCAACGGTGCCGTCGTCGTACATCGATATGATGTCGGATGCCACGCGCTTACCGACGGCATCCGTGAGGAACGATCTTTTTTTGACCACTTCGTCAGCTTCCGATGCGTGTCCCATAACTTCATGGGCAAGCAGGCCCGATACCATCGGATCTGTTATCACTGTCATCGGGCCGCTCGGGGCGCGCTTTGCTTTTAACGTCGATACCGCTTCTTCGGCGACGCTTCTTCCCAATGATTCGATATCGAGACCTTTAACAAGCTCGAACCCGCACGTCCCGTCGGGGCCGTCGTAATATCTTTCCATGCGCTTACCGTCGGATGCGACGCTCATCGCCCTGAATCTTGTTCTGATCTCCTCCCACTCTATCTCGGAGCCGGCGGAATTGATGAGGACGTTCGTATTGACCTCTTCGCTGTAACTGCCCACTCTGTTCAGAATATTCGCAAGCGACTGCGACGAGTCGGCATCAAGGACGGCGCTCACTTTTTCGCGCATATCAACATCATGAGGATGTATCCTCACGTTCTGCCGTTCTTTCTTTTTTATTTCTTTCACGATAAGTTCGATACGTTCTCCGGGAGTGCCGGAGGCGTTCGCGACGGCGTCCGCCGCCGCGTCGCTCACTTTATCATCAGTCAGTGACGTGGATGTGCAGTAACCCCACCTTCCGTTCATCCATGCGCGCAGGCATATACCGCTTATCGCCCTGTCCGCAAGATGCCGTATGTCGCCGTTGACGGACTGGATCGCAGCGTTATTTATTGTCTGCGACCTCGCGTCGCAGAACTCGGCGCCGAGCTTCATCATCGTTCTTACAGCTTTGGAAAGGATGTCGTGCATCATATCACCGTGTACTCTCTGTCAAATTCGGTAAGCGCTTCGGCGCCGTTCTTTGTTATAAGCATGGTGTCCTCGATCCGTATGCCTCCTGCGCCCGGTATGTATATCCCCGGCTCGGCGGAGACGATCATCCCTTCTTTCAGAATTGCGCCGGACGTCTCCGACACCGACGGATGTTCGTGAACGTTCATCCCTATGCCGTGGCCGAACGAATGGATGAACATTCCTTTGAATTCACTTTCATCGATGACGTTCCTAGCGGCGATATCGGCATTCTTCGCCGATGCGCCGTCATACATCTCGGCCATCCCGGCGATCTTCGCCTTTGAAACGATATCGTAAGCTCTTTTCATCACGCTGCCGGGATCGCCGAAGAACACCGTTCTTGTCATATCCGAACAGTACATACCGTACTTTGAACCGAAGTCGAACAATGCGGCGTCGCCTCTCTTTATCTTATAATCCGAAGGGCGGTGATGCGGTTCCGCCGAGTGCGGGCCGAACGCGGCTATCGTCTCGAACGCGTTGCCGCTCCCGCCGTTGTTCCTCATGTCGGCGTCTATAGAACATGCC
>JGI24702J35022_10003019_pt1 | contig 10178 bp, 10 predicted proteins | sample TergutTh196P4_FD_35022 | JGI IMG/M metagenome (IMG submission 35022)
GGCCCGCCTGGGCATCCAGCTCAAGCCCAAGCTTTTTAGCTAGATCACGCGTCTTTTTGGTGGTCTCCGCCAGCCTCCAGTGTTCACCAATCTTGACCATACGGTATAGATCGGGTATGTGCTGAACTTCGCAGAAGAGGGCTTGCGGCTTCGTTTCGCAGGGTACGCCGCCACATGAGAGCCCAGGGGCTTAAGTCAGTTCACTTAAGACGAAGGCAACACTCACTGACAGACAGTGCTAAATCGCGAGGAGAGGGATTCCCCAACCTGGTTCACGGCTTATGGGTTACGACGCCCCTTCAAGCCATAGTAAGTGGTATGCCAGAAATCCCGGAACTATCAATTCCATGGGAAACAAGTGCTTAACAACCTGTCCGGAAAAGTGTTGACGACCCGTTTTGACACTCGAACCATAATTGCATAATTACCAAAAGATCATGCCGATGAAACCAATGCGTTAAAGACGTACGGCACCGCCACTTGCCTCTACATTTGACACCAAATACCCGGGGTGTTAGCATGAGCCCAAACTGAATAGCTCAGGGGAGCTTGCGTGAGCAGGCTGAGAGGAAGCCTAAATTGGCTTCGACCCTTAGAACCTGATTTGGATAATGCCAATGTAGGGATGTAGCCTCTGGTGGCTTTTAGAGGGATATGCCCACAGGCATATCCCTCTGTGCGTCTTGCCATAGGCAACCTGCTGAGCGTCATAAGTTGCTAATAGGTCAATGTTATGAAAAGTAAAACAGAAATTAAAAATCAGATCATGGATGCGGTGGATACCGTTAAAAGAACCAACCCCATGGCGGGGTCCATCACTAACGCCGTAACGGTCAATTTTGTAGCCAACGCACAACTGGCTATAGGCGGCTCGGCTGCCATGGTATATTTACCTGAAGAGAGCGAGCTTCTAGCAAAAATCGGCGGTGCTTTCTACATCAACATAGGTACTTTGCTTCCCCTTCATGGGCAGTCGCTTCCCATCGCAGCTAAAACTCTGCACACCTCCGGCAAGCCTTGGGTCTTGGATCCGGTCGCCGTCGGCATAGGCTCGCTCAGGAGTAGCATCCTTTTGCAACTGAAGTCCTTTATGCCGTCCATCATCAGAGGCAATGCGTCAGAAATCATTGCGCTGGCCGGCTTGTGGGGGCTTGAGGGCAATGGTCGCTCCAATGTCCGCGGCGTGGATTCGACCGACCCGGTCGGAGCAGCACGAGCGGCTGCGGTGGCGCTATCCAGATGGACCAGCGGGGCGGTTGCCGTATCCGGAGAAACCGACTTAGTCACTGACGGGCTTATTGTAGCGTTTTCTCACGGCGGATCACACTTCATGGGCAGGATCACTGGGGCAGGCTGTTCGCTGGGCGGGGTGAGCGCTGTATATCTCACGGCGGCAACCCCGTTTATTGCAGCACTCACCGCGACTGCCGTATACAATCTGGCCGGGCGCAGAGCCGAACAAAGGGCAGAGGGCCCGGGAAGCTTTCAGATACGATTTCTGGACGAACTATACAAAGCTACGGCGGCAGATATCGCCGACAATCCATTTGAAATAGAGGAGGCTTAACCAATGAACACTCTAATCGCGGTCGCCATTGCCCCAATAGGTATCGGCGATGAACTTTCAGATGAAGTGGCAGAGGTCATCCGGGTAATCCGAGAATCAGGCTTGCCCAACCGTACCTCCGCCATGTTTACCGAGATCGAAGGCGAATGGGACGAAGTGATGAAAGTAGTAAAAGAGGCAACCTTAGTGCTTGCCGGCAAGGGTCTTCGCACGGAGGTTGTGTTGAAGGCCGACATTCGCCCCGGATACACAAACATGCTGCATGGGAAGGTAGAGAAGATCAACAATCTTTTAGGGAACGAGTCTGAGCATGCGCCATAAACTCGACATCTCTGCCTACTTGGTGGTCGGACCGGAAAACACCAAAGGTAGGCCCGTAGTCAAAATTATCGAGGCTGCAGTGGAGGCAGGATATACTTGTCTCCAAATCCGCTCCAAAACGGCCTCGGCCCGTGAACTCATTGAGCTCACCCGCGAGGCAGCCGAGCTCGTCGCCAGAGCCGAACGGTCGGGTGACACTGCCCTCTTGGTGGACGACCGCCTTGACGTCATCTTGGCCGCGCGCGAACAGGGAATCAAGGTGGACGGCATACATATCGGGCAGTCGGACATACCAGTAAACGTCTGCCGCAAATATCTGGGTGAGGACTCCGTCATCGGGCTGTCGGCCAGGACCTTTGACCTATTTAACTATATAAAAACGGCGGATGTCAGTCAGATTGACTATTTCGGAGCAGGACCTCTGCACGAGACGCAAACAAAACTGGATTGCGGGCTTGGTCCGGATGGAAAAATACTCACCCGGAATTTTGACGATATCTCCCGTCTGGCCAAGACCAGCCCCCTTCCGATTGTCGTTGGCGGAGGTGTAAAACTGGCAGACATCCCTCAGCTGGCCAAAACCGGTGCGGGCGGATTCTTTGTGGTATCAGCCATATCCGAAGCCGACGACCCCAAGGCGGCGGCGGCAGAGTTGATTGAAGCCTGGAAGGCAAATATTTAGGGGGAACCATCTCTGGCCGACCTGAAAAGACTTGCGCTCCTCCTCAGGAAAATGATGTTTACCACGGCCATCGTGCCATTGCTTTACCTAATCCGCACCACACGATTTCCCGAATCATCGCAGGGGAACAAGAACGGAGCCGATATGATATACTGCCGACAAGTTGTTTAATTGCAGAGAGGGGGGACTTGCATCATGGACCCGTTCGTCGTTCCAGAAATCATCGTCACCCTGCCGACGGTAAATGTTACAATGCAACCAGGCGCCGTGACCACAACCCCGATGTACATTTGGTTTGTTATGCTTGCAGGGACTGTTGCGATAGCTCTCATAATAGCCCTCGTCATGGCCATCGTCATCGGCTTCCACGCCCACCGCCGAAGCAACTCCGGACTGGAGGCCGCACTGTGGGGCATAGTTGCTTTTTTCCTTTTCCCGATCGGTCCCGCATTATACCTGCTCTACTATATCCTATCCAAGCGCAAGGCAGACTCTCAGCCCTCAAGCCTATGATACGGTTTAAGCCTGTTGTAGCACCATAGCGGGGGCACGAGAATGTCGTGCCTCTGCATTGCAAGTTCAGCTGCTATGGTCGCCATATCCCAAAAACACCTCATATGAAAAAGACCGCTTTTATCTGGCTCGCCGCGTTTTCGGCGTTCCTGGTGGGAATCTTTTTGATCTGGGTGCTTTTTCAGCCTGGCGCCATGGGGATGCTTCGGGTAAACACCGCCGTCCGACTCGCCTGCTTAGCCATCGTCATCATAGCCGTTTTAGCAGTGCCCGTAGCTTGGCTGAGCACGTTGCTTCAGTCCCACGGCCGGGTGTACCTCGGCCGCGTTGCCATCGTCCTGGCTATTATCCTGGCCCTACCCGGCCTCCTGGGTATCCCCACAGTTTTCGCGGTGCTAAGCGGCCTTACCCAGCCCAATATTGGGGATACGCCCCCGCAGCTTTTTGTCACCGCCAGCACCGGCGCCCACGGCCTGCCAGACCTTGCCCTCGCTTTCAACACCACAAAGGTTGCTGCCTACACCCTCACTTGGGGCAAGACCGCAGGCCAGACTGAGGAAACGATTCTCACCGAAGCGGCGGCGGTCCGCACACATGCTTTTATTCTTACCGATCTTGAGCCCAATACCGATTACTATTACCGCCTCGGCGACGGCAGTCCCTGCACCTTTCGCACCGCTGGCGACCCTCTGCGCTTTGCCGTGGGCGCCGATGCCCATTACGGTGCAGCCACCCGCTCAGAGAGTGCTAGCACCGAGATGCTACTCCAGATCGCCGATCCCCAAAATGCCTTTTCCTATTTCTTCCTCGTCGGAGATACCACCCACTGGGGTTTTTCCAAAAGCCATTGGAGCGTGGCCCTCCGGGAGCTTGCTGGCACCACCGCCACCATTCCCTTGGGGCTTGCTCCCGGCAACCATGACACCATCTTTTCCGGGTATGACAATTACCTGCGCTACGCCCATCCTGACAGCCTACTTGGGGACAATAGCAAGCTCTGGACACGCATAGATGTGGGCCGCGTCCACTTCTTCGTCATCGACCTGGGATGGAGCGCCGAGGCTTTCACCGAGGAGCAAGCCGCCTGGCTGGAGAGCGAGCTCACAGCTGTTCCCGCAGAGGACTGGAAGATTATCTTAGGACATGGCTTCTCCTACGCCTCCGGCACTTATAACGCCGGCAGGTACCGCTACGACAACCCAGAAACCATCGCCTGCCTGGTGCCGCTTTTCGAAAGATGTGGGGTGAATCTGGTCTTCTCCGGCCACAACCACCAGATGGAGATTTTAGAGAAATCCGGAGTGACCTATGTCATCAGCTCCCCTTTCGGCGGGATACCGAGCAGCCCACGCACCTACCAGTCGCCCTATAGCCTGTGGTACGAGAGCGGCCAGTACGGCTTCGCCGATGTGACCATCACCGAAGACGAGGCCGAAATCGTCTTCCGTGCCCCGGGCGGTAGCGAGGTCTATCGACACTTCCTCGCCAAGAGTCAGCCCTAAGCCAGGCAAGCCCTCGTCCTTTTAAAATCTGCATCAAGGAAAATATTACGTAAAGGTGAGATATGGACTGGTTCTCATTTCTGGCTGCTGGCATCATGCCCTATGTCTCGGTGGTTATTTTCCTCGGCGGAACGCTCTATCGAATCGTCAGGCGGCGACACACTGAGCCTGCCAACCAGAGCAGTGCCGGGCACCTCCCACAAGCATCATCTGCTTCTGGGAAGCAGGTTTTTATCATCATCCTGCTAGTTGCCGTCTTGGGCCTCTTTTTGGGCCACACCCGTATCTTCGGCGACGCGGGCTTGGTGATCAACCTCTTCGGCGAAGACGGGCTTAACCGCATAGGCAATGTCTTGGGCACAGGGCTGGGAATCTTCTTGCTCCTTGCGCTAGGTTATTTGCTCATCCGCTGCCTGATATCCTCGCATAAAGACACCGTTTTTACTCTCTGGCCTCTGCTGCTTGTCCTGCTCGTTGTCCTGCTGGGCAACTACCTGCGCCTAAGCAAGCCATTTGGTCTTGAGGATTACCGCACATACATGGCAAGCCTGGTCGCTCTTCACCCAACCTTCCCCGAGACCATCGCAAACTCGCCCGCCCGGTGGGCTCTAAGCTGCCACGTGCTCTCATCAAGCCTGCTCTTTATCTATCTTCCCTTCTCTCCCCTCATCCCCACCCTCTGCCGCACCATAAATAAGCGCCTCGGGCGCACCGGATCGCCGTCCGATTCGTAGCTACACATTGACGGCGCTCTTAAGCTGCCCACACCCAGCCGCAATCTCCCGCCCATAGCTCCGGCGCAGTGTGACGTTAACCCCAAGCCTCCTAAGCTCCACTTCAAAGCCCAATATCCGCTCGCGGGAGGGAGCAAGATAGGAGGTACCGACGTCGCTGGCAGCAATGAGGTTGACGTGGGCATTAAGGCCACGTAAAAGATATGCCAATTCCCGCGCCTGAAGCAGGCTGTCGTTCACTCCGTCAAACAGGCAATATTCAAAGCTCACGCGCCGCCCGGAGAGCGCCACATACCGCCGCGCAGCCTCTAGAAGAATGGCTAATGGGTACTGCCGATTGAGGGGTACAAGCTTGCTACGGAGTACATCGTTCGAAGCATGCAGAGAGATCGCCAGTCCCAGCTGCAACTTCTCCCGCGCCAGCCTGTTGATGCCTGCTACCAGCCCAGCAGTGGAGATGGTTAGGTTGCGTGCCCCTAGGCCCAACCCCCAGGGGGCATTCAGAGCGACCAATGCCTGAAGCAGATTGTCATAGTTTGCCAGCGGCTCACCCATGCCCATGAAGACCAGGTTGGTAATGGCCCCACGCTCACCGAGGTAGCGCTTGAAATAGAGTACCTGATCCACAATCTCCGCCGGCAAAAGGTTGCGCTCAAACCCCTGTAGGCCAGTAGCGCAGAAAGGGCAACCGACAGGACAGCCCACTTGCACGGAGACACATACGGTATAGCTACCTTTGCGGGATGGCAGAAGCACCGTCTCAATGGTGCGCTCATCGTAAAGGCGGAGGAGGGCTTTCGCCGTACCATCACGCGCTTCCTGGCGCTTAGCCTCTGTCACACTGCTCAGGACAATTTCCCCGGCCAGTGACCCACGGAGCGCCTTGGGGAAATCCGTCATCTCCTCAAATGAGGCCGCGCCCCGCTTATATAGCCAATTTAAAAGTTGCCCCGCACGGTAGCGCGGTGCATCCAGCCCGGCAAAAAACGCCTCAAGGGATTCGGGGGCAAAGCCCGTAGCAAAGACCCGCGGTGAAAGCATGAATAACTCCTTAACGCGACCGCAATACGACTGCTACAGTCGCTTATCCCCAGCAAACGGCAAGGCAGACTATAAAATCGGCAGGTATTTGTCCAGCTCGTACTGCGTAACCTGCATGCGGAACTGATCCCATTCCTGTTTCTTGTTCTCAATAAAGGCATTAAAGATGTGCTCACCGAGAGCCCTCTTGACGATATCACTCTTCTCCGCCAGCTCCACTGCCTCCAAGAGGCTGGCCGGCAAGGTGCCAATGCCGCGCGCAGCACGCTCGGCAGTACCCATCTCGTATACGTTTCCCTCAATGGGATCGGGTGGCACCATCCCTTTTTCGATACCATCCAGCCCCGCAGTCAGCATCACGGCAAAACAGAGATAAGGATTGCAGGCCGGATCGGGCGAGCGGTACTCAACGCGGGTAGCTTTCTCATGCCCTGGCTTGTACTGCGGCACGCGCACCAAATCTGAGCGGTTGCGCTGAGCCCAAGAGATATAGACCGGAGCCTCATATCCCGGCACCAGCCGCTTGTAAGAATTGATCCATTGCGAGGTGATGGCGGTGATCTCCGCTGCGTGCGCCAGTAGCCCGGCCACATAGCTACGGGCCTCTTTGGAGAGGTGGTAGGGGTCCTTCGCATCAAAGAAAGCGTTGCGGGCTCCGCGGAAAAGCGACTGGTGTACATGCATGCCTGAGCCGTTGACCCCAAAGACAGGCTTGGGCATGAAAGTAGCGTACACACCGTGGGCATGGGCGACTTCCTTGACCACCAGCCGATAGGTCATGACCTGATCGGCCATGGTGAGCGCTTCGGTATAGCGCATATCGATCTCGTGCTGGCTCGGCGCCCCCTCATGATGAGAGTACTCCACCAGAATACCCATCTCCTCCAGGGTCAGGACGGTATCGCGCCTGAGATCTGAAGCCTCATCAAGCGGAGTGAGGTCAAAGTAGCCACCGGCGTCCAAAAACTCGGTACTATGCGGCTTGCCGTCGCCGTTCTTCTTGAAGTAGAAATATTCCAGCTCCGGCCCAACATAGAAAGTATAGCCCATGCCCGCGGCCCGCTTGAGGACTTTTTTCAGAGCAAAGCGCGGATCACCCTCAAATGGTTGCCCGCCGGGGAGCTGCACATCGCAGAACATGCGTGCCGTCGCATGGTGTTCGGTGGGTCGCCACGGAAGCAAGCGAAAGGTCTCGGGATCGGGCATAGCTACCATGTCCGATTCGTCAATGCGGGTAAAACCCTCAATAGACGAACCGTCAAAACCAATACCATCTTCCAGGGCGTTCTCAAGTTCACTAACGCTGATGGTAAAGCTCTTCAAAAAACCCAGCACATCAGTAAACCAGATGCGAATGAATCTTACGTCGCGATCTTTGCACTGCTTTATGACATGCGCCTTTAACTCGGCATTGGATTTGGTGGTCATGTTTCACCTTTCTGATAGTGCCTCACATTATACAATTCAAATGTCTCGGTCTCCAATCGTATCCTGCCCACTTCGCACTAAACCGAAAAACAAAAGCGCCCCCAAGTCCCATATAGCGATAGCCCTGGGACCGCATTTGGTCAATGGTTGGAAGCGCAGGGAGACACGGGACCTACGCTACGTAAGAGAGACAATCCGAGAATAGTTCACGCCCTTCTCGTTAAATACCTGCTCCACCTCGGAGCGCCGAGAGAGATATATCTCCAGCGCCAGGTCGCAACCCATGCGGAGAGCGGGTGGGGGAGCAACCAATTTGTTTTCGATCCCCGCCTCCTTGAGTACGCCTGCGCCTTTGATGGAAGTAGCAGCATCCGGAAAGAGGACGACTGCATCGCCATTAAAGCGGCCAGGCCTCACTGAGGCAAGGCTGGGAGGAGCGGGTGGAGCGGCTCGAAGAGTGGAGACCGCCCCGGCAACAGCCGCAACAGTTCTGTCAACCTCCTCCTCCGTTGTCCATTTGCCCAAGGTCAGACGAAGGCTACTCTGAGCCTGCTCAGCAGAAATCCCCATCGCCCGCAGGACATGCGAGGGATCGATGCTCTCTGAGTTACATGCCGAGCCAGTGGAGGCGCATATACCCGCCAGGTCTAGCTTTAACAGCATGGCTTCACCGCTCACTCCCGTCAGACTGATGTTGACGTTGCCCGGCAGACGCCGTACGGGGTCGCCGTTGTACTCCATGTCCGTGATTTTCTGTTGTAACCCAGAAAGCATGCGGTCGCGCAAGCTGGTAAGGCGCACCATCTCCGTGGGGAGTTCTACTTGCGCCAGTTCCGCCGCCTGCCCAAAGCCCGCGATACCCGGCACGTTCTCGGTGCTGGCCCGTCGGCCCCTCTCCTGGCTCCCGCCGTGGAGAAAAGGGGTAAGGCGCGTACCATGACGCACAAAGAGCGCCCCCACACCCTTGGGACCACAGAGCTTATGAGCTGATATAGACAGCAGATCCACTCCGAGGGCGCTTACGTCCACTGGAATGTGCCCCACTGCCTGCACGGCATCGGTGTGGCAATAAATGCCATGCCTCTTGGCCACATCAGCGATCACACTCACAGGCTGGATGGTACCGACTTCGTTGTTGGCCAACATAACGGACACTAAGATGGTTTCCGGACGTATGGCTTTTTCCACTTCCGCTGGATCCACTAAGCCGTTCCTGTCCACCGGCAAATAGGTCACCACAAATCCCTGGCTCTCCAAGAAACGGCAACACTCCAGCACGGCATGGTGCTCAATGGTACTCGTGATGAGATGGTTGCCCCGCGCCCGGTTGGCAAAGGCTACTCCCTCCAAAGCTGTATTGTCCGCCTCGGTGCCGCCGCTGGTAAAGACAATCTCTTCGGAACGCGCACCGATGAGTTCCGCTATCTTTTCCCGTGCGCGCTCAACGGCTACGCGGGGCTCCTGACCAGCAGAATGCACACTGGAGGGATTTCCAAACAGCTCGCCGAGAAAAGGCATCATCGCCTCCTGCACTTCGGGAGCTACTGGGGTAGTGGCGGCATAATCCAGATAGATTTTCTTAGGCATGTCTCACCTTTTATTTCATCCAGTCTGCCCCGACACTGCCACGGCTTCTTTTTTCTCCTGCCTCCTCACAAGGTCGGCAAGGGTAATACCATCCAACACTTGATATATGGCCTGTTGCACCTCCGCCCAAACATCGCGCGCCGCACACAACCCAGCGCGGCGGCAGACCCCAGGATCATGCACACAATTCGACGGGGCGATGACTCCCTCCATTGCCTCAATAATACCCGAGAGCTTAATCTCCTGTGGCGGGCGGGCTAGCCAGACACCACCCCCGACCCCTCTCGTGGTATGGACGAACCGGGCCGCAGACAAAGGAGCCATAAGACGCTCCAGATATGAGAGCGATATCTGCTGACTCTGCGCTACGTCTCTGAGCAACACTGGCCCCTCGCCGTAATGGCGAGCGAGCTCTACCAGCGCCCGGGTGCCATATCTACCTCTGGTCGATAGCTTCATGTTCAGACTTATTTGTTGACTAAAATGATTTACAATTATATCACCCCTGGTAGACCTTGTCAATTACGCGCATTGCATCAAAAATAATAGCACCGAAAAATGAATCGTTGCATCAAAAATAAACAGCACCCAAAATCTGCCCGATTAGGATAAGGAATCCCGGAGGGCAGACAGTGAAAAAAGCCACAATGGCAACAAGAAGAGAAATTATTGCCAGAAGTAGAATTAAGTATCGAAAATCAGCCAAAACAGGCAAAAGCGCCATCCTTGATAGTGTCTGTTTATCTACAGGCCTGAGTCGTAGCCGTGCAAAGCATCTATTACTGCAATATGGCAAAGTAGTA
>JGI24702J35022_10003020_pt1 | contig 10172 bp, 7 predicted proteins | sample TergutTh196P4_FD_35022 | JGI IMG/M metagenome (IMG submission 35022)
CTCGATGCTGCCGCGAAGGATGGCATGCCGGCACTGGGGATTTCCGATCTCGGAAACCTCTTCGGCATGGTCAAGTTCTACAAGGGCGCGCGCGCCAAAGGCTTGAAGCCGATCATCGGGGCGGACGTCTGGATCGAGAACGATAACGACCGCGACAAACCCTGGCGTGTGCTGCTGATTTGCAGGAACCGCGAGGGGTTTGTGCAACTGAGCGGGCTGTTGACCCGCGCCTGGCTGGAGAACAAGGCGCGGGGCAGGGCGTTGATGCGCCGCGAATGGTTCCGGGATGGCGCAGTCAGTGGGCTGCTGTGCCTCTCCGGGGCATTGGCGGGCGACGTTGGACAGGCGCTTGTCAATGGTCACGAGGCGCTGGCGGAACGGTTGGCGCATGAGTGGGCGCAGCTTTTCCCCGATGCCTGGTACATCGAACTTCAGAGGGCGGGGCAACCGGGCGCGGAGACTTACGTGCGTCGGGCGGTGGCGCTGGCCGGACGGCGCGGTCTGCCGGTGGTTGCCACGCATCCGGTGCAATTCCTGCGCCGCGCGGATTTCGAGGCGCACGAGGCGCGGGTGTGCATCGCCGAGGGGTACGTGCTTACGGACAAGCGCCGCCCGCGCGAATTCACCGACGATCAATACTTCAAGAGCCAGACGGAAATGTGCACGCTCTTCGCGGACATTCCCGAGGCGCTGGAAAATTCGGTGGAAATTGCCCGCCGCTGTTCGCTTACCGTGCAGTTGGATAAAAGTTTTCTGCCGATTTTTCCAATACCGGAAGGCATGAGCCTGGATGATTTCCTTGCGCGGGAAGCGCGGCAGGGGCTGGAGGTGCGCCTCGCGCAGCTTTATCCGGACGAAGAAGAGCGCGCCCGTCAGCGGCCCCGTTACGAAGAACGCCTTCGGTTCGAGATCGAGACCATCATCCAGATGGGCTTTCCCGGTTACTTCCTGATCGTGGCCGACTTCATCCAGTGGGCCAAGAGCAATGACGTGCCGGTCGGGCCGGGGCGCGGTTCGGGGGCGGGTTCGCTCGTTGCCTACAGCCTGCGCATCACCGATCTCGATCCGCTCGCCTACGCGCTGCTCTTCGAGCGTTTTCTGAATCCGGAACGGGTGTCGATGCCCGACTTCGACATCGACTTTTGCCAGGACAACCGTTATCGCGTCATCGAATACGTGCGGACGCGATACGGCAAGGAGGCGGTGAGCCAGATCGCCACCTTCGGCACGATGGCCTCCAGGGCCGTGGTGCGCGACGTGGGGCGCGTGCTCGATTTGCCCTACGGCCTGTGCGACCGTCTCTCCAAGCTGATTCCGCACGATGGGCCCAAGCCGGTTCCGCTTGCCCGCGCGCTGGAGATGGAGCCGCAGATCACCGAGATGATGCGAGACGGCAACGATGGCGAAGCCATTCGGAAGCTGTGGAGTCTGGCCGAACCGCTGGAAGGGTTGACGCGCAACGTCGGCATGCACGCGGGGGGCGTGTTGATCGCGCCGGGCCGGCTTGCCGATTTTTGCCCGCTCTACATCGCCGACGGCGTGGATGCCGTGCCGGTGTCGCAGTTCGACAAGGACGACGTGGAAGCGGTGGGGCTCGTGAAATTCGATTTTCTCGGGCTGCGTAACCTCACCATCATCGAACTCGCGCTCGACTACGTGGCGCGCCTCGAAGGCAGCCGCCCGCCTCTGGAGAGTCTGGATTTCAACGATCCCGCCGCATACCGGATCTTGAAGGACGCCAACACCACGGCGATTTTCCAGGTCGAATCGGAGGGGATGAAAAAGCTCCTGAAAAAGCTTGCCCCCGACCGTTTCGAGGACATCATCGCCGTGCTTGCGCTCTACCGTCCGGGGCCGCTGGGTTCCGGCATGGTCGATGATTTCATCCTGCGCAAAAAGGGCCAGCAAAGCATCGAGTACTTCCATCCCGATCTCAAGGCGTGCCTGGAGCCGACCTATGGCGTCATCGTCTACCAGGAACAGGTGATGCAGATCTCGCAGATCATCGGCGGCTATACCCTGGGCGGGGCCGACATGCTGCGACGGGCGATGGGCAAGAAAAAACCCGAAGAAATGGCCAAACACCGCAGCATCATCGCCGAGGGCGCGAAAAAGAAGGGCTACGACCCGAAGCTGGCCGAACGGCTCTTCGACCTGATGACGAAGTTCGCGGAATACGGTTTCAACAAGTCCCACACCGCCGCCTACGCGGTCGTGACCTACCACACCGCCTGGCTCAAGGCGCATCATTGCGCCGCCTTCATGGCCGCGACCCTGTCGTCCGATCTCGACAATACCGACGCCATCAAAATCTTTGTCGAAGACGCCATCGACAACGGTCTTGAAATACTGCCCCCCGACATCAACGCATCCGACTACCGCTTCGTGCCGGTCGACCGCAAGACCATCCGGTACGGACTCGGCGCGGTCAAGGGCGTGGGCGAACCTGCGGTGTGTGCCATCCTTGCCGCGCGCGAACAGGACGGCGCCTTCCGCGACCTGTTCGACCTCTGCGCGCGGGTCGACCGCCGTCATGTCAACCGTCGGGCGATCGAAGCCCTGATCCGCGCGGGTGCGATGGATACGCTTCCCGGCCATGAGGGCCGTGACCGCGCGCAGTTGATGGCCTCCGTCGCCCTGGCGATGGAGGCGGCCGAACAGGCTGCCGCCAACGCGATGCAAGGCGGGCTCTTCGATGCGCTGCCGGAAGCGGCGGGCGCAGCAGTGGAATTCGTCGCCGTGCGCCCCTGGACGGAACGCGACCGGTTGAAAGAAGAAAAGCTGGCGATCGGGTTTTTCCTCTCCGGTCACCCCTTCAACGTTTACAGGGACGAAGTGCGTCGTTTCGTCCGCCAGCCGCTTGCCCGACTCACTGCCTCGCGCGATCCGGTCATGCTGGTCGGCATCGTGATGGAAGTGCGCTACAAGATGGGGGCGCGCGGAAAAATGGCTTTCGTCCTGCTCGACGATGGAACCCTGCCGCGCGAAGTGATCGTGTACAGCGAAACGCTCGATATCTGTCGCAACAAGATTGTCGTCGACGAATTGCTGGTCATCGAGGGCAAGGCGAGCGATGACGAGTTTTCCGGCGGACTGCGTATCGTGGCCGAGCGTCTGCTGAATCTGTCAGAAGCCCGCGCCCGCTTCGCACGCGGTCTGCACCTGCGGCTGGACATCGGGACGTTGAATGGGGGCGGCGCTGCCAGTCCGGCCATCAACCGTTTATCAGTCTTGCTGGAGCCTTTTCGCGCCGCCGTCTGCCCCGTGCGGGTCAGTGTCCGCAATGGTCAGGCGGAGGGCGATCTGGCCCTGGGAAGCGCCTGGCGAGTAAAGCCCGACGACGCGCTGCTCGAAAGCCTGCGTGAATGGTTGCCGTCCGGGGCGGTGGAAGTGGTGTATGCCGATTGAGAGTTTGTTTTGGGCAGAACCGTTACCCATTTTTACGCGATAGCTACCATTGATATATTCTATTGCTTGATATATACTATAGGTAGCTACCCAGAGGAGGCCGAAGATGTCGGCAACTGCCAAACTGTTTTTCACCGGGCGAAGTCAGGCGGTGCGCCTCCCGATGGAGTTCCGTTTCCAGGGGAAGGAGGTTTTCATTCGTCGCGACCCGGAGACTGGCGATGTCGTGCTGTCGGCCAAGCCTGCCTCCTGGCAGGAGTTTTTTGAACTTGCCGATCGCACCGAGATTCCATCCGATTTCATGGCTGATCGTGTGGATTCGCCTGCGGAAGAGAGGAGTCTGTTTTGAGTCGCTTCATGCTCGATACGAACATGGCGAGCTACATCATCAAGGAGAATTCGCCTGAAGTCCGCCAGCGACTGGCGATGCTTCCGATGGACAGCATTGTCGTATCCGTCGTCACGCAGGCCGAGTTGCTTTACGGTTTGGCCCGTAAAGGCCGTCCAGAGGCCCTGGCGAAGCTGATACAGGCGTTTCTGCTCCGTGTTCGGGTGTTACCGTGGGACAGCAGTGCCGCTACGGTATACGGCGATTTTCGGGCATCTTGCGCGGCTTCCGGTATTACGCTCGGGGCGCTCGACATGATGATTGCAGCCCATGCGATAGCGGCCAGGGCGGTTCTCGTGACCCACGACAAAACATTCAGCCTTGTTTCTGGCAGCGTCCTTGCCACCGAAGACTGGATGGAGAGTGAGTCCGTATAGGCTGAGATGGTCTCTGATTTTCTTTTTACAGTTGCTGCCTGCTGTGGTTGCGGTGGCGTTGTTGTTGATACTTCGATCAGGATTGTTGCCCGTTATCATGTGACGGCTCTACCGTCCGATGACGCACAAGGGCGATCAGGGCCGCGACGCAGAATAGCGCCCCGGCAAGAAAGGTGGCTGGAGCGCCCAGATGATCCCACAGGAGACCGGCGGCGACGCTGGCGAGCAGCATGGCAATGCCGCTGACGACGTTGAAAAGACCGAAAGCCGTTCCACGAAGCTCCTCAGGCGCGGTTTTTGCCACCATCGCCGACAGAAGCCCCTGGGTGATGCCCATGTGTATGCCCCAGAGCGCGACCCCGGCCAGCACGACGCTCCAGTGTCGATGGGACGCAAGCACCAGATCGGCGGCAATCAGTACGATCAGACCGAGGGCAAGCAGTCGACGGTGGCTCATGCGATCGGAAAGCTTGCCGAAAGGCCAGGCCGAGAGGGCGTAGGTAAGGCTCATCGCGGCCATCACCAAGGGGACGAAGGCGAGGGGGATGCCGCATTCCAGGGCGCGCAACACGAGGAAGGCTTCGCTGAAACGGGCCAGCGTGAAGATCGCGCCGATGCCGACCACTCGCCAGTAAGAGGCGTCGAGCCGACGCAGGTTGTCGCGCCGGATCGGGTTTTCGCGTCTGGCTGAGGAGGAACGCGGAGGCTCACGGAGACAAAAAACGAGCAACGCGACACTGGCCAGGCCGGGAATGGCGGCGAACCAGAACACGGCGCGGAAGTCGTTGGCCCATATCAGCATCAGGACGACGGCGAGCAGTGGCCCGATGAATGCGCCGACGGTGTCGAGCGATTGGCGTAGCCCAAACGCCGCGCCACGTATGGGTGGCGGGGTCAGATCCGTCAGCAGGGCGTCGCGCGGCGCGCTCCGGATGCCTTTGCCCAGGCGATCGAGCAGGCGTGCGCCCAAAACGAGTCCGGCGCTCTGGGCGAGGGCAAACAGGGGTTTGCACAAGGCTCCAAGCGCGTAGCCGAAAACCGTTACGCCTTTGCGCTTGCCCAGGTAGTCGCTCAGCGCGCCGGAAAAAATCCTGACGATCAGCGCGGTTGCTTCGGCGAGACCTTCGATCAGACCGACGGTGAGGGCGCTTGCGCCGAGCGTCGTGACCATGAAAAGCGGCAACAGGCTGTGGATCATCTCCGAGGAAACGTCCATCAGCAGGCTGACGAAACCCAGTATCCAGACGCCGCGTGGCATCCGGCAGGACGGGTCTTTATCGGAGGAACGCATGTTGGAAAACGAATCCTGACTCAGTTGTGTTACATAGTCGGCCCTGAACAATAGCAGGTGTAGCCCGAGCGCACCCACTCTGTGACGGAGAGATGGTCACGAGAGGCTTGATGGACACTCGTAGGGGCGCGATTTATCGCGCCCAAATTGTGCGGCGCTCGTGCTCATTGGGCGCGATAAATCGCGCCCCTACGTCATTCTCACCCCCTATGTGGTCGGCCCTCCACAGGAGGGGAATTCGTTGAGCCTCATCGGAGGGAAAATTTGCAGGAAATAAGCCATATCCTAATTGATTTCTTGCAAATCATGAAGCTAAAAAAGGGAAGCTTTCTTATATTTATCAAGGTGTTGCGTATTGTTCAGGAACGACTACATAGGACGGATGAGCCGATGCGCCCCCCGTCTGTACCGAGCAGGCACGTATCGGCTTGGTGTATGTCCATCATTGTCCGGTATTCTCCGCGCCCTTGTGACACAATACGCGACTGGCCGGGTTCCATCAAAGACCCGTTTCGCTTGATTTCGCCGGGAGTAAGCATGAATTCTCAAGATGTCATGAAGTTGATCCAGGAAAACGAGGTTTGCTTCATCGACTTCCGTTTTACCAATACCTGCGGCAAGGAGCAGCATGTCGGCGTGCCGGTTTCCGCTTTTGATGAGGAAGCGTTCGAGCACGGCCTCATGTTCGACGGATCTTCGATGCCCGGATGGAAAGGCGTCCAGGCTTCCGACATGATGCTGCTCCCGGATCCCGAATCCGCCTACATCGACCCTTTTTTCGATGAAACCACCCTGGTACTGGTGTGCGACATCATCGAGCCGTCCGACGGCAAGGGTTACGACCGCGATCCCCGCTCCGTGGCCAAGCGCGCCGAAGCCTACCTGAAGAGCACCGGCATCGGCGATACCGCTTATTTCGGGCCGGAACCCGAGTTCTTCATCTTCGATGCCGTCGAATGGTCGGTCGACATGTCCGGCTCTTCCGTCAGGGTGTATTCCGAAGAGGCGGCGTGGTCGACGGCCGAGAAGTATGAAGGGGGCAATCTCGGCCACCGTCCGCGCGTCAAGGGGGGATATTTCCCCGTGCCGCCGGTCGATAGCCTCAACGACATCCGGGCTGCGATGGTGCTGACGCTCGAAGGCATTGGCGTGCCGGTCGAGGTGCATCACCACGAAGTGGCCAACGCCGGGCAGTGCGAGATCGGAACCCGGTTCACCACGTTGACCCGTCGCGCCGATTGGACACAGATGCTCAAGTACGTGGTGCACAACGTTGCGCACCAGTACGGCAAGACCGCCACTTTCATGCCCAAACCCATCGTCGGCGACAACGGCTCCGGCATGCATGTGCACCAGTCCATCTGGAAAAACGGCCAGAACCTCTTCGCGGGCAACGGCTATGCGGGCCTGTCGGAGACGGCGCTCTATTACATCGGCGGCATCATTCGGCACGCGCATGCCCTGAATGCCATCACCAACCCTGGAACCAACTCCTACAAGCGGCTGGTTCCCGGTTTTGAAGCGCCGGTAAAACTGGCTTACTCCGCCCGCAACCGCTCCGCTTCCATCCGCATCCCCTACGCCACCAGCCAGAAGGGCCGCCGCATCGAGGCACGCTTCCCCGACCCCACGGCCAATCCGTACCTGGCGTTTGCAGCAATGGCAATGGCCGGTCTGGACGGCATCCAGAACAAGATGCATCCGGGAGACCCCGCCGACAAGAATCTTTACGACCTGCCGCCGGAAGAAAGCGCCAGGATTCCGACCGTGTGCACCAGTCTCGATCAGGCGCTCGACTGTCTGGATAAGGACAGGGAGTTTCTGACGCGCGGCGGGGTGTTCTCGAACGACTTCATCGATGCCTACATCGAGTTGAAGATGGAAGAGGTCACCCGTTATCGGATGACCACGCACCCGGTCGAGTTCGATATGTACTACAGCCTTTGATTTCGAACGGGGCGATGCAGGGAAAAGGCGGGCGTTGCCCGTCTTTTTTTGCCTGATTGCGGAAAGGGTTGGCGTTTGTTCTCTTTGACATGGTGTAGCGTTTGGCAGTGGAGAATTTTTTCCTTTTTGGGCCAGACATAGAGGGCAAAGCCATGAAACCCACACGCGCCGCCATTTCTTCGTCCCTGTTTATTCTGGCGCTTGGCCTTGCGCCGTTTCCCGTTTCCGCGCAGCTTTTCAAGTGCATCGGTGCCGATGGGAAAATCACCTATAGCAATGAAGGGGGTTCGGCCAGGGGGTGCAAGCCACTGTCCAACGAACAGTCCATTTCGACCATCTCCATGCGCGCCAGTCCCCCACCTGCTGCGTTCCCAAGGGTGAGCAACGAGGCGCAGAAAGAACGCGACAAGACCCGACGGCTGGTTCTGGAGAAAGAACTGGAGGGTGAACAGTCTGAGTTGGAGGCAGCGCGCCAGCAACTAGCCGAACAGGAGGCCAGTTTTCAGGGGGGTGAGGTAAGCTATATTAGAAGTAAAGACGGAAAAACGGTAACCAGGTACACAAACCCCCAGAAAAAGCTTGATCGCCTGCAACCCTTCAAGGATGCCGTCGAGCGGCGCGAACGCAACATCGAGGCATTGACCCAGGAGTTGTCCGGGTTGCGCTGAGGCGTTGCAATTGCCTCCGTTACCCGCGCTACGCGCGGGTCGAAGGGAGTTGACGGAGGGAGTAGGTCAGTCCTTATGCGTAACAATTACGCATTGATAAACGCCACCAAAAAACGTTTTTTTCTTCCATACAAACTGTTCAGCTTTACTTGCGTAATGACTGATTTCGTTCTTCCATAATGCTTCAGCAAATGGTTCGAGAAAATAGTTGACGACTTTTAGAATGTAACGAATCGGTTGCCATTTAGAAGGATTGGAATAGTCGACGAAAATAGCTTTTCCTCCCTTTGGCAGCTTTTCCAGCATATGATCGACAATTTGATATTTTTTTTCCTCGGGAACTTCGTGTAAAAGGAAAAAGCTGCATATCAGGTCGTAGTCGAGTCCTTTTTCACCGGCGAACTCAGCCGCATCGCAGCGGATTACTTTACACCACGGTTTGTCGGCCAATTTATGCTCTGCGTGTTCGATCTGTATCGGCGTTATATCGGTCAGATGGAATACGCCCCGTGGTCCGGTTTTTTCGGCAACGCGCTTGACAAGATCTCCGTAGACATGCGCCACTTGCCAGACATGCATCCCCTCCCCGATCTCGTTCAGGTATGCGCGCATCAGTCGCTGATCGTTGAAAAACAATAAGGTACGAACCACCAGGTTATGATCCAACAAGCGTACCCTCTCCGGGTTGACATATGCCCATTCGTACACTTCAGTCATGTACGCGGGAAGATTTTCGTAATACGGATCAACTACCGTCAGAGTATTGGTATTGTCAGGTGCCATGAGGAAAGTTCAACCAGAAAGTGGAAAGGCAAACTACCAGAGTGAAGATTTGTCGGGCAAGGGTAAAAGCAGGGGTAAGTACAATTTTAAGAGCACAATTGTTGCAGCGCAATGATTTGTGCTAAATTTTTGAGGTGTACAGTGAGTTAATTGCTCTTTTTTCCGAAAATGGTATGATTTTGACATGAAGTGTCGTTTGGCCGACAGCTAGGCAGTTTGCGCTCAATGAGCGTAGAATCTGACCTTCCATACCGCCGGAACGGAATCCTCATGAGTATTGTCGCCCGCTTGCCGCATTACGCCCATTTGATCCGAATCGATTCGCTCGGCAAGCAGGTGGGCACGATGTTGTTGCTGTGGCCGACGATGTGGGGGTTGTGGATTGCCGCAGAAGGCGCTCCACCCCTTTACATGGTGTTGATTTTCGCGCTCGGCAGCTTTTTGATGCATTCCGCCGGATGCGTTGTCAACGACTACGCGGATCGGGAGTTCGACGGACATGTGGAGCGCACGCGGGATCGTCCTCTCGTCACCGGGGCCATCAGTGTACGCGAGGCGTTCTGGTTTGGCCTGGGGCTGCTGTTCCTATCGTTCCTGCTGATCCTGCCGCTCAGAAATATCCTCGTGTTTCTGCTGGCTTTGCCGGCGTTGTTTCTGGCAGTGAGCTATCCCTTCACGAAGCGTTTCTTTCCCGTGCCGCAAGCCTACCTGGGGCTGGCGTTCGGGTTCGGTATTCCGATGAGTTTCGCTGCCGTGCAGGATACCGTGCCGCCGATAGCCTGGTTGTTGGTGGCAGCGAACCTTTTCTGGGTGATTTCCTACGATACGGCGTATGCAATGGTGGATCGCAACGACGACATCAAGTTGGGCCGCATCCGGACTTCGGCCATCACGTTTGGCCGCCACGAGGTGCTGGTGGTGATGCTGTGCTATGCGCTTGCCTTGTCTCTCATTGCCGTGGCGGGGTTGGCGTTCGGGCGGGGCTGGATATTCCTCGCCGGAGTGGGCGTGGCGGCGCTGGTGGCGGGGCGCGTGTTTCTGCTCATCCGCACGCGGCAGCGTCCGGCCTGCTGGCGGGCTTTCCTTTGCAACAATTGGGTGGGGGCGTCGGTTTTCGCCGGAATCGCGCTGGATTATTTCGTGTCAGGCTGAAGAAGGACATGAGCATGAATTTCATGCAGTCCCTGCGGGCTGCCTGGCGGGAACGCGATACGTTGCTCTGCGTGGGACTCGATCCCGATACGGCTCGCTTGCCGCCGTCGCTGGCAGGCAGTCCGCGCGCCATTTTCGAGTTTTGCCGAGACATTGTT
>JGI24702J35022_10003021_pt1 | contig 10171 bp, 11 predicted proteins | sample TergutTh196P4_FD_35022 | JGI IMG/M metagenome (IMG submission 35022)
TGGACGGGTTAAACTCCAATGAGGAAGCCGCCTCCCGGAAATACGGCTACCGTCTTCTTGAAGAAGGAAACCATTATAACTTTGCGGTTAAAGGAACCGTAAAGTTTTTATCAATAGATACCAGTTCTGCAAATGGAACAGTTACAGTGGATTTTGCCCCCTATGACGGCCAGGCCGATTGCGTTGTGATGATCGGTCCTGTCTTTCGCAGTCTGGCAATCAGGGACATTCAGAATACTATCTCTCTGAACGATTTTACAAACCAGGTGGAATTTGCCCGTCTTGCAAGGGAACTTAACAGCAAAGCAAGGGATCAAATTCTGGAAGGCGTCGACTTTTCTCAACACATAGGCCAGGAAGCTGAGATAATCGGCGTATTTGCATATGAAGGCCGGGGCAGTTCCATAGAATTAATGCCTGTGCGTTTATCTCTTAAATAGCAGGTAGTATATGGATGAAATAGTCCTGGAAGCCAGAGAAATTACAAAACTATATCCGGGAACCATTGCTCTGGACAAGGCTGATTTTAAGGTCCGTAAAGGCAAGGTAAATGTCCTTGTCGGTGAAAACGGCGCCGGCAAATCCACCATGATGAAAATTGTTGCGGGGGTTGAAACAAAATCATCGGGATCAATTTTTATCCATGGAAAGGAAGTAAACTATACTACACCCAATGAAGCCATAAGCCATGGAGTTGGCATTATCTACCAGGAGCTTAATCTTTTCCCCAATATGAGTATTGCTGAAAACATATTCATGACCAGGGAAATCAAAAAAAACCCCATTACGGTTGATCATGCCGGACAGCAGGAAAAATCAAAGCAGTTTTTGAATAAACTCAAGCTTGATGTTCCTCCGGAAACACTGGTTGGCAATATCCGCGTCGGCCAGCAACAGCTTGTGGAAATTGCCAAGGTGCTTTCCCAAAATGCAGAGATCATCATCATGGATGAGCCAACCTCGGCGCTTACAGAAGCGGAGGTTTCTACCCTTTTTACAATAATTGAAGAGCTAAAGAAAAACGGAGTAACTGTTATTTATATTTCCCACCGTTTGGAAGAAGTAATACACATAGGCGATTATATTACAGTCCTAAGGGACGGAAAATTTATTGAAGAACAAAAAATTTCCGATATCAATATACCCTGGATCATCGACCGGATGACCGGCGGTCATAAAATAGAAAATGTATACGCTGCGCGGGAGATGGGAGAAACCCTGCTTTCCGTAAAAAATATTTCTCTTGTGAAGCAGACGGGAATCGGGTATGTACTGAACGATGTTTCGTTTTCCCTTAAGGCCGGGGAAATTCTTGGACTGTACGGACTTTTGGGCGCAGGAAGGACTGAGCTTCTTGAATGTCTTGTCGGCGCCCGTAAAGACTATACCGGGATAATTGAGCTTAACGGAAAAAAGGTCGCATCAGGGGATGTTAACGGACGCATCAAGGATGGTTTTGCCCTTATTCCCGAAGACCGAAAAACCCTGGGGATTTTCCCAAATTTAATAATACTGGAAAATATGGCGATGTCCGCCCTAAAACGTTTTTTTAAACGCATGTTTCTCCGTCCAAAGCTGGAGAAAGAAGCCGTGGACGGTACAGTGGGAGATCTGAGCATAAAAACCGCTTCCATCTTGAGTTTGATTACTTCCCTATCCGGCGGAAATCAGCAAAAGGTAATAATAGGACGGAGCCTCTTGACCTATCCCAGGGTTCTTTTGATGGATGATCCAACCAGAGGGATAGATGTTGGCAGCAAGTACGATGTATATGAAATCTGCAAAAAACTCGCGGGACAGGGAATAGGCATAATTTTTGTTTCCTCTGAAATGCAGGAGATGCTTTCTATTCCGGACCGGGTATTGGTACTTTCACAGGGGCGGCTTAAAGGTGAATTTAATCACGAAGATATAACCGAAGAGAAACTGGTTGCCGCCTCCGCAATTACCATCACACAAAAATCAACGGAGGAATCGGCATGAGCATCAATAAACCGGGACATATTAATTTTGCCCAGGTGGCAATGAAGATGAGGGCCTATATAGCGCTGATTGCCCTGCTTGTTTTTTTTAGTTTTGCGATTCCCAACTTTCTTACCTCTCTAAGCATAATCACAATGATACGGCATGTGGTCCTTAATGCCATTGTTGCAATCGGAGTCACTTTTGTAATTCTGACCGGAGGCATTGACCTTTCAGTGGGTTCCATAATCGGCTTCTGCGGGATGATAGCCGGCGGATTGATATATGAAGGTCTCAATCTTAAATTATTGGGCATTACCATTTATTTTTCAGTACCCATGGTTATTTTAATTACCGTGATCATTGGAACTTTAATAGGCCTGTTCAACGGCATATTGGTTACAAAATTCAATGTAACGGCTTTTATTGCCACTATGGGTTCAATGTACATTTTCAGGGGGCTTGGAATGCTCCGTTCTGACGGCAGAACTTTTCCGAATCTGATTGGAAGCCCTGAACTCCGCAATACCGGTTTTCCCCTGCTGGGATCGGGAGCATTTTTGGGTGTCCATTATACAATAATAATAATGGTGGTTTTAATAATCATCGCCGTGTATCTTGCGAAGAAGACGCCTTTTGGCCGGTATATATATGCCGTTGGGGGCAATGAAAACGCCGCCAAACTTTCCGGCATTCAGGTAGCAAAGGTTAAAACAATTACATTTATGATAAGCGGCGGATGCGCCGCCATTGTGGGTCTGATAATTACATCCGAACTTGTAGCGGCACATCCTGCAACAGGTACCGCATACGAAATGAACGCCATCGCCGCAACGGTTTTGGGCGGCACATCTCTTGCGGGAGGCAGGGGATCCATAGGCGGTGCGGTACTTGGCGCATTTGTCATCGGCATACTCAACGACGGCATGGTGATGATGGGTGTATCTTCATTCTGGCAGACGGTTATTAAGGGCGTAGTGATTATTTTGGCGGTAATATTTGATCAGATGCAGAACCGGGGCCCGGTTAAAAGCAAAGTCAAAGCCTTAAGAAAACAACAAGAAAAACAAGGAGCGTAAAACAATGGACATAGCAGGCAAGAAACCATGTCTGGGCCTGGTTGTAAGCAACAGGGCATTTTTTAATCCCGCCCTGGCATTGAAAGGACGGCAGGAAGTTATATCGGTTCTTGATTCCCTTGGCTTTGATTACATTATTCAGGATGAAAAAGCCACAGTATCAGGTTGTGTAGAAAATTACCGTGATGCCCAAATTCTGGCGGAAGAATTCAAAAAACACCGGGATAATATTGACGGCATTCTGGTGGTACTTCCCACTTTTGGAGATGAGGTTGCGGTAACCGAGACTATACGCCTTTCCGGTCTTGATGTACCGGTACTGGTTCAGGCCTGCAATGATGATCCTTCAAAAGTGGATGTTAAAAGCCGCAGGGACGCATTCTGCGGAAAAATCTCTGTATGCAATAATTTGTTTCAATACGGTATTCCTTTTACCGATACTACCTATCACACATATGATCTCTCCTCCAAAAAATTTAGAAAGGACATTGGTGATTTTAGCGCAGTATGCCGGGTGGTAAAGGGGATAAAGAATTTGCGTGTAGGAGTTATCGGCACCCGGCCTACTGCTTTTCAAACCATGCGTTTTAGTGAAAAGATTTTGCAGCAGTACGGAATTACAGTAGTTCCTGTGGATCTTTCGGAAATACTGGGCCTGGTTAATGCTCTAAAAGACGACGATCCGGAAGTAAAGGCCAAAATAAACGGCATTAAGCAATACGGTACAATCGAAAGTAATGTACTGCCGGCCAACATTGTCAAACAGGCAAAGTTTTCGGTTATTGTGGAAAAATTTGCCAATGACAATAACCTAAAGGCAATGGCAATTCAATGCTGGAATTCCCTTGAAGCCAATTATGGCTGCGCCGCCTGCCTTACCATGAGTATGATGGGAGACCTCTTAATGACGCCGGGAGCCTGCGAAGCCGATGTTTGCGGAGCGGTTTCCATGTACGCCCTGGACCTTGCCTCCAAAAATGCGGCAGCCCTGCTTGACTGGAACAATAACTATAACGAAGAAACAGAAATTTGCATAAATACACATTGCTCCAATTATCCCAAAAGCTTTTTTGGAACTGATATAGCAATAGGCAACCTTGATCTGTTGGGCGAAACTTTCGGCGGCGATCGCTGCTTCGGCGCAGTAAAGGGCCATGTAAAACCCGGGGACATGACTTTCTTCCGTATCTCAACCGATGACACGAAAGGCAATATCAAGGCTTATCTTGGCGAAGGCGCCTTTATCGACAGGGAATTTAACATGGACGGCGGCATTGCTGTCTGCCAGGTAGCCGGACTCCGCAAGCTGCTTGCAACCATCTGCCAAAACGGTTTTGAGCATCATGTGGCCATGGTAAGATCCCATGTAGCGGATATTGTATACGAAGCCGTATCAAAGTACCTGGGCTGGAAAGTCTACTACCATAACCGTCCCTCGGATCTTCCCGAGCTGCTGTAGGGTAATAGAAATTTTTTAAGAAGCAGAAAGCCGGCTTCCTGGGATTCTTAAGTCATCATTACTCAATTTTATCTTTTCCTTGAGGTATTTTGTGGTTAAAAGCCAAGAATTGACATTGTATAATTGAAGCACTAAAAATACAGAAAGTTGAAATTTTTCAGCTCCAGCCGGACTAATAGCGCCTTATACCAGATAATATATATGTTATAATGAGCATTCAGCCACTGGCGCAACTTCAGGGAATAAAAACACAAAATAGGTAGTGGAATTTCTGGACATAAGTTGACTTTTAGGCTATACTAGGTATATACTTAATGTGGAGGGAAAGTATTATGCTTACGACCATACAAAAGTGGGGAAACAGCCAGGGTGTTCGATTGCCAAAGACCATTTTGGACAAGCTATTTCTTAAGGAAAACGATCAAGTAGAAATAAATACAGAAAATAGCTCTATCATTATCAGGAAAGCTACACGTAAACGCCGTGCAATAAAGAGCCTTGAAGAGTTGTTTTCCAATTATACAGGAAATTATAAATGTGAAGAGTGGGACACAGAAAAGATTGTGGGTAAAGAAGTCTGGTGATGTCTTATAAGCCAAAACAAGGAGACATAATTTTTCTGGATTTTAATCCACAAACTGGTCATGAAACCGCCGCCAAGCCGCAACGCGGACCAGTTTCCCCTCCGGCGCAGAGGGGAAGACTTCCTGCAATTATTGTAAGCAATGAACAATATCATATACGAACCAATTTGGCTCTTGTATGCCCCATAACAAATACAATAAGCGATTTCCCAATGCATATCAAACTTGACAACAGAACCAATACAACCGGAGAAATTATGTGTGAGCAGGCAAAGTGCCTGGATATAAATGCAAGAAACGCATCGTTCAGCGAATCGGCGCCAGAGGATATCCTGGATAATGCGATTGACATGATATGTGCAATTGTTGAATAGAAGCGAGCAGGGGTGAGTCTTGAAAAGAAAAGAGCCTAAAGCCCAATCCGTGGTCTCAATTAATGAAGCTGCTCTCCTAAAAAACATAACAAAAATCATTGAATTGCGTAAAAATCGCGCAGGAGCTTTCGCCAACCGGGAAGTAACATTGATGTATTGGGAAGTAGGCCGCTACATTGGTTCGGTATTACTGGGCGGCGAACGCGCTGAATACGGCAGAAAGATTCTTGCGACACTATCGCATGAATTGACAATGAAATATGGCAAGAGTTTTGAACTACGTAGCCTTAGACGTATGGTTCAATTTGCAGAAGTTTTTCCGGATATTAAGATTGTGTCGACACTGTCGACACAATTGAGCTGGTCTCATTTTATTGAGATATTGCCACATGAGAACGAAAAAGCTAGGCTTTATTACGCAAATGATGCGGTTACAAGACATCTTGGTGTCCGTGATTTGCGCCTTCAAATATCCCGAAAAGCCTACGAAAGGCGGGAAATAGCAAATACACAGCTTTCTGAAAAATCAACTGTACCCTTCAATGTCTTCAAAGACCCTTATCTTTTGGATACATTGGGTTTAAAAGATAATTTCCTGGAATCCGATCTTGAAAAAGCCATCCTTACAGAACTCGAAGCTTTTATCCTCGAGTTTGGCCATGGATTCACTTTTGTTGAGCGTCAAAAACGCATGACAATGGATGATGAAGACTTCACGCTCGACCTGCTTTTTTTTCACCGTATTCTAAAACGTCTTGTAGCGGTTGAATTGAAAATTGGGAAATTTATCCCGCAGTACAAAGGACAAATGGAATTTTACTTAAAATGGCTTAATAAGTATGAACGGCATGATGATGAAAACGTTCCCATAGGTTTAATTCTCTGTACCAAGGCAAGCCGAAACCAAATTGAACTTCTTGAATTGGATAAAGCCGGAATAGCCGTTGCCGAATATTGGACAAACCTGCCGCCAAAAGCATTGCTTGAAGAAAAGATAAAGTCAATTTTGTTGGAAGCTCAAGAACGTCTTGAACGAAGGAGATTACTGTCTGACGAAAAAAGTAAAAAGCAGATTGATTATTTTTATGAAGCTAAGGATGGTGAAGAGGGGGATTTGCTTTGAACGGATATATAGAGAATATTGAAATGGATTTATTGGGGTATGAGAAGGGTTGTCCGAGCCGGATAAATACGGTGCTGAGAGAAGTTATGCTGCGGAGTGAGCAGAGGTGAGAATATAGGAGATAATTAGCAATGATAGCCAGGGTTTACATTGACACCTCTATAATTGGAGGTTATTTTGATGATGATTTTGCTGTTGACACAAAAGCCTTGTTTGCCCGCATGGAAAACAAAGAAATTATCTTTCTTATTTCCAGTGTCTTGCAGCAAGAATTACAAAAAGCGCCTGATAACGTGCGGAATTTATTGGATAAATATGACGATAGTTGTTTTGAATATATTGAATTAACAGAAGAAGCGATAGATTTAGCAGATAAATACATAGATGAAAAAGTTGTAGGGAAGACCAGCGTCAATGATTGCCGTCATATTGCACTGGCTACAATAGTAAAGGCTGATGCCTTGGTTAGCTGGAATTTTAAACATATAGTAAACCTAAATCGCATTAAAGGGTGTAATGGCGTCAATCTTAAGCATGGTTATTCGATTGTGTAAATAAGAAGCCCAAAGGAGTTATTAAAATATGAAAGTGATTAATAAGGAAAAGTTTGACTGTATTAAAATGAAGGAACAATTACAGGCTTATGTTTATGCCGAGACCAAAAACATGACTAAAGCAGAATTATTGCATTATTTTAACGACTGCAAAGGGAAAAAACCATCCAAGGTATACCAACAGGGGAATTCTTAAAAATGCTGATTAAGGAGGTCACATGCCTAAAAAAGGCCGTTCAGATTCGCTTAGGTGCCAATGTGCTGGCGGATAAATGCAATGCTGAGAGAAATTATGCTACGGAGTAGGCAGAGGTTAAAAAGGTAAACCAATGGGACATGAGCGTATAGGATTTTTACCAAAATCTCAGTCATGGAATAATATTATCAACCAGCTGAAACTTTTTGATAATAATCCTAATACCATCTCAAAAATTGCTGATAATACATTAGAAAACGTTAGAGCCTTATATAAAGAAATGCACAATAACGAGTCTTTATTTAGTGCAATAAAATTTCTGGCTATTTTGGCTATTTCTGCAAACAGAGAAAATCAATTAAATTTTCTTAATTCTAGTGGAATAAATATTAGCGAAATATCAATATTCGCATTAGCTTATGGTGTAAAAGAATATGTAAAAACAGAAAGAGGCTCTTTGGAAATTAATAAAATTACATGCGATTCGGTTTTAGAAGCAATAGTAAAATACGAACACAATAATAAAAATTTGCAAAATGAACTGTTTGAATCAACCAGAGAAAACCTTTGGAGCAAAATTGGTTCGGGCTCTAATTTTTGCGAACTGGCTCGCTTGTTTTTTGCATCTTTCACAGATAGACATTTACGATACTACTTAGAACGGGAAACAGCACATAGTATTGATAATTTTAGTAAAATAGAGAATTTTAAGAAAACTTTATATGAGCAAATTACTCAACATTCATATGAGACTGCAAAAATAATGCAATCATATGCCGCTGGATGGTTTAACAAATATGCGATTGCTGGTTCCCCATCCAATGAAGAAATAACCGGCTTTCTAAAGATTTCATTCGAAAAAATGAGAGAAGAATTTCGTCGTGAGGCTGTAAAGACATGAATGTACAGCAACCTCACTTGCATACAATATTTTGTGGTGAGTTATGTAAAATAGATAACTCAGATAGTAAACATTATAATCTTACATATTATGAAAATGGAATAATTAAGCCAAATGTTTACATCAATTTTATGAAATTTGTTTTAGATATCACAAGTTTACCTGAAAAAATTATTGATCTCTTAGAAATAGCAGCTTATATTTATGCAGCAGATAGATTAATATTCAGAGGTGACCGAAAAAGTCTCAATAATTATGGTTGGACACGATCTTTTTTATTCAACATCCCAGTACGTGACTTTAATTTTTGGAACAACAATTATACAATAAATGCTTTATCATCAGCATTACTGTTCATGATGGGTGATAGAAATATTGATTTCAAGTTTGAAAAGTATAAAAATGACCCTCTATTATCAGCATACCAACCTTCTTTATTTAATGATTACTATGTTTCTTTAGATGAGTCTGAAAACACAGAAATTTTGCTATTTTCTGGCGGCTTAGATTCATTATCGGGAACAATAGAATATTTGAACATTTATCCAAATAAAAATATATGTTTAGTTACGCACAATTCAAACACCTCTACAATAAAAACCACCAGAAAATTAGTTGAATACTTGAAATCAAAATATGGCGAAAAAAGGATAAAGCATTATCAATTTGAGTGTCACCTTATGAATTTGACTAATAGTCGTGAAGAATCACAAAGAAGTCGGATGCTTCTGTATTCAGCTATTGCTTTTTCGCTATCCATTTGTTATAAGAAAAATAGTTTCATTGTTTTTGAAAATGGAATTACTAGCATGAACATTCCTAAACAGGCCGATTTATTCCATGCCAGATCTAGCCGTACAACACATCCTCGAACTTTAGGACTACTTAAAGAATTTTATTCACTCTTTTCCAATACTTTTATTATTAAAGCCCCTTATTTTTGGAAGACAAAGACAGATATCATTAAAACATTTGAAGAATATAATGAGGTTGATCTAATTACAAGTTCTGTTTCTTGTAGTAAAACAAGAACAAAACCTTTGTTTTTTGAACATTGTGGGTGTTGCTCACAATGCATTGAAAGACGATTTGCAATTTATTCTATAAATTATGAGGAAATATTTGATAGCTATGCAAAAGATTTTATTAATGAAACAAACGACAATGAAACAAAACAACGTTTATACAATTTATTACATTTTGCATCAATGAAGGAAATAAAAGATGTAAATACTTTTCAAGAAAAATATTTTAATGAAATAACTGATATAATACCTTATCTGGACGGAACTAATCCTGAAGAAAAAGTAGATTCTATATACAGCTTAATCTTAAAAAATAATGTTTCAATAATACTTGGCGCAACCAATATGAGAAACAAGCATGATAAAATTACCCAAGAAAAACAGGAGAATTCTTTATTAAAAATGCTCGCAGAAGGTGAAATTCTTCGTTCTCCAATTTTTATCAGAATTTCTGAATTAGATAATATTCTTTCAATTACAATACCTAAAATGTTTCAGTCCGAACGACCAAAAGATGAGAAGGACTTAAATGATAAAATTGAGGCCGTCCTGTCAAAATTAGGTAGATTTGAACGCGAGTATCTTCCTCTTCTATTTGGGATTACTAAATATATTCCTGATCATTCAAAAGATAATCTATTAATAGAATCAAAATACATTCGCGGAAAAACAACAAAAAGCAAAGCAACTGAGGGAATTTCTGCCGATATAACAAAAATACAGGAAGCTTTTGGCATTTTCTTTATAGTCTATGATCCAGATCATTTAATTACTGATGATAATGTTTTTATAGAAGCATTTGAAAAAAAGAGAGAAAACTGTTATGTAAGGATTTACCGATGAAATAATTATTTTTAGTTTGATAGAAACAACACAGGAGCCCCCCATGCCTAAAAAGAAACCTGAAATAGACA
>JGI24702J35022_10003022_pt1 | contig 10168 bp, 8 predicted proteins | sample TergutTh196P4_FD_35022 | JGI IMG/M metagenome (IMG submission 35022)
TATCCGTATATGTGCCGCCAACATCAAGCTTGCCGCCTTCAAGCACGCTGCCGTTGCCGAGGGTCACGTTTTGCGCATACGTATCGCCCGCGCCCAGCAACTGCGCGTTAGCCCGCACCGTCAGGTCGCCATTCCCGCCGTTGATATTGCGATCACCGACGCCGGTATCAACCACCGCGCCTTGCGCGAGCGTAAGGTTGCCGAGGGTGGCGATGCCCTCGGATGTAAAGCCGGGATTCGCCGCTGTGCCGTCGCCGGTCGCGCGTATGGTGACGTCTCCGCCGCGGAATGCCGCCATGCCGCTCAGCTTGACAATGCTGTCCGCGGTATCCGTATATGTGCCGCCAACATCAAGCTTGCCGCCTTCAAGCACGCTGCCGTTGCCGAGGGTCACGTTTTGCGCATACGTATCGCCCGCGCCCAGCAACTGCGCGTTAGCCCGCACCGTCAGGTCGCCATTCCCGCCGTTGATATTGCGATCACCGACGCCGGTATCAACCACCGCGCCTTGCGCGAGCGTAAGGTTGCCGAGGGTGGCAATGCCCTCGGATGTAAAGCCGGGATTCGCCGCTGTGCCGTCGCCGGTCGCGCGTATGATGACGTCTCCGCCAAGGAATGCCGCCATGCCGCTCAGCTTGACAATGCTGTCCGCGGTATCAGTATATGTGCCGCCAACGGTAAGGTCATTGCCTGTAAGCAGGCTGCCGGCTTCCAATGTCAGAGAACCGGTGACGTTCACGTCGCCGCTCAGGCGGGCCTCACTGCCGCCATAGGCATAGAAGTTGCCTGTGGCGGTAAGGTTATCGCCTGTAAGCGTGCCGCCCCCGCTGTAGCCGAGCGTCACGTCATTCGCGGAAATATCCCCCGCTGCCTGCAATGTCGAGTTTTTCTTCACCCACAAGTTGCTGCCGATAACGGCATCGCCGCCAGTGGTGGTGACCGTGGCGCCGTCCGTGCCGTTGCCGATGATCAGAGCGCCCTCTGTCCGCAATGCGTCAGAGGTAAAGCTGCCGTAAATCTCCCTGTCCGCCGCGCCCAGAAACTCCGCCGCGCCGCTCAGGTTCACAGCGCTGCCCGCGTTGTCCGCATACTGCCCGGCGGCGGTCAAAGAAGTGCCGATCAACGACGCATCGGCAAGCTGCAACTTCGCATTCGAATTCACTGTTATGGGGCCGCTTTGGAGCGTTGCATTGACGAGCGCAAACGTGCCCGAGACAATGTTGGTATTGCCAATGACGTCCAACGTGGCTCCATCGCTGACGGTGAACGTGCCGCCGGGGATGGGGATGGTATTATCACTCTCGACACCGACATTCACTCGAAGCTCGCCGGGCGTAGCCGTGCTTCCGATCGTCAGTGTTCTTCCATCGCCCGTAATGCCCCAGCCGTCCGTATACCGAACGGTTAAATTGCCTATGGCGCTGTGCTCGGGGACGCCGTCCAGTATCAGTGGACATGGATATGTATCCGTTCTGTCGGCAAGAATGGCTGTGTCGCCAGTACCGGGTTGCCCCGTATTCCAGTTGCCGGGGGAGTACCATTCATTATCTGTGGCAGGCTCTGTGGTCTGACGCCGCATGGTCGCCGCAACCCCCTCCTCCGGCCACAGCAGGACCGCGCCGAGCACAAAGAAAAGCGGCAGGAAAAGCAAAGGCTTCACGGCCCTTGAAAGCCACGAACAAACTTGTATGCAAAAGCGTTTGGAGGAGGTCATAACGGCCTTCCTTGCAATTTTTTGCAATATGTCATGCCGCGGACGCGGCAAAATTTTCCGGAAATTAGCATAGCATCTTACATACCGCAGGCGCGACAGTCCTTCAATACCCCTTGATCGGCCGGAACGGGAAAAACTTGAGGCAATAATTTCCCGCAAGGACAAAAACTTGCAAAAAGCAGTCCTATGATACCCTACATTGTATATTCCAAACAACGAAGACGGCGTAAAAGCCTCCGGGCAAGACGCGCTCTTTGCGCGGGACGGCTGTCGATAGCAAAGCTTGTCGATGCAAAACCTTGAAAAGGAGAAAAACATTCTGTATGCTTGCACGAGACAATTCCGTCCATGCGGTGTGGGCGGGCATTGCGTGTGTATGAGGAGACGCCATGAAACGACTTCTTCCCGCCCTGCTGCTCATGCTGGCGTTTTCCGTCCCGGCCCTTGCCAAAAGCTATATCAACGGCATCGACGCCGACAATCCGCCCTTTGCCTATGTTGACGAAAAAAGCGGCAAACCCGCCGGCTTTGACGTGGAATCCCTGGACTGGATCGCCAAAAACATGGGCTTTGAAGTCAAGCACACGCCCATTGCCTGGGAAGCCATCATTCCCATGTTGCTCGCCGGAAAAATCGACATGATCTGCTCCGGCATGAGCATTACCGTGGAGCGCGCGCGGCTGGCGGCCTTTTCCGATCCTTACTGGAAGGTGTATAATGTCTTCGTGGTCGGCAAGGACTCTGATCTTACCGTGGCCGCCATTCTGACCCAAAAACTCAAAATCGGCGGCCAGCGGGGCACGAGCGAAACCGCCGCGCTCGTCAGGATGCAGAAGGAGCAACATCTGCGCTTTGAAGTGCGCCTGTACGACTCCGGGTTCCAGATGATCGAGGATGTGATCAACGGCCGCATCCAAGCTGCGCTTATGGATTCCCAGCCCGCGCAGGATGCCGTCTCCCACGGCAAGCCGATTAAAATCGCGGGCGTCCACGGGGAACCCGTGTCGTTCGGCGTGGCCTTGCGCAAGGACAACGCGGCGCTGTTACAGCTCGTGAACGACGGCTACAAAAAGCTGACGGCCGACCCCTTCTGGCAGCAGCTGCAGCAAAAATACGGCTTACAGCCTTTGCATTAGCGGGCGCGGCATCCGGCGCTTGTCTGAAACGCGTTCCCCTATGCGGCAATGAGAGTATTTCTCTCACCAAATACTCCTCGCGGGCCACGCCGGCCGACCAGCTGCTGCGCCTGCTTGAACACCAATTCCGCATTCCCGGCTTCACCCTGGAGGGGCAGGCATGCAGAAAAAACGGATCATTGTGGGCGTCAGCGGGGCAAGCGGCATGCCTGTGGCTGTCGCGTTGCTGGAAGCCCTGCGCGGCTTTTCGGACTGGGAAACGCACCTGATCCTTTCCAAAGGCGCCGAGCGCGCCTTACACTGCGAAACAGACCTGACGCCCGACGCCCTGCGCGCCCTGGCGCTTTGCAGCCATGACCCCGAAGACGTCGGCGCAGCCGTGGCCAGCGGCACTTTCCGGACAGAAGGCATGATCATCGTGCCGTGCAGCATGAAAAGCCTCGCGGGCATCTCCTGCGGCTATGCGGACAACCTGCTGCTGCGCGCGGCGGACGTCTGCCTGAAAGAACGCCGTCCCCTGGTCCTGGCGGTGCGCGAAACGCCCCTGCATGCCGTGCATCTGGCGAATATGCGGCGTCTTGCCCGGATGGGAGCGGTGATCATGCCCCTGATGATGAGCTTTTATTCGCGCCCCCGCTGCCTGGAAGATATGACGCGGCATATGGCGGGAAAGCTTCTGGATGTCTTCGGGCTGGAGATGCCGGGCTTCCGGCGCTGGGGCGAATGAGGCAAGGTGAGCGCTGTTGTTGCAGCGAAAGCAGTGTGCCGTCAGACGATGCGGCGTACAAGCGCCGTACTTTTTCGGAGTGCGCATGTCCGATATCAAGGTCAGAGAGGTTAAAAACGCCGGGCAGATGCGCATGTTTCTGGATCTGCCGTACGACGTGCATCGCGGGCATCCGCTCTGGGTGCCGCCGCTCAGGCAGCAGGAACGGGATCTGCTTACGCCGGGCCGGCATCCCTTCTGGAACGATGCGGAAGGCATACTTTTCCTTGCCCTGCGCGGCGACACGCCTGTGGGACGCATCGCGGCCTTTGCGGATCGCAAGGCGAACGCCTACGCGCAGCAGACCATCGGCGCCTGGGGCTTTTTTGAATGCCTCAATGACATGCTTGCGGCGCACGCGCTGTTCGATGCCGTGCACGACTGGCACGCCGCCAGGAACGCGCGCTTTCTGCGCGGGCCTCTCAATCCCTCCACCAATTACACCTGCGCCATGCTGGTGGACGGATTCGACAAAGCGCCCAGCATCATGATGCCCTGGAATCCCCCGTATTATCCCATCCTGGCGGAATCCTGGAACATGCGCAAAGAACAGGATCTCTTCGCCTATCTGTTCACGCGCGATGCCATGAACACTTCGAATATGATCAATAAGGAGCTCGCCCTGGTGAAAGAACACGGCGAATTCAGCGTCCGTCTCTCCTCCAAGCCCACGCTGGAGGCCGATATCGCGCTGATGCTCGATATCTACGCTACAAGCTGGGCCGACAACTGGGCCTTTTGCCCGATTTCCGAGGCGGAAGTCGCGCGCCATATCGCGGAGCTCAAACGCGTGCTCGATCCCGAACTTTTTGCGCTCTTCTACCACAAGGGCGAAGCCGCGGGAGGCATGTTGGCTTTGCCCAACCTCAACCCGCTGCTCAAAGCGCTGAACGGCTCCTTCGGGCTCCTCACGCCCTGGCACTTTCTGCGTACCCGTTCCCAAGTCGCCAAGGGCTATCGCCTGCTGCTGTTAGGGGTAAAGCCGCAGTACCGCATGCTGGGGCTGCCGCTTCTGGTGCTGGACGTCATGTTCGACTGCGCGCGCAAGCGTCCTGATCTGCAATGGGTGGAAGCTTCCTGGGCGCTGGAGGACAATGACCGGATTAACCAGCTCATCGAGGATTTCGGCGGCGTGCTGGACAAGCGCTACCGCATCTACCGTCGGGAGATGATACAAGGTGCCTGACCCCATGCCGCAACGTATCCTGCTGACCGGGGGCACCGGCTTTGTGGGACGCCATCTGGCGCGGACACTCGCCGGACACGCGGAACTTTCCTGCATGGTTCGCGCCGCTTCGCGCAGCGATCTTCTGCCGCCGGGCACACGCGTTTTCCAGGCGGACATTGCCAAAGGGCAGGGTATGGATGCCGCAATGGAAAGACAGGATTGCCTTATCCATCTGGCGGGCACCCTGTTTGCCGCCTCCTGGCGGGACTATCTGAACGGCGCCGTCCTGCCGGCGAAGCAGCTCGGCGCGGCGGCGCGGCGCTCCGGAATTCAACGCATTGTGGTGGTATCAAGCCTGGCGGCCACAGGTCCCTGCGCCCAAAGCCCCGGCGTGGCTGATGATGCCCCCCCCGCGCCTGTTTCCGCCTACGGCTGGTCAAAATACATGGCGGAACTGGCCTTTGCCCGGGAGCTTTCCCCGGACCGTCTTGTCGTGCTGCGCCCGCCCATCATCTACGGCCCCGGGGATAAAGGTCTGCTGCCCTGTTTCAAAGCCGCGAAATTCGGCCTTATCGCGGTTCCCGGCAGGCCCTTTCCCGTTTCCGCCGTACATGTCCGGGATGCGGTGCAGGGCGTGCTGTGCTGCCTCAAGACCAAGGCGCGGGGCGTCTACCACATCAATGACGGCACGGAACACAGCATGGCCTCGCTGGGTCTTGCCATGGCAGCCGCCTTCGGCCGCAAGGCGCTGGTGCTGCGCATGCCGCGCCCGCTGCTGGCCGCCTCGGCCGCGCTGGCGAATCTTGCCGCCGGCCTCGGTCTGCCGCCCGGTTCCTGGAACATGGACAAGTACCGCGAATCCTGCGCCGAAGGCTGGCTGTGCTCTGCCGCGCGCATCACGGCGGAACTCGGATACGCGCCTTCCATGCCTTTGCGGGAAGGCATGGCGGACGCTGTCGCGGGATACAGACAGCTGGGCTGGCTGTGAGCATGAACATCACCCTGCAGAATCTCTCCAAGGCCTTGGGCGGGCGGGATATTTTCACGGATTTTTCTCTGGATCTGGATGAGGGCGTGCGCCTGTGCGTATGCGGCGCAAACGGCACGGGCAAATCCACGCTGCTGCGCATCCTCGCCGGGCAGGAAGCGCCGGATGCCGGCAAAGTGCTCATGCCGCGCGAATGCCGCCTGGGCTATGTGGAACAGGAACTCGACGCCGCGACTCGGGAACGCCGTCTGCTGGAATGGGTACAGGATGCGCTGCCGGACTGGAACGAGTTCTGGCGGGACTGGGAAAAGGCGGCGGCGGCTCATGATGATGCGGCCATGCTGCGCCTGACGGATCGCCAGCATGCGCTGGAAGCGCGCTATGGCTACAATCCTGAACAACGGGCTCGCGAAGTCCTCAGCGGGCTTGGGTTTACGGAGAGCCGCCTGCAACGCCGTCTGGGACAACTTTCCGGCGGCTGGCAGGAACGCGCCAAGCTGGCGCGAGTGTTGACTGCCGGAGCGGACGTCCTCCTGCTCGATGAACCCACGAACCACCTGGATATTGAAGCGGTGGAATGGCTGGAGTCTTTTCTGCTTGCTTTCAAGGGCGTGCTGGTTTTCGTGGCGCACGACCGCATTTTCATGGACAAGATAGGCACGCATATCCTCTATCTTGGCGGCGCCCGGCCGGTGTTCCGCAAGACCGCTTTTACGCGCTTTCTCGCCATGCAGGAAGAACTGGAAGCGCAGAAAGAACGGGAAAACAAACGCCTGAGCGACGAAATTCAGCGTAAAACGGCTTTTGTCGAGCGTTTCCGGGCCAAGGCCACCAAGGCGCGCCAAGCGGCGTCACGCCAAAAAATGGCAAAAAAGCTGGAAAAAGAGCTGGAAAACTTCCAGCCGGAATTGCGCCGCAAGGAGCTCAACTTCCGGTGGCCGGATCCCGCCCGGGCGGAAAAGCTCATCCTCAGCACTACGGACATGGAATACCGCTTTCCGGACGGCGGCAGCAAATGGCCGCCTCTCTCCTTCAATATTTACCGGGGCCAGCGCATTGCCCTGGTAGGCCGCAACGGCAGCGGCAAGTCCGTGTTGCTGCGGGTGATCGCCGGACTCCGGAAACAAAGCGGCGGCGCTTTGAACAGGGGCGCGCTGGTGCGCCTTGGCTATTTCAGCCAGCACCAGATGGAGACCCTCCAGGCGCGGAGTACGGTGCTCGGCGAAATCCGACGCCTGAGCGACCCGCGCACGAATGAAGAAGAACTCATGAGCGTGCTGGGGCTCTTTTTGCTGGGACAACGCTTTTTTGAACGCAAGGTGGACACGCTTTCCGGCGGGGAAAAAAGCCGTCTGATCCTGGCCGGCCTGTTTCTGGCGCGCTGCAACTTTCTGGTGTTGGACGAACCCACCAACCACCTGGACCTGGAAAGCCGCGAAGCGCTTATTTCAGCCCTGGACGCTTTTGCGGGAACCCTGCTCATCGTGGCGCACGACCGCTGGCTGCTTTCGGCGGTTGCCGAACAGGTCTGGCTGCTGAACGCGCAGGGCCTCACCGTGTATGAAGACGGATTTGAACAATACGACGAAGCTCGCCGGACCGCGCAAAGCGCCGGAGAACACCCGAAGCGGGAGGCGGCATCCTCGCGCGATGAACAGCGCCGCGCCAAGCGCGAGGAAGCCGAAAAACGCAATGCGCTTTTCCGTAAGACGCGGCCCATGCAGGAAGAATATGTCCTGCTGGAACAGGAATTAGCGGCGCTTTTCACGGAACAGCACGATGTGGAAGGCAGACTGGCCGACCCGGAGATCTATGCCGATACGTCCCGGTCCAATGCCCTGCTGCATCGCTTTGCCGAGATGAAAGACAGAAGCGAACGGATAGCGGCGCGCATGGACGCGCTGGAAGCGGAGCTTGAAAAGCTGGGCAGCGGCTGAGCCGCAATGAGCCATGACCGCATGAAGAGGAAATGTGTATGCGACGACATGCCGATCTGCTTGTGTTGCTTGCCTGCGCCGTGTGCGTCCTGTCCGCCTGCGCGGGCAAAGCAATGCGCGCCGAAGAAGAAACGTATTCCGGCACAATATACCGGGAGGGCGATCTGACCATAGACAGCGCCGGCGGTTTTGCCGCAGACACGACCGGCAAGCCCGCCAACGGCCTCTTGCGCCTCTACCATCCGAACGGACAGACGCACTGGGAAACGCAATGGGTTAACGGCAAGCTGAACGGCATGTCGAAACGCTATTACGAAAACGGGCAGTTGGAAAACGAAACGCCTTGGACGAACGGGCTGCCGTCCGGTATGGTCAACAGTTACTATCCCAACGGCAAACTTCACTATGCCGCGCCGCATGTCGCGGGGAAAAAGCAGGGCATGGCCAAGCTTTACGATGAACAAGGCCGCCTGCGGGTGGAAACCCCCTTTGTGCAGGGCAAGGAACACGGCATAGAAAAAAAATACGACACGGACGGCAAGGTGATGGAACAAGTCCGCCACGATCGAGGCAGGCAGCTGTCCCAAAAGAAAGAGACCGCTCAGCCGGAGGAAAAACCCCGACCCCAGGCCGCCAAAACCTATCACGAACACGAAATCGCGCTTGACCCGACAACATGGACAGCCGCCGACAGCACGGGCAAAGCCCTGACCGGCGCGTCACGGCATTATTTCCCCGGCGGACGGCTCAAAGAGGAATATTCCTGGCTGAACGGCAAACGGCATGGCCCGGCAAGAACCTATTACGAAAACGGGCAGCTGGAAAATGACATCCCCTTTGTCCACGGGAAGGAACAGGGACTGTGGAAGCGCTACCATCCAAACGGACAGCTGATGATGGAAAGCCCCTATGTGAGCGGCAAGGCGCACGGCCTCATGAAGATCTATTACGAAAGCGGCGGGCTGGGCGGCGAAATCACCTGGCTGCGGGGCAAGGAACAGGGGCTTGCCAGAACGTATTATGAAAACGGCAATCTGCTGGAAGAAAAGCCCTTTAGTAACGGCAAGGCGCACGGCACGGTGAATTTGTACGATGAAAACGGCGCGCTGAAAACACAGAAGCGTTATGCGCACGGACAGGAGATGCCCGATTAGCCGGCGCACGGCACACTGGCATAGCCGGCGCGAACCTGATATAGTGCGGCAAATATCCACACAGCCCATGAATACAGGAGTTGATATGCGCCTTTTCTCCGTCTTGCTGCTCATCCTCAGTCTGGCCCTTGCCTCGTCCGCCTTTGCGGCCCAAAAACAAGGCGCGAAAGCGCCCGCAAAAGCTCCGGACAATACGGCCGAACAAATATATCTGGACTCGGAAGTGGTGTTTGATGAGGTAAATCAATTTGCCTACGATCAAGCCGGCCTCCCCATCAGCGGCACCATACAACGCTTTTACCCGGACGGACGCCTGGCCTGGACAACCCAGTGGGTGAACGGCAAGCTGCACGGCATCACAAGGGGCTATTACGAAAATCGAAAGATCAAAGAGGAAACCACTTGGGTGAACGGCAAGCTGCACGGGCCCGCCAAATGGTATGACGAAAAGGGCAACCTGCGCCGGGAAACCATGTACGAAGACGATACAGATCCGGCAGCGCCCGCGGGCGCTCAGAAAGAAGATGCGTCCTCCGGACGGGACGGCGCCAAAGACACGCCCGCCGACCAGGGCAAAACCCCGGAAAAAGCCGAAAGCGGCAAGGACAAGGACCCGGAAAAGAAATAATGCGCGCCGCCCTGCCGATCCTCCTCTGCCTGTGCGTCTTGATCGTTGCCTGCCGGCCGAAACAGACCCCCGCGCGCATCTACCTGGAAAATGAAGTCCACCCGGATGCCCAGGGTAGGATGCTTGACGGGCACGGGATGCCGATCAGCGGCATGCTCCGGCGATATGCCCCTGAAGGGACCCTGGAGCAGGAAATCAGTTTTGTCGCCGGAGTACGGCACGGACGCATGAAATCATATTACGAAAGCGGGGGGATCAGGGAACAATACGACTACAGTCGCGGCTTGTTGAACGGCCTTGGAGAAACATATTATGAAAGCGGCCAGCTGGAGATGGAATGTCCGAGCCTGGGCGGCAATAAGCACGGCGTCTGGAAACGCTATTATGACAACGGCGCGCTGGAGTCCGAAAATCCGTATCATGACGATCAGGCGCACGGCGTGTGGAAACAGTATGATGAAAACGGCAGGCTGGCCCGGGAAATCAGTTTTAACCACGGCAGAATCTATGGCGTTGCGCGCGAATACGACGAAAACGGCAACGTGCTGAGCGAGATTCACGCCCGCTGAAACGTGGGCATACCTATGCGAAGCGCGCGTGGTTATTTTTCGCGTTCATACCCGCCCAGCAAAACAGACGTCCCCTCTCCCGAACCCTGGGCCTTGGGGCAGGCATGC
>JGI24702J35022_10003023_pt1 | contig 10164 bp, 4 predicted proteins | sample TergutTh196P4_FD_35022 | JGI IMG/M metagenome (IMG submission 35022)
CCGAATTGCGAAAAATATCGTCGAGCAACGTCACCACCATGCTCGCCGGCAACATCGCCGGCATGATCTCGTACCAGCGCAGCGGAGAACCCGGCGAAGACAACGCCGACTTCTTCATCCGCGGCGTCACCACCTTCGGATACAAAAAAGACCCATTGATCCTAATCGACGGCATCGAAGTATCCCGCACCGACCTGGCACGTATGCAACCCGACGACATCGCCAATTTCTCCATCATGAAAGACGCCACCTCCACCGCCGTCTACGGCGCCCGCGGCGCCAACGGCGTCATCTCCATCACCACCAAAGAAGGCGCCGAAGGATCGATTAGGATTTCGTTACGTGTTGAAAACGCATTTACCACGCCTACCAAAATGATCGAATTAGCCGACCCCATAACCTACATGCAGTTAGGCAACGAAGCCGTATTGACACGCAATCCGCTCGGAGCGACTCCGTATTTGAGGAGCAAAATTGACAACACTATCAGAGGCGCTAACAAATACGTTTATCCGGCCACTGATTGGTATAGCGAGATGTTCAAGGATTTTGCCACTGTGCAGCGCGTCAACCTGAATGCCAGCGGGGGCGGAAAAATATCCCGTTACTACCTGGCTGCCACATTCAACCAGGACAACGGCAACCTTAAAGTGGACAAACGAAACAATTTCAACAACAACGTTCGTTTACGCACTTACTCGTTCCGAACGAACATTAATATCAGCATGACCAGAACCACAGAGGCATCGCTTCGTCTGACCGGTAGTTTCGACGACTATACGGGCCCGCTCAATGGCGGTGCGGAAGTATACCGACAAGTGATGCGCACCAACCCTGTATTATTTCCACCTTATTATGCACCCGACGTAAACAATGAATTAACCGAACATATTCTTTTCGGCAATTACGGGACAGCAAACTATATCAATCCGTATGCCGAAATGGTACGGGGATATAAGGATTATTCACGAAGCAAGATTGATGCACAATTTGAACTGAAACAAGATTTGTCATTTTTGACGGAAGGTTTGTATATTAGAGGATTATTCAACACTTCGCGTTTTTCATACTTTGATGTTCAACGTTTTTATAATCCTTTTTATTATAACATAGGCAGTTATGACAGGCTTAATAATACATATACCCTGATGCCGCTAAATGAAGCTGCCGGAACCGAGTATCTTGGGTACAGAGAAGGAACAAAAGATGTGAGTTCGTCCACCTATATTGAGATCATGGGTAATTACGACCGCACTTTTGCCGGACGCCATACTGTGAGTGGGATGCTGGTATATACACTGCGAAATTCGTTGTCAGGGAATGCCGGCGATCTGCAACTATCTTTACCGCATCGTAATCTCGGACTGTCCGGGCGGTCTACCTATTCGTACATGGGTAAATACTTCGGGGAGTTCAATTTCGGTTATAATGGAAGTGAACGTTTTCACAAATCGCATCGTTGGGGATTTTTCCCGTCGGCTGGTCTTGCATGGACAGTATCTAAAGAAGATTTCTGGCATGTACCTTCGGTTACTAATCTGAAATTAAGAGCTACATACGGATTAGTGGGGAACGATGCCATCGGTAGTGACAGCGACCGTTTTTTTTATCTTTCGAATGTAGATATGGAAAATACAGTCAGGCAGGCACAGTTTGGACTACCTGGCAGTTATTATACTCTAACCGGCGTAAGGGTTGTACGAAGCGCTAATGAAGAAATTACGTGGGAAATCGCTCGAAAAACCAATCTCGGATTCGAACTTGGCCTGTTTGATAAGTTGACGATGGAAATGGATTATTTTCGCGAGCATCGAACTAATATTTTGATGAACAGACCAAGTATTACCACCATGGGGTTGACATCTATCGAAAGAGCTAATGTAGGTGAAGCCCGTGCATCTGGAGTGGACGGTTCCATCAATTACGAGAACTCGTTTGGAAATGACTTTTGGATAAAGGCCCGAGTGAATTATACGTTTGCAAGCAGCGAGTTTTTGGTATATGAAGAACCCGACTATGAGCAGGAGTATCGAAAACATAAGGGTCATTCCTTGTCGCAACAATGGGGTTTGCTTGCAGAGCGTCTGTTTGTTGACGACTATGAAGTGGCTAACTCGCCATTGCAACAACTTGGAGAATATGGCGCCGGCGACATAAAATACCACGATGTCAGCGGTGATGGGAAGATTACGCAAGAAGACATGGTACCTATCGGCTACCCTACCGACCCTGAAATCATTTACGGGTTCGGAATTTCTTTAGGAAATAAAAATATTGATTTTTCCTGTTTCTTTCAGGGATCAGCCCGTTCGAGTTTTTGGATCAATGCCGCATCTACTTCTCCTTTTGACAGTGAAGCCCAATTGCTAAAAGCGTATGCAGATAGCCATTGGTCGGAAGACAACAGGGACTCATACGCCTTATGGCCTCGATTGAGTTCCACCATAAACAGCAATAATGTGGAAACAAGAAGTTCCTGGTTTATGCGCGATGGCGCTTTTTTGAGGTTAAAGTCATTAGAAATAGGATATACGCTACCTTGGAAGCTCATGCAAAAAATACATCTGAACAATGCCCGTTTATACCTAAATGGAACAAATATATTGTGTTTCAGCAGATTCAAACTATGGGACATTGAAATGGGAGGCAATGGATTGGGTTATCCAATACAAAAATCATATAATATTGGAATTAATGTATCATTTTAAATCGTTGAAAGTCATGAGAAATAGAATTATCATATATAGTACAGTTATTTGGTTGAGTATATTCAACGCATGTGATTATTTGGACGTGGTTCCTGACAATGTAGCTACCATCGACAATGCTTTTACCAGTCGGACGACCGCTGAAAAATACTTGTTTACCTGTTATTCCTATATGGCTTCACATGCCTCCCTCGCTGCTCAAGCATATATGATCTGTGACGAGTTTTGGGCAGTATATCCAACGTCGAATATATATTGGTCTAATGCTCCNTTTGAAGTGATCGCTCGGGGCAACCAAAATGTGGTTAGTCCAATAATAGATTATTGGAATGGGTTAAATGGAGGTAAAAATCAGTTCCAAGGTCTACGTGACTGTAACCTGTTTCTTGAAAGAATGAACAATGACATCCCCGGTTTGTTCGAGTTTGAAAAGATAAAGTGGATTGCTGAAGTCAAATTTCTGAAAGCCTATTATCATTACTGGCTGTTACGAATGTATGGACCCATACCGCTTATTAAGGAAAATCTCCCGGTATCGGCAAGCGTTGAAGAGGTGTTGGTTAAAAGGGAACCGGTGGATGAATGTTTCGATTACATTGTCAGTCTGTTGGATGAAGCAATCGCTGACCTTCCATTGATATTAGAAAATGTAACGGTAGAAATGGGACGAGCTACCCAACCGATGGCCATGGCTTTAAAGGCAAAAGTGTTAGTGGAAGCTGCCAGTCCCCTGTTTAACGGAAACGCAGATTATTCTAACTTTAAACGCAAAGATGACGTCCAGTATTTTAACCAGACGTATGATGTGAACAAATGGGAAAAAGCGGCTGTAGCGTGTCGCGAAGCCATAGACAACTGTCATCTTGCCGGTTATAGTTTATATACATACCAACCGGGAATAGGCGAAACCTTAGCTGATGAAACCATTACAGAGTTAAGCATCCGTAACTGTGTGACGGAGTCTAATTACATAGTCCTTAATAAAGAGGTAATATGGGTAAATACAAATAGTTTATCGAGTGATCTGCAAGTAAGAACTACTCCGAAGATCGACCCTGTTACGCCACTTAACATTTTTCGACCGACAATTGCCCCTCCTTTAGCCATTGCCGAGATGTTTTATACAGCGCGTGGCATCCCAATAGATGAAGATCAAGAGTGGGAGTCGAGCGGACAATATAATGATAGATATAAGGTAAAAACCGCTACAGAGGACGATAAGTACATTATCTCATCCGGATTTCAAACAGCAACGCTTCATTTCGACCGTGAAGCCCGGTTCTATGGCAATCTTGCTTTCGATGGCGGCTTATGGTTTGGTTTTACCAAATTCGATAGCAATGACCAATGGGTTATAGGTACAAAAGTAGGTGATAGCTCCGGTAAGCAGTTTGCAACATTATATTCAATCACAGGTTATTATTGCAAGAAATTATCTTACTACAGAAACACTTATACAGCGAGTACTTATGTCATAACTAATTATCCATGGCCTGTGATGCGTTTGGCAGACCTATATCTGCTTTGCTCCGAAGCGGCAAATGAGGCTTATGGACCGTTGCATGAAGACGCCACCCAGTGGATCAATTTAGTGAGAAGCAGGGCTGGTTTGGAAGATGTTGAAACGTCATGGGCTAATTATGCAACGGTGGCTCTCCGGAACAAACCATCTACACAAGAAGGATTAAGAGATATCATCCAGCGGGAACGCCTCATCGAATTAGCCAACGAAGGCCATCGCTACTGGGATATCAGGCGATGGAAACGTGCAAAGGAACTATGGCACAATCAACCGATACAAGGGTGGGATATTGACCAGGCAGATACAGAGTCGTATTATCGTGTCATCAATCTTTATACACCCCAATTCACTACAAAAAATTATTTATGGCCGTTACGGGAATCTGACCTGTGGGTAAATCGTAATTTGGATCAGAATCCGGGATGGTAGGATGAATAATTAGGAATTATGAATTAAGAATTAAGAATTAAGAATTTAAATATTATGAGTAAATATCTTTTTTTTATTGCTTGCGTGATGTTAATATTTTCATGCAGTGAAGAAAACAATAGAGCGCCGGTGACGGATGATTCGACTATTCCCGGGCAGGTGAGTAACGTTCAGGCAGAGTCTCTACCGGGGGCCGTGAAATTGACTTATGTCATGCCTTCCGGGCAAAGTCTCGCGCACGTAAGGGCTGAATGTTTGATCAATGGCGTGATGCGAAAAGTAAAAGCTTCGTCATACATCAACAACCTCACCATCGAAGGTTTTGCTGATGAGTCGGAGTATACAGTCAATTTGTATTCGGTCAACCGTAGCGAGTTGGAGTCAGAGCCGGTTATGGTTACGGTAAAACCTTTATCACCTCCATTCAGGGATACGTTTAAAGACATACAGTTGATAGACGACTGGGGCGGCGCTACCGCAATATTCACTAACCCTTACGAAGCGGATTTAGCCCTTAACATCATTTATCAGGACAGTAACGGTTTCTGGAATCATGGCGATACCTACTATACTAAAAGCAAAGAAGGAACATTTTCCTTGCGCGGTTTTGAGCCTGTAAAAACAACATTCGGTGTTTACGTTCGTGATCGTTGGGACAATATTAGCGACACATTGGTCAAAGAGTTGGTACCCAGATTTGAAAAACAGTTAGACCGTTTAAAATTTCAAATGGTATTTTTACCGGGAGATCATATATCATCGGTTGGTGGTATTTCGCAATACTATTACATGTGGGATGGCGATTTAGCAAAAAATACCACAGGAACTCCTACTTTTGTAACGAGCAATGATGGAACATGGCCTCAATGGATTCATGTTGATCTGGGCGTCACGGAGGGAGCATTGCTCAGCCGATTTAGATACTGGCAAAGAGGCAAAAGTACAGCATCCTATCAATATGGCGACCGTAATATCAAAAAGTTTGAAATATGGGGTAGTATGAATCCTAATCCTGACGGTTCGTGGGAATCCTGGACGCTTCTATTAGATGGTGAAGTAATCAAACCTTCCGGTTTGCCTCAAGGTCAAGTTTCGGAAGAAGATGTACAAGCCATTTATGATGGACATGAATTTACATTCCCGATAGAGATACCTCATGTAAGGTATATTCGTTTGTTATGTAAGGAAACCTGGGCTAATCAGCGAACATTTCAGGTCGATCAAATTGCTTTTTGGGGAATGGAACCGTCGGATATTCAATAAGTAAGTTTAATATTTTAAATGAATGAACAAATGAAAAATAAGAGAAATAAAATGAAATGGTATCCATGGGTAATTTTGCTGTGTTTGATAAGTGTCAAATGTACCAAGTATGATGCTTTTGACACCTATATGCCCGATGGCGAAATCATCTATCCTCAAAAAGCGGATGCGGTGGAAATTTATCCGGGTAAAAACAGGGTTCAATTGGAGTGGGTGATCATAGACCCCAAAGTAACTTCGTGTGTCGTATATTACGAACAGGGAGGTATTCAGGGATCATCAACCGTGCCGATTCAAGGACGGAGCGATTATACAAATGACACTATTCGTGTGATTATTCCCGATTTAGAAGAAACGACTTATTCGTTCAAAATCGTTTCATACGACGATTTTGGGAATGCCTCTGTCCCTGTTGAAATAGATGAAACGGTTTATGGTGAAGTATACGAGAAATATTTGTCGAATCGAGCAATAAAAAACTCTGCTTATAATAGTGACGAAGGACTTTCGATTGAATGGCTTGGAGCCAGAGATACTGAAATCAACATTATAGTAGAGTATACGGATATCAATGGTGATAACCGGACGATCATTATTCCCTCATCGGAAACATCAACATCCATACCTGATTTCAATGTCAATGAACCATTGTATTACACTACCGCATACAAACCCGTACCCTCGGCAATTGATCTGTTTTTTGCGCCGAAAGTGAATGTGATGATTACCTATATTCCGTATTGGAAAAATATAACCGCTGATTTTCTGAAAAATACTAAAATGCCCTTTACTAACACGGGTATTCTGGCTCCAGGAGGTTTTTATAATCTTAACGAGTGGATTATTAATGCAGCGGCAGCGGAAAATGGAACTTCGGCTCAAGGTAGAGGATATGTTTTAAGTTTATGGACATGGAATAATCCAACCGTAGATAACGGTAAAGTGTACCAAACCATAGAATTAGAACCCGGAACCTATAGATTTGACGCCACCATCTATGAAACAAGACCAAACACCAATGCGTATCTTGTAGTAGCTTTGGGCAATGATTTGCCGAATACGAATGATGTGCCACAAAATTCTTTAGGTTATATTCGTGTACCTGACAACATTGCTGTTGGAGCGCTTCCAACAATTTCAACGGAATTTACGATTTCAGTGAAAAGTACAGTTTTTCATTAGGATTTGTAGCAACTTTTCCATCCAATGCGATGATGCATATCACGCAAGTAGATCTGTGGAAATGGCTGTAGATTTCAACATATCCGGTCGGAAATACTTCGGTTTCCGACCGGATTTTTAAAACCCAAATAACAAATATTAAGCATCATGAATCAACAGAAGAAAATGACACGCCGTCAATATCTCGGTCTTACCGCTGTCGGCGCTACTACAGCCGCCGCAGGGTTATTGGGCTTCCGCTTCCCGTTTGACAACACATCAGCGGAAGCGTCGAACAGAACCACAGCGCTAACGCCTCCGCCACAGGCGAGGCGAACACCATTCGGTGTGATCAGCGATTCCGAGATGCGCTTAAACAGCGCGAAGCTCGGCACAACCTTTGAGCAGGACATCCCTTACCTCTGGCGCAAATACAGAGAACAGGTCTGCGACCCCTCAACGGGACTTGACAACGAAACCATCGAAAAAGAACTTTTAGCCCTCGCCGAAAAACTGAAGGATCAACCACGCGAAGTAGCCAAAGCGCGTCTCTTCGCATTCATTTGTGAAAACGTCACCATAGACGCCAGTCCGCACGACTGGTTTGTTGCCTTCGGTTGCTGGAATCGCCAAAAACGACCCCTCGGCCCCGTGATCGGACGCTGGAACCGCGAAGTGAGCGCCGCCAAAATGAAAACGCAGGAAATTGAAAACACACTCAAAAAATGCGGCGCTGCAGACCTTTGGAAGGACTATGACCATTCTACGCCCGACTGGGAAACCATACTCGCGCTCGGATTCCCCGGCATTCGCGAACGTGCCCGAAACTTCCGCCAAGAGCGCGAAAATCGTGGCAAACTCGACAAACAAGCCGCCGCCTACTTTGACGGCATCGAAATCACTTACACAGCTATCCTCGACGCCCTCGACCGTTTTCACACCCAAACCCTCAAGCGTGCCGACGAAAACAACAACTACCCCCGCCTCCTTGCGATGGGAGCCTGCCTGCAACAACTTCGTCATGGACCGCCGACCAACACTTATGAAGCTCTCCAGTTCATCTTCCTTTACTTTATGTTCAGCGAGCATATTGACAACTTCCAAGCCCGTACACTCGGTAATCTCGGCGTACTTCTTTTCCCCTATTTTCAGGAAGATATCGCCTCAGGTCGCTTCACAGAGGCACAAATACGCGAGTATTTCGCCTACTTCATGATGCAGTATGCTTCTATCAACAATTATTGGGGTCACCCCTTTTACTTCGGTGGCATCAAGGCAAACGGCGAAACCGAAATCAACGAACTCGCTTTTCTCATCCTCGATGTGTTCGACCAGCTCGGTATCACCTCGCCCAAACTACACCTTAAGTACGACCGGAAAACGCCGGAAAAATTCGTTAACAAAGCCCTCGATATGATCCGTCGCGGGCATAACAGCATTGTTTTTGTCTGCGAACCCGGTATCCGTAATGCCTTCCTTAACGTCGGTCTTACCGAGGAAGATGCCCGAGAAAGCGTACTTACAGGTTGCTACGAAACTATCCCGAGGTATGGCAACTACACTGCTCCCGCATATTTAAACTTGCTCAAGCCTCTGGAACTTGCTTTCAATAATGGCATGGATCCTGTAAGTGGCGTCAAGTGTGGCATAGAGACAGGAGAAGTCGAAACGTTTAAAACTTTCGATGATTTTTACACAGCCTACACACGCCAGCTCGGCAACATCATTCAAAAGGTTATCACCTGGACAAATGACGCCGAACAATATCTGAGCCAAATCAATCCTGCGCAGGTTCTTTCCGGCACATCCGAAAACAGTTTACGTACAGCACACGACGCATTTCACAACGGGTCAGTCCACAACAACACCTCGATATTTTTAGCCGGCTTTGGTACCTCAGTTGATGCGCTCTGCGCCGTTAGGGAGCTTGTGTTTATCCGTGGCGAAATCACACTGGTTGATCTGCGTAACATACTCCGCACAAATTGGGACGGGCATGAACAACTGCGCCTTATGGCGGTGCATCGCGCTCCTAAATACGGCAACGGCGACGAAACTGCGGATAACATGGCAATCAAACTTGGTAACTTCCTGGACAGTAAAATCAACCGAATCCCCAACGCCCGCGGCGGCAAATATTGGGCTTCGCTGCATGCCGCACGCCACTATATAGTATTAGGGAATAAAACCGGCGCAACGCCCGATGGGCGAATGGCCGGCGAGGAAATGTCAAAGAACGCTTCCCCTACGATGGGCATGGACACCAACGGTGTCACCGCACTTATCAAATCTGTAACCACTATTAACACCGCGCAATTCCCGGGCGACTTCCCCTTAGACGTGATGCTGCACCCTACCACCGTTGCCGGCGACGAGGGATTGAACGTAATGCGCGCCCTACTGAAAACCTACATGGACAGAAACGGTGCGCTCATCCAATTCAACATCTTCGACGCCGAGACGCTTCTCGACGCGCAAAAGCATCCTGAAAAATACGAGTACCTGCAGGTACGCGTCTGCGGTTGGAATGTCCGTTTCAACGATCTTCCCAAGGTGGAGCAGGATGCCTACATCCGTCGTGCCATGAACATCAAAAGCTGATTTTTCTCTATGAAAAAGTTGATTCTAATTATAATAGCCGGGCTGGTGGCAACAAATGTATTGAGCCAAAATCTTGAATTAGCCAAGATAAAGAATCCCTATCAAATAACAAACAATGATTATTTAATTACATCTGGATCGCAGATAATAAAAAAATCAACCGGACAGGCTGTTGTTTTAAAAGGATTAAATATTGGAGGATGGCTCTTACAAACCGTTTATATGAGCCCAGTTTCAGCCGGTGGTAAAGTAGTTGATCAAACTTACATCAATAAGACATTGACAGATAGATTTGGAGCAACTAAAGCGGCTAAGTTACTTAATATTCATTATGATAATTATATAACTACCGATGATTTGGATGAAATTGCCAAAACCGGCGCTAATGTTATTCGTGTTCCATTCTGGTGGCGGAATTTTATGAATGAAGATGGAACTTTTATTTATAAGAAGAAAGGAAAAATAAATTTTTCTCGGCTT
>JGI24702J35022_10003024_pt1 | contig 10164 bp, 8 predicted proteins | sample TergutTh196P4_FD_35022 | JGI IMG/M metagenome (IMG submission 35022)
CTGCGCGGAGTGAAGGTCGAGGATGTTCGCCGCGGGCGCAAATATGAGCGCACAAACGTGATTGCGGCAAAGTGCCGCGATGCGATTTTTGCACCGAAAAGTTACAAACACACGACAAACAAACGCTTTTTCATGGACTGGTTCGAATTCGATCTGCTCTGTACTTGCTAACGCCCAAATCCCCCATTTTTTTCGTTTATTCTAATTGAAAATTCCCCCAGCTTCCAACAACGGGGGCCTGTTGTTTTGCATGGTTTTCAGCAGGCCCTTGCTCTTTTCTGTTTTCTGCTTGGGGGATTTTTGTTTTCTGATAGATAGAGGATTTTTTGCTTGACATTTACAGGCGTTTGAGAAGTATGTCATAACCGACAATATCATGGATGCCATCGAAACTCGAAACATTGATGCCCTGGAAGCAATGATGTGCCTGAACATCAAGCAGAATGTCACGGATTTGCGTAGCGAGATCGACGCACTGATTGATGCCATTGACGGAAAAGTTACCGAGTACGACTGGAAGATAGAGGGCGGCGGATATTCGGGATCGAGGAGTGGCAAACGAATTGTGCAGGATAATTGGGGCATTTATTTCAAGACCCCTGTGAAGAATTATCGGTTGCTTGTTTATTGGGAAGTTGCCAATAATTTTTCCCCAGGTGAAACTGGGATTCGCCGAATACGTTTAGTTAGCGAAACAGATGATGTGCTGTTGAATCTTATCAGCGCAACCGAAGGCGTTAACGACTGGCACGACTGAACGCCCGCGAGTCTATGCCGGAAAATCCAATGAACCTCGCGGCGGTATCGGGCGGCTTTCGGGCAAAACTACACGAAAGCGGCGGCGCGGTTGCTTCGTAGCAGAGTCATGCAGCCATGGCCGTCGAAGCAGGCGGCGATCAGCGATGCGATTTGGGGGCGCCGCCCCGCGCGCTCGTTGAGGATTTTCCGGATGCAGACATCGCAGATCAATCCGTGCGAGTCGACGTAGCGGCAGCCGGTGCAGTCGTAGATTCGGGGGTGCGGCGCGGGGGTTTCCGCTTCCGGCGCGGGGGGAGGGGGAGGGACGAGCCCGGCAGAGGTAATGTCCGTTTTCATGGATGACTTTCCTTTCTTCAGATTTTTGGCCGGGGAATATAAAAAGCCCCGCAATTCTCGCAAGAATTACGGGGCTGGGGGTGGCTTTTCAGTTTTGGATTGTGGGAGTCGGGAGCCTCTTTTGGCCGCCTTGGGAGTTCGGAATCTGAAACCGCGAAAATCGGCCTTTGTGCAGCGGTTTTTTGCACGGTGCCGCACAGGCCCTTTTCAAGCGCTGAAACCCTTGACACGCAAGGGTTTCAGGCTCCGACATCTTTTTTGTTGTCGTCACTTGGCTAACCACGTCAGCTTTGAAACAAAGCAGCGATTCTCGCCATTTAGTTGGGAGGTTCTACGATTGAGGAAAATTGCGCAGAAGTATGCGGTAGATGCTTTTTCCTGCGGTGCAGGGCTTATGATGAGAAGGCTTAATTAATAATAGTGTTGATTCGAGTCTGACACGAACGGCTGTGACTAGACAACGATATGACGGAAACACCGTCAGCGGTGCAAAAACGAGAAAAATCGAAGTTTTGGTGCATACCAAGGGAACCGCTACCTTGTCGTTTCCGCTACGTTATTTGTTGAATTAGCTCGCAATTTCAAAGTATTCCTACAGGCATTACCTTCTTGCTATGCACGATGTTTCTTCTTAAAAGATACTTTGCCTTTGCTCAGAACGGAAAACTGCTTTCCCGCAACTTTGCAGCGGGCTGGTGTGCAATCAACCCAGACTAAATCGCTATTTTTACGATCAAAGTTTTCCAGATCAAAGAACATCTCAAACAATTCTTCGCTGGATCTTTTCCAATCCGCCTCTTTAACAAGATAAACATTAGCCTCATCTTCGCCGCACAGTTCAATGCAAACGTCAGGTGAAACCCCTTCGCTCACTTCGATGAAGGAGTACAGACCCCCTTTCGCCTTGTGGCTGTCATCCGTAAACCGTGCGTACCATGTATTATATTTTGGGTTGCTTCGCACAGTGATGACTGGACCTGGGGGAGTCTGCTGCTCTTTTGCGATTCTGTCCGAGAGCGACCTGATTTGCTCAATCGCTTCGCCTGCTTGCTGATACGCTTGTTGGGCAGTTTCTTCGATTTTTTGAGCGGTTTGAGTTGCTTGTTGAGCAGCCTTTTCGGCTTGTTGAGCGGTTTGGGTTGCTTGCTGGGAAACTCGTGTTGCTTCCTGCGCGATCTGGCTGGAGTGCTGTGCTACTTGCTCCCCTATTGATCTGCATTGCGTCTCAAGCGCTTGGATACGAAGCTCAAGCGCCATGATTTTTTGTTCCCTCTTCTCTTCAAGTTTTTTGTTCGTGGAACCATCTGGGTTCCTCTTTCGCTCTCGCAATTCTCGCATTGCTATAAGCAGCACCACCGCTCCCAATAGCAAGACGACAAAAAAGATTCCAAGGACGCCAATCCAAAGAAAACTGCTGATAACTTTTTCAAACATTATACATTTCCTCCTTGAAGCTGAACTGGCTTATCCGCGATTTCAGAGAGAATCTCTTGCACGAAGCAACTAGAGAGAGGTACATCAAAATGTTCATCGAACATCTCAATCAAATAAGAGCTTTCCTTAACAGTCAATGTTTCTGGAGAGAGTGGGGAAACGCTATCTTGTGCTCTCCTGATACAGTCATCCGGAAGTAAAAGCCCGTGAGCAACCTCATGTTTGCACTCATCTGGATCGTCAGCGTCCAAGGGGAAAGAGCAAAGGACTTCAAAATCACTTGGTCTTAATGTGATGCCAGACTTTTCAGAAATGATGCCGTTAATCAGGGCCTTTACATAGTTGTTTCTAATGTCATCAATCAAAAACTTTTTCCCAGCATTATATGAAGTAGAAGTGAACCGCAGAAGCTTTGAGCCGTTACCGGCGAGAAGAATCTTGAATTTCGGCTTGCTGATCTTAGATAATGCGGCCTCAACTTCGTTTGCGATGCTCTGTCCAATTATATAGAACAGCAATTTCATTTTGCCATCCATATACCGCTTGATTTCCTTGGTCATGTTGCCCGCAGATGCAAGCATTCTTCTCATGACGTCTTCTTCTATCATGCTCTTCAACAACTGCTCCAACAAAAACATTTCAGTATCCTTATCCTGATCGGGACATTTCGCCAACATATCTATCAAAGCGCGCTCTTGAGCGGATGTTTCTCCATCGGAACCGTTCGCAGGGTAGAGCTCTTTGTGCCAGGCAAGGAACACAGACTTCGGTAATGTCTTGGCAAAAATAGCGCGCCCTCCCAAGCGAAGAGAACCATGAGCAAGGTTGTACTTTACGTTTTTTCCAGAGCCTTTGCCAGACTGAGGTATGGCAATACTAAAGTCTGTAGTGCCGCCACCGATATCAATAGCGATGCCAACGGTGTCCTCGGAATATTCCAGGTAGCGATTGATCATATATTTGGCGACAGTCACACATTCAGTTTGTGCGATCCCTTTGGCCACATCGTAGAGGCTAAACGTGAACTGAGGCAGCCATTTGCTAAGTTCGCTAATGGCATTTTTCCAGCGTGTTTGCACCTCGCCTCTTTGCTTCTCTTTGAGAGCAAGCGGATATGAATAGTAAATGTCTGCCTCTGTACAACCTTCTTCATAAGCTAGCATTGCAGCTTGCATAGTTACTTGCTGCAAGAAGATTTCTGCACAATGGTTTTTTCTCTTCGTCTCATCATTATGATCGACATCCTCCATGTTTATCCATTTTAAGTTTGAATATATCTTCACACTTCTTGAATCGCCGAAAACACTGGCGTACTCTTCCTCGTTCAGCAGTGTATATACATTTGCGTTTCTGAATAATGACAATTCAGTAAGCTGCGGATTATGGTTAATTGTCAGCGTCGGAAGCATTCCGTGCCGGTCAAGCGCGTCCTCGTCAGCAAAGAAGCATTCACTCGCAACACTGTTGTCACTCGGTGAGCGTGATTCGTTAGAAACCAACTGCGTTCTTCCAGCCAGCAAATCAAGTGTTTTTCTGGATTCACCAGAGCCGACCATTACGCTGACAGAAGTATTGGATGTCCCGAAGTCAACTGCAATGCGCGCTTTCTTTGATTTTTTCAAGCCCGCTTCAAGACTAAGCAGAAAAGTACCAGTCGCCAACTCTTGCGCATCTTGCATCTGTCTGAGCATAAACATGTGTCGAGTGGATATCAAAGTCGTATAAACATCTGCCTGATTCTCGCCCGGCTTAATAACTCTCGGTACTATAATATCGTTGTCTGTATTTACTATACTGATGTTTTTCTTTGGAGTTGATGCAAAGATCAAGCAGTCTTGACCATATCTCGGCTGACGTGGGAATACGTCGATATGGAGCCTATAGGCATCTATTCGCTTAACATGTGATGCAGGGTAATAGCGATGAAAACTGATAGACTCAACCTGATCCTTGGACGTTTTATATGTCAACTCAAGCTTGACTTTGTAGTATTGTGGCGTTGTTTCAACTTCGGCCCGTTCGACAGAGAACATAGCTCCTATTGCGTTTAGCAGTTTGCCATCCTGCTCTTGCAATGCTTGTATGAATGTGTTTGTCAACGGAAGACTTGCAATCTCGTCTAAGAACGGTGTTTCGTTTGGACGACCTTCACCGTTTATTATGTTCACTATCTGATGTACAGAATAGTCTTTTCCCTGTGCTCTTTTTATAAAATGGCGCATGTATTTTTTGCCCATCGCGCCACGCTCTTCCAGCAGTAGAAGCGTATCGGAGAAAATAGAATTCGGATCTCCAAAGCTACGCCAATTCAGCAATTGTTTGTGACGTGGCTCTAGACCATTTTGACATAGACAAGGGTATTGCATTACTGCTTCTAATAATGGATATGGTATTGCAATTCTCGTGTTGCCACTTTCAGAGATCAATCTATTCTGGCCACTGTCGCACATAACAACGGAACTTGATGTGCCACTGAGGTTTCCCAGCGAGCCTCTGACCTTCCGAATTTTAGCCAATACTTTGCTGGAAAGCTCGGTTTCGCTTCTATTTCTCATAGGTTTTGTGCTTGCAATAGAGAATAGTTGTTCCAGCTTCACTCGCACGTTATCAAGGTATGCCTTGACATATGGATCTATAGACTTGCTACATTCCAGTTTTCTTGTATAGCTTCTGTCAATTGTGCCTGGTGTAGTGTGTCCAATCGAGCCAATTTCGAGATAGTCCTCAATCCACCGTTGCTCGTTATATATCTGATCAAACAGAGACCAGCATGGCCTTGAGCCTGCACACATTGAGGAATAGGCGATCTGTGGAGGCGTTTCATTTCGACTCCACGCATCTTTGTCCCATGTCTTGAAGATGTAATTATCAAAATCTCGCGAAGGGCACAGCAGTGTTGTTGGGCTAGTAAAGCCGATTGGAACCTCCTGCTCCTTTCCATCCAGGCGTTGTATATGAAGAGTGAGTAAATATATTTTTTCCCAATCAGTGTTGTTCAGAGTCGAACTTGTTGGGCGGTACTCCCACAGTATGCGATAAAACTCATTGCGGTATCCGCGATCATCAGGGTCGGTACTTGTGGCGTGGGCAGACAGATGTATTTCTCGGACACGCAATGGAATTTGCCGTGCTTCGTATGCGGAAAGAAGAAGCCAGAGCCTTCTCCACTGATCTTCAAGGTTCGGAATGATCGTTCTGTCACAGATTTGCATTTCGCATGCTATCGCTTGACCGAACACATCAGAAATGTCGGTCACAGCAGAACCAGAACGAATCGAGGCTGTCTGAGCTATCTTGCCCCATAGTTCATCTGCATTTACACTCTTATCCGACCACATTGTTAATGCCCTCCTCGGCTAAACAGTAATACAGGTGCTCCCAAAACGCTGCACCATTTACGTCGTTCTTGAATTTTTTCCATTGCTGTACCGTATAGTATGGCGACTTCATTCTGAAAATCCTCCATATTTTATCGAGGTAGCCGGAGTCGGTTTTTTCTTGTAACTTCCGCAACGCAGAAATAGACGCTTCGTGATCTTCTACACTCGCATCAACTCTTGTCGACTCGCTACGATTTCCCACTTCTGATTCCTGGACCAGCACATACGCTCGCGCAAGAATGTCCTGCTGAAAAAATGGCAAATGGAACAGACAACTATTGTTTGTGATGGCCTCCCTCTTTGCGTCATACTCTTTGCCTTTCAGGTAGAGGAAACTATGATTCATCTCATACGCCCAACGCAAATAGCTTGTGCCGAAATCATAGAAAGCCCTAAAAATGCCTTTTACATCTTTTCGATTAAGCCTTGTAATATTCCAGTATATATCCATATTGAACTTTGTAATTCCTCTCGTGCCATCCTTCTTAAGGGGAAACAACTCTTCGTAGAAAAGGTGGTTGAAGAGAGTTGAGACCTCTGCAAACAGTTCCGCAGCTTGGTATAGGCCGTTGTCATCGATGAATATGCTCTCGGGCGATACAGAAGTCATGTCGCATCTAAAATAGTAATCAGATATGCGTTGGTCATCTGCCAAAAAGTGCTTTATGCTCAGTGCTGCAATTAGCTCGGCAAGGTGAGGCCAATCATATTGATTCACGCCTGCTTCTGCATGTGAACCTCGAATGGTCAATTTGTCTGTCTCTGCCTCAACAGCTTTGTCAAGGAAGTCTATGATATAGTGGCTGCAGATTTGAATGTTTTTCTGGCTCTTCTTCAACGTCTCTTCGTACTCTTTTAGATACTGCAAGACGTTTTTTGCTTTTTGTCTGAATTGAATCGGATTGACGTGGCTTTGTTGGTGTTCAGGATCAAGAAACGTCAAATAGGGTAAAAGAGGAACAGCCGCAACCTTCAAGTTTTGTGCGACAGTCTCTCTTTGACTAGAATTAGTTGACTTATTTAAGTATTTCAAGTACGATGTCATTCCGGCAGCGCCAGTGCCACCAAAAAGTGAACCCAGGAGTATCAGCCGCGTGGGTACATTGCGGCTAGCGGCGCCAATCATCTCCTGAGCAAAGATTTTAATTTCATTGTTCTTATCTAAGCAATGCGCAAACACCAATGCGCCTACGCTTGGCTGTCCATAAAACCCTTGGGAGAATACAGTGTCTCTATAGCCGCTTTCACCAAATAGAGCTTTTGCAAATAATTCTGGTGTTTCAAAGTCGTAACCTTGTGGCGCAGAGTCCATTCCTTCAGCAGTGAAATGGATCAAAGATTTAAGGTTGTTCAGACCATCCGCCAGATGAAAGCACTTTTTCAACACTATATTTGTCCTGAAAAATGCCCTCTCTCTGTCAGGCAAGCCAAGAATTGCGGCGCGACAAACATCGTAGGTTTCCGCAACTTTTTCTAGCTCAAGAGTGTTTCCGTTGTCCTTATCTGTGTCTATGACAAGAACCTGCAGTTCACTCTCTCTGATGTAGCCCATTGCGCAAAGAAAGTAAAGCGAAGTCAGTGTCCTGATTCCAGAACCGCCAATTGCTACAACATAACCATTCATCTAGGTGTTACCTCCTCGCGTATCGCAACGCTTGATGAGATAGCAGAAAAGGGTTGCCCCTCTGCATGCAAACCAGTTTCGTTTGTTTTTCTTGCTCTTTTGCCTCGATCCCTTTCCGCTCGCACATTGAGATCTTGTTCCTCAGCCACTTTGTCAGTTTGCTCTTCTTGTCTTTCTTTCCATTTATTGTACAATCGTTTTTTGCGTAGTATATAAATCCCCCACCAAGCAAGAGCAAACACAGATAGCAGTATTAAGGCATTTATAACCATTACATCGGCAGGCACTTCTTCTCTAAAGGTTCTTGATGTTGCTACAAGGTACGCTATGACCATTAAGGCAGCTTCGAGTATGCCCAACCCATAACGGAATGGTACGCACTTTTTGTATTTTGTGGCCGAATTCTCAAGCCTTACCATAATGAAGGCTGCGATAAACTCAAATACAATGCAGACAAGGATCACAAACACGAATATCCAGACAAAGCTCTGGACTATCGATACATCTGTAGGCCCTTGCGGGTTGAATGACAAAATTCTGTTCAGCCAAAGCGGCATCCATTCCTCTGCCCCGAAGAAAATCCTGCATAGCGCAATCCCGACAGGCCCGATGGCATGCAGAAGCCCCTTAAGGAAACTCATGAACATATCTTGTAGTATGGTGCTGCCGACGGCCTTGCCGATGTTCTCTACGGCCTCTCCGTTATGTTTGCTCATGATGCTTACTCCTTCTATCTATTTCTCGTTGGAGAACAAGATTGCTTGGAGAACAAGATTGCGTATGAACCTAGTGGTTGTCCGCTGAAGTTTTTGTTGAGCGTAATCGACTTTTGCTCAAACAACTCGTCCCAAAATAAGTCGATTCTGTATGGCTTCTGTAATCCGAGTTCGTCTGGGGTGCTAAAAGCTTGTTGCGTTTCCTTGTTAGGATAAACCATCTCGTCTATGCCGACGCTAAATACAAGCATGTTATTACCTACTGGAATGTCTCGTGTCCTAATCTTGATTAAGACCTCGAAGCGTAATGAAGGCGCGATTTCTTGGAGAGTTGGAGATATGTCTGGTGGATCGAGAGTCCCGTTATGAACCCAGCGAATACTTCCGTCTTGATCTTCCTTTTGTGAGTACCACGTGGGCGCTATAGTCGCAAGGCTTAACTCCTTGATATGTTCTGCTAGTTCTGCGTCCAACCAGTGAACTTGGCCATACCAGGAAAGCTGTGAGTATGGATCGGAAAGCGTATCGCTACCCGGTTCAAATGCCAAAGCATTTTTGATCTTAGTTCGACTGAGCATTCTAAGGTTTTGTAGAAATATGGTGCTCAATTTAAATGCTTGCTTTTTGTCCAAGTACTCTACATGAGAGGAGTTAAGTGCTTGTGCGTAATTCTTAATAAAGAACTGACTATATCCTATTTTTGCCACCAAACGATTTGCATCAATCCCGTTTTCTTGATCTAGTAACAGTTGACGAAGGTGAATTGCATATTGTGCGACAGCAACCTCATCGCCTATAGCTACTACATATATAGGAACATTAACATCATTGCGATCCTTTGCTCCGCCTGCATTTATTTCTATCTGCCCAGAGAATTGTGTGTTGATTTTTACGACGGCAAGACTGCGTACTTTCGATAGATTGGTTAGCGCGGTCTTGATGCTTGCGACTTCAGATGATTGGTTTTCTATCCTGCAGAAAAAAGAATTGGTAACAAGAACGGAAATGGATGGGTTTGTCTTTTCTATGTACGACAATACGCTTTGGATGCATTTAACAGAGTTTTGTCCACTGCCTCTTGTAGTAATCTGTTCTGAGCGATTGTTTGCTTTAGGCTCATACGCGAAACTGTAGAAGGATTCCCTAGATAGATCATCTGTGTCGGGCTTGATTTTCATTGCTTTAAAAATATCTGCCCAGTTTTTCACAGGAAAATAGCTGCTGGCACCTGGATAGATTCCATAGTCAAAGCCGAACAAGCTTTTACTCGTTTTATTTCCGGCTGCGTCATATATGGACTGTAGTATATACGAATAATTGTTCTCAGGTTCGCAGGACAGATATCCAGCAAACTCTTTCCTTGCATCAAAGAAGAACTGGACATTCCCTGTCTGCTCATAAGGAGAAATTGGGGGTAACTCTTGAAGGGGAGCATCCGGGAACGATGCCCTGCAGCAGCCAGTTAAAGCGAAAAGCAATACTGCCGCCACAATGACGAGTGGCGCAGTGCGCGTTCTTCTCAGACGCATCTGAACTCCTCCGCTACTTCAGTGTATCTAGCTTTGAGCTGAATCCCTTTCACATTCACACAAGAACGCACGGAAACCGCTCAAGGTGCGTATGCCTTTTCGTATTGAACAGGGGCTCTTCCAGATAAGTACGATTTAGTATCCATGTATTGACATCTGTCACTTTTGACGATATAATAATCATTATGAACAAAGATTGCTCTAGCTTTAACCTTTTGTTTTGCGGTTATCACCAAGGTGTTCTGGCTACTAAAGCCGGATACTAAATCGTACTTTAATATCCATAATTCTCCATAATGCTAGTTTTCACGCGCCCAATGGAGGAATGTTCTGTGCGTAATGCCCAAAGAGCGGGCGGCTTCGCGGGCGGAAATCTGGCCGAAAGC
>JGI24702J35022_10003025_pt1 | contig 10163 bp, 9 predicted proteins | sample TergutTh196P4_FD_35022 | JGI IMG/M metagenome (IMG submission 35022)
CACCAGCCGAGACATTAAGGGATGGCTGTTTCAGTGGGGTCGTCAAGCTGATGGCCACCAGTGGCGTAATAATGCTGCCGGCACGTCTGTTGCCGGTCCTTTTAACGATGCTACCAATATGCAAGTTCCTGTCGGTAACGCTATGTACGGCAAATACATTACTAACTCAAATGCGGCTACCTTTATCGACTGGCGTACTCCTCAATCTGATCTGCTTTGGGTAGACTGGTCTGCCTCTAGCCCCTGCCCTTCCGGGTGGCAAATACCGACGGTAAATAATTGGACAAGCATATTCGGCGCTCACGTGAAGGCAGGATATCCTAGGGACGCGAGTGCTAATACCTGGCAACAGACGCAAGGGCTTGCGTTATTGCCGGATGGCAACACGACCACCCTCTACTTGCCTATGTCCGGCTACCGATCCGCTTCCGGCGTCGTAGTGCCTACGGATGGTGGCTTTTGCCTCTGGCTCCAGTCAACACAGGGCACCCGTGCTGAAACACTCCTATACCAAGGGGATACAAGAATTTATATCGGCTATGCTTACAACAGAGGCTATGGCTTCCCGGTACGCTGCGTGGCCCAATAGTTTCGATTCACAGATATAGCTTTCTGAAACCTTTCCCTACATAAATAATGCAGGGAAAGGTTCTGTGTTTTTATTTTTATGGTTGGGGAATCCTATCCCTGCCGTAAGGTTATTAGTTAACAGCGAAAGTCGTGTTAAAAAATAATTTTGTAATATCAAAATTTTTACTACCTTTGCGCCGTTAAAATGAAAGCGGTAAACACGACACAGGTTCCTTTGCTGGAAATAGCAATTAGAGAAAGTCTGAAGAATTACGAATCAAAAAAGGAGGTTAATTCTTTGGGAGATTTGTATTTGTACCATGACACTGAAGAAAATATCCTCTTCTTTTATGATGATTTGGAGAATCTTCTGCATGAGGTACATTTATCTGCCGATGAGGAACTGAGTAGTCATACACTTCGATTTGTAGCCAAACAACTTAATCAGTCGGATTTCTTTGACAAAGACTATATTGTCAAACCNTTTACAATTAGTTTGATAGACAAATATTTTGCCGTAATGGAAGAAATATTTTTNTTAGACGACGACACTATCAAATTGGAAGGANACATTTGGCCGGATATGGAAAAAGAGTTGAACAATTTCCTGAAAGACCTGTTACAATAAAGAAAACAGGCCACCGTAGCTCAGTCGGTAGAGCAGCGCATTCGTAACGCGCAGGTCACCAGTTCGAGTCTGGTCGGTGGCTCTCTTTACACCCTTAATTGTTAAAAACTAAGAAAATAGTTTCCGGCTTAGAAAATATTAAGGAAATATTGATACCCTATTTAAAAATTTTATATCTTTGCAGAGAAGTGCAAACGCTCTTAAATATTAGCTGTATGAGTCTCAAAAAAAGTGTCGTTTTCTTGCTTTTGTTATTTTTATGCTTTAATAGCTACCCGCAAGAAATTAAAACGGTTGTGAATAAAACCCCTTCAGTGGCCATTAACAGTAATCTTCTTTATGATGCGACCACGAGCATGAACTTAGGAATGGAGTTTAAACTTAACAACACTTCTACGTTGAAATTACCCGTTACTTATAATCCGTGGGAATTTGACAACAACAAGAAATTCAAGTTCATTCTGTTTCAACCCGAATGGCGATGGTGGTTGTGCGACGCATTTAACGGTCATTTTTTCGGAATCCATGCCCATTACGCTTTTTATAATGCAGGAGGCATCCGGAGTGTATGGAGTATTCCGTTTTCCGGTTATATGCAAAATCACCGTTTTCAAGGTTGGTTGGCTGGCGGAGGTTTAACGTATGGTTATCAGTTTTACCTGGCTCCTCGGTGGAGTTTGGAAACTTCTTTGGGAATAGGCTATGCTTATTTGGATTACGACATGTATTATTGCGAGGAATGCGGAAAATTAATCAGTCGTGATAACAGAAATTATTTCGGTCTTACCCAGGCCGGTATTTCTTTAATCTATTTTATTAAATGATGACTCGTATGAAATCCGGATATTGTAAATCAACTATTTTGATTCTTTTCTTTTGCCTTTTCGTTTTTAACCTTTACGGACAAGACAATAATGTTAAGGACAATCTTTCCGTCCGAAAGAATCAGGTTCATATCAATAGAGAGGGTAATGTGTTTGTCGATCTTGAAATTTTGTTAAACGGAGTGGAAGTTTCAACCAACAAGCAATTGGTCTTAACACCTGTTATTAAAGGAACGAACAACAGGGTGGAATTATCTCCGGTAATCGTGAACGGTAAAAAGCGCGCTAATCTCTACAAACGTTCTCTGGCTCTCAGTGGAAAACGCGATAATTCTTACACCGTAATAAAAGCAAATCCCAAAACAGTCTTTCATAAAATTTCGTATAAAAAATTTACTCCTTATCAACCCTGGATGAAAAACGCTTCCGTTTACCTGATAGCGGATTTGTGCGGTTGCGGCGGATCCGGAGAGGAATACGTCAGCACATTGGTTGCTACCGGTATCGATTACGCCGAGTTCAGAGGAGTTTTTTCACCGGCCGTTAATTTCATTATTCCACAGAAGGAAGAAATAAAGAAACGGGATGAACAGGGGGAAGCCTACATTATTTTCCAAACGGACAAGTGGGATATTTTACCTCGATTGTTCAATAACAGCCGGGAATTGGAAAAAATCAGGAACAGCCTGCAATACGTAAGGGAAGAGCCGACTACACAGATCACTTCTGTTTCTGTTAAGGCTTATGCTTCTCCCGAAGCTCCTTATGACTATAATATGAACTTGTCGGAAAAACGGGCGAATGCTTTAGCCGATTACGTGCGAAGCCATTACAATGTTCCTTCCGGTCTTCTTAATTCTAAAGGAATGGGCGAAGATTGGGCCAATTTGGAAAAAGCGGTTTCCGGCGATTCAAAAATCGAACGCAAATCCGACATTTTGCGTATTATTCGCAGCAACAGCGCTTTTGATGAAAAAGAAAGACAATTGAGGGCGCTTGCCGGAGGAGGTTCTTTCAACTATATGCTGAACAACCTTTTCCCGCGTTTACGCAGGGCCGATTACCGGATTGAATATACCGTGCCTCCCTATACGGTGGAGAAAGGCAAAGAATTGTTGCAATCCAAACCCAACATGCTGAGCTTGGAAGAAATGTATCAAATTGCTTATTCTTACGAAGAAGGAAGCAAGGCTTTTAACGATGTGTTTTTGCAAGCGGTGAAATCTTTCCCCGATGATAAAATTGCTCAACTGAACGCTGCTACTGCCAACATACTGGCAGGAAATATTCCGGATGCCCAAAAAGTACTCGAACAATATCAGTCGGATCCGGATGCGTGGAATAGTCTTGGACTTGTTTACATGTACCGGAATAATTTCCAGCAAGCGCAATATTATCTGGAAAAAGCAAGAGATCGAGGAGTAGCCGATGCACGCGAAAATCTTCGATCGTTAGAAAATGTGAAAGAACAATATAAAACTTATCTTCGAGAAAAAGCCGAATTCGAATATAGATGATTTCTGACAATTATTGTTGTATTTACAAAAAATAAAATTGAATGAAAAAATTAGTATATTATATCGGAATTTTAGTTTGTACAGGTATTTTCTTGTCTTCTTGCATAGCGGAAGACATGTCGAATTGTCCGCCGGATAATTTTGTTCTGCAATTCGTATTAGTTCCGCATGAAGGAAACGATGGTATCATTAACGAAAGTTTGTACACGGCAAAGCTATTTGTGTTTAATGCAGCCGATACACTTGTCGCTACTTATCATATCGATGTGAAACCTGAATTAAACAAAATTTATGTTCCGGACTGGGGACTTCTTCCCGGAAAATACACCTACGTAGCCTGGATAAATTACAACCGGGGACCGTTTGAGGTTGACCCCGCTATATTGGGAGAAACTACGCGGACTCAAATGCTGTTAAGGCATCTGATTCCCAAGTCGAGTATTGTTGATAACACACAGGAAACGCCTATATTGTGTTTCGGACAATTGGCCGGCGATCTGTTAGACACTCCCAACCAATTGATTACAATTCCCGTAATGCAATTCACAAACAAGATTAATCTGACAATGAAAGGTTTGAAGAACGAACTTTTCACGAGAGCGTCCACTGAGATAAATCATCAATATGAGTTTGCAATAACCGATAACAATGGGGTTTACGGATTCGACGGAGAATTTATTCACCACGATCATTTCACTTATTCGACAACCAAATATGCCGATTCAGATACTTTGAATGCGTCTTTGACCGTTCTTAAATTAGCGGAAAACAGGCAACCGGTCGTAACGGTTACCAATCAAACGACAGGTGTTCAAATATTCACCGGTAATTTGGTACAATATATTTTGGCAAGTAATCCGAACAATGATTTCGATACAACGCATGTTTATGATATTGTAATTGATTTCGGCGACGGCGAGATGGATATTCCGGTTACGATAACCATAAACGGTTGGGTTTTAGATTCAGCTAACTACGAATTGAACATTAATTGAAATATATAACGAAATAAATAATATGTACATATGAAAAAGGTCTGTAAATTGATATTTCCGGAAAAGTTTATCCTTTTAGGAAAATATTTCCTTTCCGTTATTGCTTTCTCTTTAGTCGCTTTTTCTTGTGCTGAGGAAGAATTTGGAAAAGATCCCGACAACTTTATTGGAGAAGAAGTGGAAGTTGTTTTTTCGATAGATGTACCTTCTGTCAGTGATGCAACGCCCAAACTTCGTTCCATCGGTTTGGCTGAGGAAAATACGATAAAAACAATTAATTTGCTGGCGTTCCGTAAAGACAATACCGGCTCATACTTCAACTACCAATACGAAGGAGCATTGGCCGCAGATAATACGCCCGGAACAAGCTCGCAAAAATGCAGGGTAAAAGTGCGCATGGCAAACTATGAGCAAGAACTGGTTATGATTACCAACGCTGGAACGCTTATCGGTAACATCATCAATTCCAAAGACTGGGCGGATACGCCAAAAGAAACTTTCCTCGCCAATTTAGAATACTCATTATCGGAAAACGAGATTAAATGGAATGTCATCAGCGCTTCCAATTATGACGCTTTACCTATGTGGGGCGAAACAAGCGCAACGATTACACAAAACACCAATCAGTTGTCGATTTCCTTACTTCGTATGCTGGCTAAGATTGACATTCAATTAGATGAAGCCAAATTAAACGAATTAAAAAGCGTTTTCAAGCTAAAAAGCGTAAGATTATACAATACCAACACGAAAGGCCGGATTGTTCCCAACAGTGCAAACGTTCAACAATCGGGTAATAATGTATCTGTAACCGCTCCAAGCCTTCCAAGCACACCCGGAAAATATCTGGGACCGTTGATTTATCAAGAAACTTCCGATTTTGCCACCGGAAAAATTGATGAAGCCATGAAAGGCGCTATTTATACATTTGAAACGAAAGCGCCGGACAGTACCGACCCATTGGGAGCATTGGATGCAACTTCTGTGGTTATTGGAGGGATATATGGTAATGATGCGGCAGAAACTTTCTACCGGGTTGATTTCCAAAAAGATGAAAAATTCCAGGATATTCTTCGCAACCACTGTTACCTTGTGAACATTGTTTCGGTAACCGGCAGCGGCTACGAAACTGAGGATGAAGCCTTCCACAACCGGGCAGTCAATATGAGCACCAATATTCTGGTTTGGGACGAAAACAATATGTCTGACGTAATTTTCGACGGACAATGGTATCTCAGCGTCAGCAACCACTCTATTTTTGTTCCTCGCACCAAAGAAATCAATGAGACCGACTTATTTGTTAAAACCGATTATAATCCCATCGGACCGTTATCAACCGGTTGGTATGTTGAAAGCGTTATAGACAGCGCTACCAAAGCTACTGCTACGTGGTTGAGTGTATATCCGATGTCAGGCCCCCCAAACGAATTAGAAAATGTTAAGATAGAAACTCTCAGTGACAATAATACCAGCGAGATTCGTACAGCTACGATTGTATTTGCTGCAGGACGGCTCCGCTATCCGGTAACGGTTTCCCAAACGCTTATTGACAGACCTACCATTGCTGTTAACTTTTGGTATAGTGTTGGTGGTGATCCTATTATTGGCGCTCTGGTTCCCGATACACTCACTTTCACTTTTTCTGATCCGACGGGATCTTCTACTCCACCTCTTCATACGATTCAAATAACTGTGCTACCCGCGACGATATATTTGTATCTGTATAGAACAGACGTTCCAAATATTGCGTATGGTCGTTTCGGTTTTAACCCCGATCTTACAGGTGTTATAACAACACGTGCAGATGGTACTCACGTTTTGTCTATAATGCCTCCATTGGTTACACCAGCTGATTTTGTGAATGGCGCTTATTTGAAAGAAGAGGAATTGACCTTGCAAGCGGCGAACGGACCATATACGGTTAAACAATCCATCATTTTGAAGCATGTGTATACCCCCTAATCCCTGACTAATGACTATACGAAATATTAAACTGTAAGATTTTTTAACACAAAGTGTATAATTTCTTTACACTCCAAATTTTTAATTATCTTTTTACTTGTTGAATATCAACAAGATAAGAATTTGGCACGAAAATAGTATATGTTTCATTGAGTTTAATTCCTTAAAATTAAAACACAATGAAACATATCTTTTTTATCGGTATACTATTGTTTGCACAGATTGCCGTTGCCCAAGAAAAAATTTGGACAATGGAAGACTGCATCCGTTATGCCGTTGAGCATAATCCGGGACGGGCGAAACAGGAAGCCCAAAACACCATTTACAAAATCGACCGGCAGGAAGCCGTTGCCGGATTTTTTCCTTCACTTGATGCAAGATCAAACGCTTCAATCAATTTTGGGCGTGGAATTGATCCCGAAACGAATGCTTACATTTCGACCAATACTTTCGGCAATTCCTACGACGTCTATTCATCGATGACCTTATTCGACGGATTGTCACAGATTTATCGCGCAAGAATGGCGAAAATTAACCGCTTGATGGGAGCACAGCAGTTGCAGGATGTGAAAGATCAAATTGCACTCGGAGTGATGGAAATATTCTTTAATGTGCTGTACTACAAAGGGACAGTCAATATGGCAGAACAACAATTGCAGGAAAGCGCACACAGCTTGAAACAAATTCAGCGCATGGAAGAACTGGGTATGAAAGCAATATCCGACGTCGCTGAAATCCGCGCCAAAGAAGCCGAAGACCGGTTTCTGCTTACCCGGCAAAAAAACCTTCTTCGCATCGAAATTATCAAACTAAAGGAAAAAATGAATTTTCCGATAGAAAACGAATTGCTTGTTGTTGATTCCGAAACACCAGAGTTAATCAATGTTTCCGATGCAGATGCCTTGACGGTTTACGAGCAAGCTATGCAAACTCTGCCTAAAATTCTGTCGGCACAGCAATCCTTAAAAGCTACGGAAGCAGCGTATAAAATCGCTCGCGGATACCTTTTCCCCTCGCTATCATTCGGAGCCGGTTTTTCAACAGGATTTTCCCGTTTGATGGACGAGGCGCCCGAAATGTCGTTCAGTGAACAGCTGAAAAACCGGCAAGGTTCATACGTCGGATTAGCCTTATCCATCCCGATTTTCGACCGCTTATCCCGCTCGTCGGAATCGCGGAGAGCCAAGCAACGCCTTGTTATTGCCCGTAGCGATAATGAAGCAACCCTCCGGCAAATTTACAGCGAAATAGAACAGGCAGTTGCCGATGTTCGCGGTTTGCAGGAGCAATTCCGGTCGGCACACGAAAAAATGGTAGCCATGCTCGAAGCGCATAAAGTCAATGTCCGCAAATACGACGAAGGCCTCATCAGCGCCCTTGAACTGACCACAAGCGCCAACCGCCTGCTCAATGCGCGCGTGGAAGAACTGTACACGAATTTGCAATTCCAATTAAAAAGTAAATTATTAAATTATTATAAAGGAGAAACATCATGGACAGAATTTTAGAAAAGAAAAAAGGAATACAGAAAAAACATCTTCCTTATATCGCCGGAGGAGTAACTCTGCTTGTCGCAATCGGTTGGATGATTTTCGGCGACCACAGTTCAAAATTCAATGCCGACAAGGGAAAATTAACCATACAAAGTGTTGTGAAAGGCGAATTTAACGACTATATCCGTGTCAACGGACAGGTACAACCCATCAATACCGTTCAGTTAAGCGCCGTTGAAGGCGGGATGGTAGCCGAGAAGGTAGTAGAAGAAGGTTCGATGGTACGCAAAGGCGAAATTATTGTACGCTTAACGAATCCGATGTTGAGTCTGAACATTCTCGACAGCGAAGCGCAATTGGCTGAAAAACAGAATTTTTTGCGAAATACCCAAGTCACGATGGAACAGGAACGGCTGAATCTCAACAAAGAAAAGCTACAGTTGGATTTGGATATTGAACGTAAGAAGCGCAAATATGAACAATATCAGACTTTATACAACGAAAAACTGACTTCCCGCGAAGATTTTTTACAAGCGAAAGAAGACTACGAATATGCAGTGAAAAACCGGGAGTTGGTAACGGAACGTCAGCGGCAGGATTCTATTTTCCGGGGGATTCAGGTGGAACAAATGGAAGAAAGTTTGGGCAATATCCGCAAAAACCTTGTGCTGGTTCGCCAACGAGTGGATAATCTGGACATTAAATCACCGGTGGACGGACAATTGGGATTACTGGATGTTGAAATCGGTCAATCCGTTGGAACGGGTGCACGCATCGGTCAAATCAGCGTCTTGTCGGATTACAAAATCGAAGCCTTGATTGACGAACATTATATCGACCGTGTAAAAAGCGGCTTGGCGGCGACTTTCGAGCGGCAGGATAAAACCTTCAACCTGGTAGTACGAAAAGTATACCCCGAAGTACGCGACAAGCAATTCAAAACAGATTTTGTGTTTGAAGGAGAGCGTCCCGACAACATTCGTGCCGGACAGACTTATTACATCAATTTGCAATTGGGTCAACCGGCAGAAGCGATATTGATTCCCCGGGGCGCTTTTTATCAAAAGACCGGCGGACAATGGATATTTGTCGTTACGTCCGACGGAAATAAAGCCGTTCGGCGCACGATTCAGATTGGCCGTCAGAACCCGCTTTATTACGAAGTCCTAAGCGGTTTGGAACCGGGCGAGCAAGTTGTTACTTCCGGTTATGATAATTTCGGGGATGCGCAGGAGTTGGTTTTGAAATAACTTCACTTCGTCATTGCGAGGGCGAAACCGAAGCAATCTACCCCCCAACCCCCTGAAGGGGGAGTTCCCCTCGCCTTACGGATAGAAGCGTTCTTTGAAATATTGGTTTACATGCGTTTTTGATTTAAAAAAATGCTATCTTTGTACAGTTTTTTTGATTTAATATGGTACGAACAGTTATTACACCGACGCAAAACGATATTCATTTGTCAATACCGGAAAATTACATCGGTAAGAAGGTAGAAATTATTTTTTTTGCCTTGGATGAATTAGTGGAAAAACAGCCTAAGAAAACATTAGGTGATTTTTTAGGTTTATTGTCTGAAGATGAATATCTTCAATTGAAGGAATATACTCAACAGGCTCGCAAAGAATGGGATGTGATTGAAACACATTGGGCAAGCGAATATGTTTTGGCAAAAGATTGGTTAAATCCGAAAGAAGACAAAGCATGGAAAGACTTGTAAAAGGCGATGTTGTAGTTATTCCGTTTCCTTTTTCCGACTTATCGGCAAGTAAAAGGCGTCCGGCTTTAGTGTTAGCTAATTTACAAGGTAATGATATTCTTCTATGTCAAATTACATCCCAAAATTCGATTGAAAAAACAGCTTTACCACTTAAAATAGAAGATTTTACAAGTGGAACATTACCTTCTAATTCGTTTATTCGCCCAATGCGAATATTTACTGCTGATAAAACGCTAATTATCAAAAAGGCAGGAACTATTTCAACAAAATTAATGGATAAAGTAATCAATAATATTATATCTGTTCTAAAAAAAGAAACATAGAAAAAAGAAACATAGAAAATATACAAAAGCGTGTAAACCAATAATACAAAGGTTTGCACGCTTTTGTATTTTATGTGAAATATTAATTAAACAAAAAATATTATGAACAACATTTTTAATTTAGGAACATTTTTCAA
>JGI24702J35022_10003027_pt1 | contig 10158 bp, 9 predicted proteins | sample TergutTh196P4_FD_35022 | JGI IMG/M metagenome (IMG submission 35022)
GGCGCCTTGACGGGGCGGGTACCGCCTATACGGGGCGCCTCAGCGGAGCGCTTTGACGGGGCGGGAGCCACCTTAACGTGGGGCGGCCTTGACGGGGCGGGAGCCACCTTAACGTGGCGGGCGCCGCGCGATGAAGTGTAGCCGTCTGTGTTGAGCTTTGTAGAGAGGATTTTGATCTTGATTATGCGTGACAGAGTGTATATAACCGGCGTATATGTCGACAGGGTGGATATTGACGAGGCTATGCGATTGGTTGCTTCGTTTGTTGAAGAAAAAAGGGAGGTGACAACCAAAGCCCCCGCCATAATCTGCACTCCAAACGCGGAAATAATGATGGAAGCCCAAAGTGACACGCGCCTCAAAGGCATTCTGAACTCCGCCGAAATGGTTATCGCCGACGGGGCGGGAGTAGTTCTGGCGTCTAAAATCCTCGGCTGTAAGCCTCCCCTTAGACGTACCCCCGGATATGATCTTGTGAAAAGGCTTCTGAGTAACTCTGCGGAATCGCCTTTCTCTTTTTATCTGTTAGGCGGTAAGCCTGGCGTGGCCGAGACCGCAGCAGAAAAACTAATGAGTGCGACGCCGAGCTTGAAAATCGCCGGCTTTTGTGATGGATATTTTAGCGAGGAGAGCACGCCGAAAATCATAGAGCAGATAAACGCAAGCGGCGCAGAAATACTGTTAGTTGCGCTTGGCGCCCCCAAACAGGAAAAATGGATGTATGACAACAAGTCCTTGCTTAACCCAGCAGTATGTATTGGGATTGGGGGGAGCCTGGACGTCCTGGCGGGCAAGGTTGCGTTAGCCCCTGATTTTTTCAGGAATAACGGCTTGGAGTGGCTGTACAGGTTATTCAAAGAGCCGCGAAGATTGCGGCGAATGCTGCGTCTGCCAAAGTATGTATTATTCACTTTGTATTGGAGATTATTCAGGCGAAGCGCGGCGACGTGAGGCTAAGCGTAGCAACGTGAGGCGAAGCGCAACGACGTGAGGCGAAGTGCAGCGACGTGAGCCGAATCCCCGTGGCAGGTATATTTATCGTACAAAAGAAACAGCGAAAAAGGATACCTTTAAAAGCCACAGTGATCAAAACTTCCTTCAAAGAGGCTTTCAGCGAAGGCTATAACAATCCCGTTCTATACGGGGAGAACTTGAAATCGGCTGTTGCTCTAATCAGCAAATACGGTTGCATCTCGGTCTACAAGACAGCCGAGATTGTCAACAACCTGAGCTGCGGAGCTGTGGAGTTGTGGTGTACTGAACATTTCCCTTTCAATTCTCCCAGGAGGAATGATTGCATGGCGGAAGTTAGAGCCACATCAGCGATGCCAAAAAGAATAAAAGTACAGATGACCCAATGCAGCATATACACAGGGAAAGCAAATCGTTTTGCATTTTGTCAATTTCGGAGGGAACCTGACAGTTACTCAATAGTAAGTTTCCTCCGGTGTCGAATGGGGCAATGCCTGCGCAGGTCGATGCCACAAAAATTGCGCTGTACAATAAAGCGGACGGCAGGGAAAATGTCGTGGCAAGCTCCGGGACAAGCGGGAACATAACCGGCAACACCACTGAAATCGAACTGCTAAAGCAACTCATGACGCCAGCGATTAGCGCTATAATCGGTGCAAATAAGTATCTGGGAAGATGCGTTTTTGATATTACCTGTGCAAGTGAATCTATAACGCCTGTTTCTATAGCGACTCCCATCAGCATCGTCATCCCGCCTAGCAAAATCAACATTTTTAGAGGTATGTGCTTTTTTAGCACAGTGTCCAAATCAGCCAATTTAAACACCGATGCAATACCTCCTCCGATGAGGAATAGGAAGCTGATGTCGAGATTCTGCATTGCTTTCCCAAAAGATGTTACAGAAAAATATCTCATGCAAAGGGTATGTATTATCACTGAAATCAGTACCGCTGCCAAAAGAATAAGACTTTTTATTTGAACTTTGCTAAAGGGTTCCAGTTGCTTATGTATCCTATGTAAAATGACGTCTGATTTCTTGTATCTGGCTAAAAACACGACGCAAAACCAAGCGCTGTAGAATAACAGGCTGAACAAAAATCCGATCATCATAATATTTTCTCCAAGGCCAGTGTATATGCTTTGTTCTATAATACTTGTTCCGACGATGCCTCCCTGACTATATAAAAAATTTCCGCCAAGGCTGGCGCCAAAAGCTACCGCTACGCCCAATACAAGCGAAGGAATCCGAAGGCGCGCCGCCAGTGACATTCCAAGAGGAGCAATGATAATTGTCGCTGACGGCGCGCCAACGCCAGAACCAGATATAACTACTGATAGAAGAAAGACCACTATTGGGATAAACCTCTGCTTTTCTCTGAATGGATGTGCAATATGGTCTACCAAATTATCCATCGTACCATTCTCAAGCAGGAATCCAAAAACGCAGTTATTACGAATATCGTAAAAAGAACTCTAACGGGTAACAAGACGAGTACTTCACCAATTCCCATTTTCAATAAAAAACATCCGATTAGAATGGTGAACATCGCAGCAAATACACCCATATTTACTTTTTTGATGTTTCCCAACACAATGCTGGCTACAACAGCCAGTATAGATAGTGCCATGGCAATCATAAATATCATCCTCTCAGACTAAATTATGAATTAAGAACGCGATTGGCTTTGAATAAGTCAATCGCAACAGCACTACTTGGGCGCTGGCGCTCTGTATGCCTCATCTGCTGCAAAGATAATTCAGCAATTATATCAAATTGATTCATATAAGTAAATATTAAATTTATATTAATATTTATTTTTATAAACTATTGACAATAATATAATATTTGATAAAATTGAAATATTAATATTTATTCAATATTAGCAAGGCGGAATTATCATCAAGCAATATGGCAAAAAACTTATCTCAGTACGTGCACACATTACATAGGCTAACATTGTATAGGTAAGAATTGTGCAGGCTAACATTGTATAGGTAAGAATTGTGCAGGCTAACATTATATAGGCAGACATTGCACAGGCAGGCATTGCACAGGCAAGTATTAATCCGGAGGAATTGTGTTACTATGGAAAAAAAGCGCTTTACCTACAACGTAACAACTGTACGCTATGGCTTGACAAACTTCGCGTCATCGCTCGTCACCTCTATGGCATCAACGTTCTTTGCGGTGTTCCTTACAGATGCCATTGGCTTGTCTGCAGCTCTAATGGGAGTTATTATCTCAATATCTGGCTTGGTAGACACCATCTCGGTTCCCATTGTCGGCGTCTTCATTCAAAAGGCTAACTTTAAGACCGGTAAGTTCCGACCTTGGATTTTGTGGGGAGGTGTAGCCTGCGCCATTTTCAGTTGGCTGCGTTTTACCGATATCGGCGTGTCGGTGAATATGCAGGGTATTTATTATGGCGCGTTATATTCCATTTGCTACATAGCGTTTAACTTTGCTTACAGCGGCTATACAGGCCTGCTTCCCGTGCTGTCAAAGAGTCCGGCTGATCGTGTGGCGCTCTCGTCCTGCCGAATCCAGTTCAACTCTCTCTCAAAATTCGTACTGGGACTTGTTGCCGTTAGTCTTATAACTTTCTTCGGCGGCGGTGATAAAAACTCGGCTGCTGGTTATTCCGGTTTTGCCGCTCTGCTTGGCGTGATTGTATTTCTTGGCTTTATACAGCTTTTCTTCCTCGTAAAGCCGCATGACAGGCCAGATGAGACAGCAGTCGCAAAAGGCAGGAAATCATCCTCAAATGTTTCGATTCTTGATATGCTCAAGAGCATCTTGAACATTCCAATGGCGCTGTTCTTAGTTGCAGGAATACTTAAAATCGGCACATTTTTTTCGGTGAATGCCATTGCAGCATACTATTATGACTACGTAATCGGTGACCGCTCTATGCTCACTGTATTCCTTTCTCTTAGTACACTGCTGATGTTTGTCGGCTCCACACTGACGCCGTTCCTCGCCAAAGCAGTAAAAGGCGCCCGCAATGTATACATACTCGGTGGCATTATATACGGTAGCGCAATGCTCATTTCATATTTATTTGGAAAGAGCGCTCTTGGATTTACCATATTTATGAGTCTCGGGTACACTGGTTACTCTATGATGCATGCATCCGAGGCGGCAGTATACTCTACTTTGGTAGACTATACGCTCTTCAAAACCAACAAAGATATAAAAGGCTTCCTGATGTCTGTATTCACGCTATCGCCCAAGTTGGGCAGCGTACTTCAGGGTGTATTTCTTGGCGTCGGCTTGACTGCGATCGGTTTTGTCGCCAACAATGTAACCGAACAAGCCATTCAGGGAATTCCAGCTTTGATGAGCCTGTTGCCTGCGATAATGATGGGTATTTGTGTAGTAGCAATGCTTTTATTCCCGCTAACCGACAAGAAAGTGGCGCAAATGCAAGAAGCAGCTGAGCAAGCAGTAGTAAAGGAAGGTTAAGCGTATGCTAGCTAGAAGGCTATTCGTAATTTCGAAGGCTTAGTGTATGCTATTCAACTCAAAAAACTTGCAAAAAGAACAAGATTTTTCTAGCCGCTACCCACTAGCCACTGAGGCAGACTCCGCGCGATTTTGCCTGGTTAGTTAGGTTGCGGACGGAGTCTGCCGTATGCTATTTAAGTCGCTGAAGTGCTGCAAAATCTGATGAGTATTAAGTATAAGAAAAATCAATTAATAACAGGAAAGGGGCTGTAAATTTATGGTACAAAATTGGGACCGCGAAGTAGATGTAGTTGTGGTTGGGCTGGGTGCAGCAGGAGGCGCTGCTGCAATAGAAGCTCACGATAATGGCGCAAAGGTGCTTGTGCTTGAAAAAGACAAGCAAGCGGGCGGCAACACCCGCATGAGCGGAGGTACACTGCGCCGTTTCCTCGACGAAGATAAGGTTGTGCAGTACTATATGGGCATTGTGGACGAAACAGTGAGCGAGACGCTTGTGCGCAGGTTTGTGAATGTATCACGCACCAGCCATAAGTGGTTTGAAGAAAAATGTGACGCCGAATTTATCGATTCTCAGAAGGTCATGTTTCCGCCAGCGCCTAACATCGTATGGGATTTTCTGCCGGGCGCCGAGGGTATGGGCGGTCGTTCACAATTTAACCCAAAGCATGGCGACGAAGAGAAGAATGGTGGTTATAACTTGATTGCCACACTTATGAATGGGATAAAAAAACGCAACATTGAAATTCTCTACAACACCGGCGGTAAAAAACTTATACCTGGCGAAGGCAAAGAGGTCATCGGCATTATTGCAGGGAATACGGACAGCAAAATAGCCATTAAAGCCAACAAAGGCGTAATCTTAACCTGTGGAGGGTTCCACCAAAACAAAGAAATGCAACTCAACTACCTCAGTATGCCATACTTAGCACAGGGTTGTATCCATGGTAATGGCGACGGTATACACATGGCACAGGAATTAGGCGCGAAAATGTGGCACATGACCGGTGTGTCTTGCGGTATAAGCTACAAGGTTCCTGACTATGATATTCCAATTGCTATTGGTATCCGCAGCCCAAACTATATATATGTGGATCAGCATGGGAAGCGCTTTCTGAACGAAACTGGTGTGGACGTTCACGCCATGGCGTTTGACTTCACAGTTTGCGTTGCCGAAAAAATGGAGTACCCCCGTTTGCCCGGCTACCTTATATTTGACGAAGTCTGCCGTGAATCCGGACAAATGCTGGGTCACTGCCCCGGTCGAATTATGGACGATCCTACATTCGAGTGGAGTCAGGATAACATGAAAGAGATCGAAAAGGGTTGGATCAAAAAGGCTTGGACTATTTCCGAATTAGGTGAGCAGCTCGGATTTGCTGAAGGCGTATTAGAAGAAACGGTCGGCAAATACAATCATGCCGCCGTCACAGGTTACGATCCTGATTTTAAGCGAAATGGCGCGGTCATGAGTCCACTAATTAAGCCTCCATTCTATTCAATCGAAGTATGGCCCGCATTACTGAATACACAAGGCGGCCCACAGCGCGACGAGGAAGCCCGCGTGCTCGATCTTGATATGAAACCGATACCGCGCCTTTACAGTGCCGGCGAACTCGGCTCCTTCGTTAACAAGTTCTATCCCGGAGGCACTAATATTACAGAAGCTATTGCGTTTGGCCGTATTGCAGGAGAAAACGCAGCAAAATCCGATCCTGTTAAGGCTTAATCCCACAATTCAGCAATAAATTATAAAATGAGTAGGAGAGCAGTTAATTCATGGCTGCCCCCTACTCGTTCGTTTGCAGTATTCAATCACAATCAACTGCAACTGTTATTATGTACTATGTATTTTGAATTATATTTATTTATTGTATCTTGTGCATCATATCTTGTGTATTATATCTTGTGTATTATGTATTATGTTTAGCGCCTTCAGATGTTATCACTGCCCCTTGAGATAACAGGTTAAGTTTTTCCAGGATGACTAACAGGCTCTCCATTGAGTCCAAAAGCTGTTTCGTTTCGTTGTCTGACAGATTGCAGTAGTATTGGCTGTAGTATGCGCGCATTCTTCCTTTTGTATCATCGATATATTTTTTCCCTGCCTCAGTTTGGCGAATAATAATTTTCCTGCGATCCTGGGGATCAGCTATACGCTCTACAAGGCCCAGATTAAACAAAACATCAACATTTGCAGTAAGCTGGGGCTTTGCCATGACAAGTCTGTCAGCCAAGTCAGACATTGAGATTTTAGGGACAACTTGCAAAACTGATAGCACCTTGCTCTGATAGTTTGTCAATTCTTTCTGCGTCGCCAATTTCATCGGTCGCCCAAACTGATACTCAAACTCCGGTATAATTTTTAAAATGTTGTCAACAAGTTGTTTTGTAATTTCCATTACTTGCACTCTCCAAGTAGAACAATTAATAAACAATAATATTTCATATCAAATTCTATCACTCGGAGATAAAAATGTCTAACACCATTTTTTGCCAGGGTGTGGATATTCACCGATATATACCGATATTTACCGATATTTATTTTGGGTAAAAACAATCCTCCAGCCAAAGTGCAGGATTGTTCTTAATGTATTCTGTGATCCGATTGTACTCATCATCATTTCGAATAACATGGTCGTGGAACGAACGTTGCCATGGAGAGAACCCAATAATTCGAGAAACAGCAGATTTTAGATCACAAACAATGTCCCCGCTGTAAGTGGACGGGCTTGCCCGTCCCGCAATCTGGATTAACAAATGAATGAGGTAAGGCATTACGACGAAATGAATGATTTTACACCCGTTGTACCAACCGTTAGTGTAATAAATCATATGAACTATCTCTTTGCCAACATCTGACAATTCGGGCGGGCAAGCCCGTCCCCTACAACGATGCGTGATAACAATTCATGTCTATCTTTGGCGCAAATGGTTACAAAATATGCACCATTTTGAGAATAATCTTATCCCTTCAGCCGATTTGGTTTCCTTACAGGTAGTTCCTCCAGCTTCATCACAACTTGTTTTACTGCATTCTAGCATATAGGTACTGCTTTTTTCTATGCAGGTAAGGTTGCGTTAGCTCCGGATTTTTTCAGGAATAACGGTTTGGAGTGGCTGTACAGGTTGTTCAAAGAACCGCAAAGATTGCGGCGAATGCTGCGTCTGCCAAAGTTCGTATTATTCACTTTGTATTGGAGATTTTAAAAACAGCAAAAAAAACTAACAGCGTTATATGCGGATGTTATAATAGGGATAAATCCTGAAAGCCTTGATTTCACAGGGGTTCAGCCGATTTAATCCCATTTTTTCTGCCCTCGTCTCGGGCAAGATTCTGCGAAAGGACGGTATATGATAGAAATCTATGCGGCGGGATAGCCTTATCACTTCATCATGGAGTGACGAGGTTATCCCGCCGCTTTTTTTGTTTCCGGCAATGCATTTATATGATACCGTGGCAATCTTGGCAACCTTGAGCCGAGCGACGTGAGAAATGCAGTCATATCAACGTCCCGGAGATAAATCAAGGTTGCCAAACGTCTTTTTAACTTGGCAACCTTGCCATGTTGCGTGGCAACCTAAAAAGAGAATACTCAAGTAAATCAAACGGGGGCAAGTCATCAACTTAACCGTGCCAACAACCGAACACATAAAAATGTTAGATAGGGCGATACGGCTTTCTTTTGCCCAAAATCCCAACCCTTAAATTTTTGATAGACTGATTCAGGAATAAACATACCATCGGCGTTCTGTTTCCCTTTTATCAAATCGATCATCTCGCAAAAGCGAGGATCAGTGTGTATACAATTGAATTTACTTAAAACATCANCAACACTCACGATGTCATANCACATGGCGGGCGCTTTTAGCTTGCGGAAGTCTGTACCCATGTAAAACATATACGGGTGTCTTTCAAGGCTGTTTTCCCAAAGTGAAAGAATGACTTCAATCCCACCCTTTACTATATCGCTGTTCCTATACTCATCAATCTCTGATAATAGCTTTATCATAATGAGTGTCGCAAACGGGCAACAATCGTCTTTCCGTCCGGGTCCTCTAAATCTTCCGTGTTCTTCTGATACGGAACAAGGAAAGCCCTGCTCTTTGTAAANGGTGATCAGGTGTTCCACGCCCTGATTGATGTGTTGNTNATAATCAACATTANCTTTCAGTAACGCCATAAGCAATAAAGGCGCGTCGCACAAGCACCAGCCGAAAACATCTACACCTTTACCGCCGTAATGCGGNGGTATGTTTGTCATGGATTGATATACTCCATCCTTGTCTTTGTGGCTCATTATCTGCTTAACNGCGCTGTCGATTTCGGGCATATCTGTTTCAAGTCCAATATCAAGCAGAAATAACAGTTTGTGAATTGACAAGTCGGGGTCTTTGTGATTTCTAACTATCGCATTATGGAAATTGGTAACATCGTTAAGATAGGATTGGATTTTTTTGTCTTTCAATGCTTCTATTTTCAAGTCACTTAAATCCTCTCTGCTTTCATTGAGAAGATTTATCCTGATTGCGTATTGTAACCACGGTTCGCTCATGGACAAGAGTTTTTCCAGCATGAGTTGCCCTCCACCATTATATATCGCTTAATTATTGGTTGATGCATTATGCGCTTCAATATGACTGCACAACATCAAAGACGGGGCGAGATTCCTCAACTTCATTACCCGCAATAATATCATTGACATGGCGGGATTGAACGGGCATTTGCCAACATGATAGGAAAGCAACAGGACATCAGGGATAAGCTGAAACCCATCGACAGGCGACTGAAAACCCTTGACGAATACATACGGCACAGTGGGAACTTCAAAGCTAACCGCAAGTACAAGGCGCAGTATGAAAAGCTGTACGCCCAATACAAAACCTTGAAAAAAGAAACAGGATTCGGCGCGGGGCGTAAGGCGCAGAAAGCACTAATCGCCGCTAATGAGTATCATAGTACCCACAGCGACGAAATAGCAATGTACGACAAAGCCGAAAAGTATTTGCGCGATGTTCTGCAAGGGCGTTTCGACACGAAGAAATTACCGCTCGTGACAAAATGGAAATCCGAAATCGTCAAGCTGACCGCAGAGCGGAAACTGATTGAAGCCGACTACTACAAGTTGCGTGACGAGGTAAAAGAAGCCGAGCAAATCAGGAAAAGCATTTACAGCATAGTTAGAGCGAAACATCAGAGGATGCAACCACAGAGGGCGCATGAAATTGACCTGTAAAACTAAGGCGCGGCATTTGCCGCGCCCATGTGTCAGTTAGCGTTGTTAAGGTTTTCCACTTCCTCACGGGTTAGTCCTGTCAGCTTGATAATATCATCAGTTGCCAAATTCATCTGTACCGCATTTCGCGCAACGTCAAACTTTTCTTTGCGCCGTTCATTCCATAACGCCTGTGCTTCATCGTGTCTGGCTTTGGAGCGCAGCCGTTCGACTTCTTGGAACTCCGGCGTGACCGTTATATGACGGTACGCAGTGATTGCTTCTCTCATTTCCGGCGCCTCCAATGCTTCAAGATCCGCTAGTTCTTCCTCTGTCTTCGCTTTGAACAGCGAAAGCCATATCTCTAAATTATTATCCGCTTTGACCGTTTCGGGGAGATTGGGAAGTTCATAGTAATGCAGAACCATTCTATCCGACAACGGCGTGTGGCGCGTCACTTCAAGAGCCTGATACTCCGAATGATACTCCGGGCAATCGAACAGC
>JGI24702J35022_10003028_pt1 | contig 10158 bp, 9 predicted proteins | sample TergutTh196P4_FD_35022 | JGI IMG/M metagenome (IMG submission 35022)
CACGAAGATATTCAGGACGGCATCGTTTTGCTCGGACTTGCAGGCATCATAGACCCGCCGCGCGAAGAGGTGATAGAGGCTGTCCGCAAATGCAAAGAGGCGGGGATTACTGTAAAAATGATAACAGGCGACCACATAGATACCGCCCGCACCATTGCCAAAGAACTCGGCATCGGCAACGGCGTAGATGCTCTGCAAGGAAAAGACCTCGAAGATATGACGGACGAACAAATGGCAGAGGCGGTAATGAAGTATGATGTGTTTGCCAGAACAAGCCCTGAACACAAACTGCGGCTCGTAACCGCTTTACAAGCAAAAGGCGTAATATGCTCTATGACGGGAGACGGCGTAAACGATGCTCCCGCACTCACCCAAGCCGATGTCGGTATTGCGATGGGCATCAAAGGAACGGAGGTAACGAAAGACGCCGCCGAAATGGTCTTGGCGGACGATAACTTCGCTACCATTGTTGCGGCGGTGGAAGAAGGTCGCCGCGTTTACGATAATTTGAAGAAAACCATACTGTTTATTCTCCCGACCAATGTTGCGGAAAGTCTGTTGATTATAGCCAGCATACTGTTCGGCACCATGCTACCGCTGACACCCGTACAAATACTGTGGGTGAATATGGTTACTTCGATTACCATCTCGTTGGCTCTCGCTTTTGAAAACATAGAGCAGGGAGCAATGAAACGCCAGCCCCGTTCGCCGAAAATGCCCTTGCTCAACGGATATTTTATCTGGCGGATATTCTTTGTTTCCTCAATTATTGCAGGCTTCACGCTTTTGATAACCTCCCGATTGAAAAACTTCGGATTTGATGATGATTTTGTGCGAACAATTACGCTTCAAACCATCGTTATCGCCCAGATGTTNCATNTNTTCAACAGCCGCAGCATTCGAGGCAGTGCCTTTAAGCAAAATTGGTTTAGCAACAAAGCCGTTTGGGTGGTTTGCGGCTTGCTGTTTGTCCTGCAAGGAGCCATTACCTATATTCCGTTTATGAATAACACTTTCGGCACAGTTCCTTTGGGGTTTGCCGATTGGCAATATCCGTTTCTCATAGGCATCGCCGTCTTCCTGATTGTTGAAGTCGAAAAAGCCGTAATGAGGCGGATTGACAGGGCAAAGGGACGAGAGGTTGTGTTTTGACCTGCCGAATAATTCCATTTTTACGTTCATTTTTCGGTTCGTTTTTCGGCTTGTTTTTATTCGTTTTTTGCAGCCGAAGAGCAAAAATATGCGAAAAAACAGCGTTTCTTTTCGTCTCCTAAAATAAAAAAGAGCGTATCTCTTTGATTTTCAGCGATATATTTTTTTTTCAAAAATGCCGATTGATATACTTTTTTTGCTATCTTTGCAAACGGAGAGATGGCAGAGTGGTCTATTGCGGCGGTCTTGAAAACCGTTGACTGTAACAGGTCCGGGGGTTCGAATCCCTCTCTCTCCGCAAAACATACGGTTGCCTGCGGTGAGTTCACAAGTCAGGCGATATTTATTTAATCGAATGAAGAAACGCATTGCCCTATTAGGTTCGACGGGAAGCATCGGAAAACAGGCACTTGAAGTGGTACAAGCACATCAGGACAGGTTTGAAATAGAGGTGCTTACCGCCGACTCCAACGCCGATTTGCTGATAAAACAGGCAATCGCCCACCAACCCAACGCCGTTGTCATTGCCAATGAGCAGTATTACCAGCAGGTAAAAAATGCCCTTTCACTCCACGATATAAAGGTGTATGCGGGTGTTTCTTCTTTGGAACAAATCGTTGAAATGAGTACGATAGACGTGGTTTTGGTCGCTCTGGTGGGCTTTGCGGGACTGAAACCGACGCTCAACGCCATCGAGCATGGGAAGCAAATCGCTTTAGCCAATAAGGAAACCTTGGTCGTGGGGGGCGAACTCGTTATGAAAAAAGCCGAACAAAACGCAGTGGACATCATACCGATTGACTCCGAACACTCGGCTATTTTTCAGTGTTTGATGGGGGAATGGCACAATAAAATCGAGTCAATTACCATTACCGCATCGGGCGGACCGTTTTTCGGCAAGAAAAAGGCTGAACTGCAAGCGGTTACGCCCGAACAAGCCCTCAAACACCCGAACTGGACGATGGGAAACAAGGTCAGTATTGACTCCGCTACGCTGATGAACAAGGGGCTGGAAATGATAGAGGCACGGTGGCTGTTCGACCTGCCGCCCGCCGACATACAGGTCTGCGTCCACCCGCAGAGCATCGTGCATTCGTTGGTGCATTTTACCGACGGGGCGGTCAAGGCGCAGTTGGGACTGCCCGATATGCGGTTGCCTATCCAATACGCTTTGTCGTATCCGCATCGGTTGCCGACCGATTACGAGCGTTTTTCGTTTTTGGACTACCCCGCTCTCACTTTCTTTGAGCCTGATATTGAGACGTTTCGCTGTTTGCCGTTGGCGTACCGTGCTATTGAGCGGGGCGGAAACCTGCCTTGCATTCTCAATGCCGCCAACGAAATTGCCGTTGAGGCGTTTCTGCAAAGAAAAATACACTATTTGCAAATTGCCGACATCATTGAAAATACGATGCAAAAGGCGAGTTTCGTGCAATCGGTTTCCCTGAATAATTTTGTGCAAACCAATGCGGAAGCGAGGCAGATTGCGAGGGAATTTATTTCCTTCACGTAGGAATTTATTTCCTTCACGTAGAAATTTATTTTCTACACGTAGAAATTCTAATTCTTTGCCCAAGCAATTCCGTTTTTCTTGCCCAAGAAATTTTTTCTTGTATAAGAAAAATTTTTTTCTTGCCGAATTGAGTAAAATTTAAATTAAATGTGTATCTTTGCATTTCGTACTAAAAGATTTTAAGTTAATCGGGTTGCCCAGCAATGGGCAGCCATTTTTTAGAAAAAATGTACCTTCGAAAAACTTGTTTATTTAAGTATAAAAAAGAGTTTATACTCGGCTGCTCAGCAATGGGCAGCCTTTTTTTAGAAAAAAATGTATCTTTGCAAAAAATGTTTATTAAGTAAGAAAAAATATCGTTCTAATTCAAAATCAAAGAGAAATGAGACAGAGAGAAATTATTTTAGGAATTATCCTATCGGCAAACGCAATGACTATGACAGCACAACAACCATCTATTTACACGCCTGAACTGCTGTGGAAATTGGGCAGGGTGAGCGATGTAAGCCTTTCCCCAGACGGAAAGCAAATTTTGTTCGGCATCACTTATTATGACGCCGAGCAGAACAAGGGCAACCGCGATTTGTATGTAATGTCTTCGGCAGGAGGGAGTTACACCCGCCTGACCACGACGGAAATAAGCGAGTATGACGCCGTGTGGCGACCCGATGGCAAAAAAATCGGCTACTTAGCCCCCGTGAACGGCGAGATGCAAATCTGGGAAATGAACCCCGACGGCACGGACGCCAAGCCCATCTCCGCCATCGAGGGCGGCGTGGACGGATTTAAGTACGCCCAAACGATGAACCGCATTTTGTTCACAAAATCGGTGAAGTTGGACAAGAACGCAAACGATTTGTACCCAGACCTTCCCAAAGCAGACGCTCTGATTACGGAAGATTTGATGTACCGCCATTGGAATGCGTGGACGGATTATTCGTACAGCCACATCTTTACGGCGGATTATCCGAGTTTCGCCAATGTGGTTGACATCATGCAAGATGAGCGTTTTGCAAGTCCCATTCCCAACAACGGCGGTATGGAGCAGATTACGTTCTCTCCCGACGGCAATTTCATCGCTTATGCGTCCAAAAAGAAAGTGGGAAAAGAGTTTGCCACAAGTACCAATTCGGAGATTTATCTGTATGATATTCAAGGGAAAACGACCAAAAATTTGTCGGGGATAGGTGCAGGCTCTAACATCAATATGGGTTATGACGTTGACCCTGTCTTCTCTCCCGACGGCTCGATGCTTGCGTGGGCGGGCATGGAAACGGAAGGCTTTGAGTCGGATAAACGAAGAATTTTAATTCACTACGACTTTGAACACGGCAGGACGCGGGATTACTCCGCAAATTTCGATGAAAGTGCAGAAAATTTTGTGTTCAGCAAAGATGGCAAAACGCTATATTTTATCAGCGGCATCAAGGCGACGTATCAGATTTTTGCGTTGGATATTGCCAAACAACAAATTCGGCAGATTACGCAAGGGCGGCACGATTACCGTTCGTTCGCACTGGCGGACAACAACACGCTGATAGGCATTCGGGAATCAATGGAATCTCCCGCCGATATTTACCGCATAGATATAAAAAAAGGGACGCAAACGCAACTGACAAACATCAATAAAGAAATTTTGCAAGACGTTGCGTCTATCACGGTAGAGGAGCGTTGGGTGGAAACAACGGACGGGAAACAAATGCTTGTCTGGTTGATTTTGCCGCCCAATTTCGATAAAAATAAGAAATATCCTGCCGTGCTGTATTGCCAAGGCGGACCGCAATCGGCTGTGAGTCAATTCTTTTCTTACCGTTGGAGTTTCCAAATGATGGCATCGCGGGGCTATGTGATTGTTGCTCCCAACCGCAGAGGTTTGCCCTCGTTCGGCAAGGAGTGGAACGACCAAATTAGTCTGGATTACGGCGGACAAAATATGGAGGATTACCTCTCGGCGATTGACAACGTGGCAAAAGAACCCTACGTGGACGAGACCAAACTGGGCTGCGTGGGAGCAAGTTACGGCGGGTTTTCGGTATATTGGCTGGCGGGACACCATCAAAAACGGTTTAAAGCCTTTATCGCCCACTGCGGTATGTTCAACTTGGAAAGTTGGTACGGCACAACCGAAGAACTCTTTTTCGCCAATCACGACATCGGCGGGGCATATTGGGAAAAACCGATGCCCAAGAGTTATGCTTTTTCGCCGCACCGCTTTGTCGGCAATTGGGATACGCCCATATTAGTCATTCACGGCGGCAACGATTTCCGCATTCCCTACACCGAAGGCATGCAAGCCTACAATGCCGCTCAAATGCAGGGAATTCCAAGCCGTTTCCTATATTTTCCTCAAGAAACGCACTTCGTCCTCAAACCGCAGAACTCAATCCTCTGGCATAGGGAGTTTATGAATTGGCTGGATAGGTGGTTGAAAGAGTGAATATGGGCGTAAATAAGAAAGATTTAGCGGAGAAAACCAATCCTAATTGGTTGTTAATCAATGTTTTATTAGTCTCTCGTTAAAGAATCGTCCAATAGTTTGGTATGATGTTTCAGCGTTCGCAGTACAAGCATGGCAATCAGAAAGAAAGCGGCGGCGAACACCGAAATCCGCATATAGTCTATTGTGTTGTAAATCACGTAGTACCGTAGCAAATCAACCAGCATAAAACACAACGCCATAGCAAAAAAACCCGAATATTCACGGCGGAGGACGGCTTTAAACGAGAAACGCATTTCGCCCTTTTCAAACTTGGAAAAAGCAGGAATAAACGCAGGGACGCGCATAGACCAGTCAATGAAACTTTGCCCGAATGTCCTTTCCAAAAAACGCTCTTCCGCATACATAATCCGCTCATAATAAAGCCAATAGATTAAAGATGCGGACAAAAAATAAGCCGCATTTCCCGCAAAAATCAGCAACCCCGCCCACATCAGGTAATTGCCCGCATACAAAGGGTGGCGCACGATGGAATAAATCCCTTTTGTGTTCAAACTTTCCGCAATTTGTTTTTGCGTATTCCGCCCCGAAGTCCCTTTAGGCGTTGTGCCGATGGTGTAGGAACGAACGGCTATCCCCGCCAAAGAAACGCAAACTCCGACAGCTGCCAACACGGGTTCTATCCACAAATTTGCCGTAAAACAGTTGTAATCAGCAAAATACAGAAACGGAAGTCCCGTTAAAAAGATAAATACAGGTATTTGTCCTCTGTATTTGAACAAAAAATTTCCCGTCGTCTCGAAAGAATGTTTAAGAGCCATGTAAAAATTGGTGTTAAATTTTTGATTATGTTATTCTACGCACTCAAACGCAGCCGATAGGCAAAATATTGTGTTGAATGGGAAAAATTGTGTTTTTCTTTTCTTAAAATGGGATTTGCAGCGGTGCATTTTGTTTTTGAAATATCATTCCGTTTGTCGAAATCCTTCGCACAAAACGTATTTTCGCCTGTTGAATTGGTTTACGCAAAGGCTTATCAACTGTTTCTGAAACAGAAGTCCGACAATTCCCAGTACGGACAAGGCAATCAAAGCGATGTTCGTTTTTGAAAACAAGGAAAATAATCCGACAACTGCCATCGGAAAAAGCATTAACGGTATCATTATCAGGAAGTTTTTGAATGTCGTTCCTTGATAATTCATGGCGGAACGTGCCGATAAATCAATGCGTTTGGTGTTGTAAGCGGCGAAATAGGTCAGCAAAAAGGTATTCACGCCCGAATTGTACAGAAAAGCGGCAATATGCAGTATCACAAACTCTTTCCCGAGCAAAAAATAGGGCATCGTTAACAGGAAACACAAAATATTTCCCGCCAGCATAAGATACAGATTAGCAGATAGATACGACCGAACAGGCAGGTTTCTCGTCATCAAAGAATCGAAATGCGAACTGTTCCAACTGATTAGCCATTGCCCAAAGAAAAAAGTAATTATTCCCGTCATAAACACTGCCCACACAAACCGCATTCCTTGTCCATAAAGGTTATTTGTGTAATAAATCAACCCGAAACACAACATAAAAGGTGTCATATACAGCAGCGTTTTCGTTCGTTTGTGCCGCCAAACTAATTTCATTTCCAATGCCATAATCTCGCCCACAATGCCGAAACGGTTTAGAAAAGATAGATTTTCCGTTTTGTACGTTTTTTCTGTTTTTGCTTGTTTTTCAAACTTTTCTGCGTAAAAATTTTGAGAAAAAAACCAGCGATTTAGAAAGTATGCCGAAGCAGCGGCACACAAAAGGGGTACTAAACCGCCGGGTTTTAACACAATAAAATTGAAAATAATTTTCGAAACAGCAAAAAGCGAAAAAAAATGAAAAATTTCTGCGGCAATCACTATTCCGAAGAAGGCGATAACGCCCAAAAATCCCCAAAAATTCGAGCCGAACTTCCGTTTTATAAAAGACGCCATCAGCGAGTTGAAACAAACAATCAAGAAAAAGTTCAGCACAAAACAAAAAGCGGTAAATCCGTTGTAATCCACTGAAACAGAGCGAATTGCAAAAGGGATAATGGTGAAAAAGATAATATAGTTAATCGGATTTAAAAACGGTTTAAACAGTATGTAATTCACTATGGCTGAGCGTTTTATCGGCAAAATTTGATAAGACTGTATGTTGACGGTCGTCAATTGTTGCATCATATAACGCACCGCCAGTCCGCCCAAAAGGAGATACAGCGTAAGTCCGTTAAAGAATTCCGTAGGTATTTTTTCGGGGGAAATGTCTATCAAAATGTTGTGCAAAAACATTCCTAACGCAAAGAAAATCACCACAAAATACAAAGCAGCAAATCCCAAAAGAAGACTTACCGTCAAATTTTTATAAAACCCGCGCGTGCGAATCTTTTTCAACCAATCCTGCAACAAAATCCGTAACAAATTCATTCTTAAATACTTATGTTAAATGTATAAACTACTTTTATTAATCCGCAAAGATACACTTTTTTTCTTATTGTTGATTCGTTGATTTGCAGATTTGATTGCGGGGAGAAGTCCAATCACCCCGCATTTTCCTCTTCCATCTTCGCATAAGCCGAGATAACGGAAGTTACCAAGCGGTGGCGGACAACGTCAGAATTGTTTAATCGGATTATTTCGATGCCTTTGATGTTCTCCAAGATGCGGGTTGCCTGCACTAAACCTGATGTTTGGTGTCGGGGCAGGTCAATTTGCGTAATATCGCCTGTGATGATGAATTTTGCGTTGTTTCCCATGCGGGTTAAAAACATTTTCAGTTGTGTGGCGGTAGCGTTTTGTGCTTCGTCTAAAATCACGTAGGCATTCCCCAATGTTCTGCCCCGCATAAAAGCCAGCGGAGCGATTTCGATGGTTTTATCTTCGATGTAGCCCAACAGCCGCTGCGGGGGCAGCATGTCGCGCAACGCATCGTAAAGCGGTTGCAGATAGGGGTCTAACTTATCGCGCAGGTCGCCGGGCAGAAACCCCAAATTTTCTCCTGCCTCCACAGCGGGACGCGTTAAAACAATTCGCTTTATTTCTTTGTTTTTCAATGCTTTTACGGCTAATGCGACTGCGGTATAGGTTTTTCCTGTTCCTGCTGGACCGATGGCAAAAACCATGTCGTTGCGTGTTACGCTTTGCATCAACCGCAGTTGATTGGGTGTTCGGGCGCGGATTGCCTGCCCGTCTTTTCCACGCAAAATAACATCGTCCTGCATTTTTTCGGACTGCAAAGTTTCCAGAAAAAAATCTTTATTTTCCATCAAACGAATAATGTCGTCTTCTGTAATTCGCCCTTGTTTTTCGTATAAATGCTGCATCGCTGCAAACAGATTTACAAACTCTTCGGTTTGTTCTTCCGACCCCATCACGCGAATTTCATTTCCGCGGGCAACAATTTTTATTTGCGGAAAGGCACGTATCAGCAACGTAATATTCTCATTATTAACACCGTACAGGTCTATAATTTCTCTCGGATTTACACTTATTACCTCCTCCATCGTGAAATGAATCTATATTTTATTTATAACGTCTCTTGTCTCCACGCCGTACAATTCCGCTACATCGCTGTCAAGGATAACATTTTGCCCGCGTAGTGTGATGATTTTTCCCTGTACATCACCAAACCTCACTATTCCCATATCTTCCATCTTTGCTGCTCTATTTTAAACTATTTTTACAAAGATACACTATTTTTGAATTATGAATTATGATTTTTTGTTATTTATTTGATTGCGTATTATAACTGATAACTCCTTAACTCCTATTAACTCCTTTTAACAAAAAAAGTGTATCTTTGCGTTTTAATTAAATAAGTAAAGTATTTTCGTTTTATAAAAAATTAAACAATGAACTATATTTTTGAAATAGAGCAGCGGATTGTCAGGTTTGAAGCGGTTTGTCCTCATTTGGAAGAATGGAAAAAGGAAAATAAAAAAATCGTTTTCACCAACGGTTGTTTCGACCTTGTGCACCGCGGGCATTTGGACTATTTAGCCAAAGCAGCGGAATTGGGCGATAAACTGATTGTCGGTTTGAATACCGATAATTCGGTGAGACGGCTAAAAGGCAATTCCCGTCCGATTGTTGATGAATATTCCCGTGCATTTTTGTTGGCGTCTCTTTGTTTTGTTGATGCGGTGATGCTCTTCGACGAAGATACGCCGTATAATCTTATCCAAACAGTACAACCTGATATTTTAGCCAAAGGTGCTGATTATCAGATTGATGCGATTGCAGGAGCAGATATTGTAAAGAAAAAAGGAGGCGAAATCGTAACTTTGGATTTTTTACCCGACTTTTCGACATCTTCTATGATAAAGAAAATTGTATCTTTGCAAATTGAATAAAAAAAACGTAAAAATATGGATATAAAAACACCTTTTATGAAACATTTCTCCTGTTTTTTAGTCTTTATTTTCTTTTGTGTTGGCATAAACAACGCCTTTGCGGTTGCCGATACGCTGCAAAGCAAGTTAATCCTTACCAATGATTCGGGATTTGTTACAAAAAATGAAGGACTGGATTTTTTGTTGGCTAATTCGCTTATGGATACAAATGATTTCTTGTATTTAACCGATAGCAATGTTATTGAGGAATATATTAAGAAGAAAAACTATGATGGACCCGTTGTAAAAATTCCCGTAGAGAATGATACTATTGGAAAATATTATCGAATGGAAAACAGTGATAATTACATAGTTTGCTTGGTTTATTATTCAGCCCGAATAAAGCAACATATACATTGTTTGATGGAAATCAATTCCAACGGAGAATTAGTAAAAAATGAAAAATTTTATCTCGGATTATTTATCACAAAGATTCCTTATGATATATTTTATAGGTATGGTGATTTTTTTGCTCTCGAAAACTTAAATAATAGAATATGCTTCGGGGATTATGGCTATCTCGGTTTATATTTATTTAAAGAAGTGAGAGTGTTGTAAAATATATATATTTTTATTATCTTTGCAAAAAAAAGTTTATATGCAAGACATTAGATGTAAAAAGTGTGGTAGTAATAATCACGTAAA
>JGI24702J35022_10003029_pt1 | contig 10157 bp, 8 predicted proteins | sample TergutTh196P4_FD_35022 | JGI IMG/M metagenome (IMG submission 35022)
TTATAGTCAGAAAACCTACAGAACAGGAAGTTATAGAAATGAAGTCCAACCCCGTTTGGAAGTGCGCAGTTTCAGAATTTGACTGGCATTACGACAGCGAAGAAACCTGCCTTATCATTGAAGGCGATGTAACCGTCCGATACGGTTCAAAAAGTGTTTCTTTTACTGTCGGCGATTACGTAGTTTTCCCAAAAGGGCTGTCATGCGTTTGGGATGTAAAGAAACCGGTAAGTAAACATTACATCTTCAGATAGATATGGAAAAATTCCCCTTGCACAAGGCGTTTACCTTGCTGGAGCCGGGTCCGGTAGTTTTGGTTACTACCGCCGGAGAAAACCGGCCAAATGTTATGACGCTATCATGGACGATGGTTCTTGATTTCACCCCACGTTTCGCCTTTATGACCGGATCGTGGAATTTTTCTTACCACTCCCTCATAAAAACCCGTGAGTGTGTTATCGCCGTACCCACTGCTGAACTGGCAAAAAAGACGGTACAGATTGGCTCCTGTTCGGGTGCGGAAGTTGACAAGTTTAAAAAATTCAAACTTACGCCGGTTGAGGCGGCCTCAGTCAAAGCGCCGCTCATTGAAGAATGTTACGCCAACATTGAGTGTCGCATCATTGACCATATCGAAAAGCACGATATTTTTATTCTGGATGCCGTTGAAGCCTGGATTGACGAAAATCAAAAATCCCCCCGCTTTTTTCATGCTGTCGGCGATGGCCGGTTTATTGTTGACGGCAGGCAAATCAACCACCGGAAGATAATGATTGACAAACTACCGGAAGGAGTATAGAATTTTTTATTTACCCAAAAAAGGTCTGGGTACTTGGGGTTATCCTATCCATTGAGCGATATCATTATAACCCTTGGCAATGTCCTGCGCTATACTGATCCCATGTTTGATGCCCTTAACAGTTTTTGAGAGTTTCGAGTTTTCGTCTCCCAAATCCTCTACGATACGTCTCAGTTTGTTGGCGATCCCTTTTTTCTTTACTTCCTCCGGCGTCTTGCATTTCTCGGCTTCAGATAAAGCTTTCGCCGCATCTTCTAATGTGTCCGCTTCTTCCGTCTCGCCTTTTCGTTTCAAAGAACTCGCTAAATCGTTCAGATTCTCTTGTAAGGTGAGGTTACAATTGTGAAAGTTGAACGTATTGCGAAGCGAACTGTCAATAAGATTTCCTTGTCCGCCGGTGATTAAATTATTAATAGTAATGTGATAATTATATACCACAGACGGCATGTAAATATCTCTGTCAGAATAAGCATCATAATATGGACGTTTGTTGACATAGTGAGCAAAAATTGTCCTGTCCGACAACCAAAGGAAGTTATCTTTCACGGTCTCATCAGGGATTTGTCCGAAACGTTCAATTCCATATTGCAACTCCGGTTTCATGCTTTTGTACGAATTGAAAATTTCATTCAATGTCTCCCGTAACTTGTCCAAATACGCTGTCTTATTTTCACCTTTTACGGAGACCGTTATCATTCGTTCGTCTTTCCATTCTCGAACCAAGGCCATGGAACTATTTCCGTCGTCTAAGACTACTCCGTAACGCCATACCAAAAACTCGTTCCCATGTTTTACAATTTCTTCGTTATGCCTTACAAAAAAACGGGAGATAGTATTCGGGGGCAAGGGTTGGTCTGCTTTGTAACGAAGCATAAGGCTTTCACCCAAATGAAAATCGGGTAATATATACGGTCGATCCTCCTGCAATAAATGAGGGATGATTAAACAATTCTTTTGTTCCGTTTCATAAGCCAACTCGTAACGTTTCATCAATTCAAATAGAAACGGATGTTTATCAACAGGATATCGGATTTCGTCGTTTTTAAATACAAAAGGAAAATCGGTTAAAAATATTGAGTATCGCCCTTGTTGATGTACCCAATAGATAATCTTGTAAACACCATGACTGATCCATTCAGGATTCAATACTAGCATGTTGAAGTCCTTCATATTATCATATCTGAGACATATCCCAAGCGCATGAAGGCTTTTCAATAACTCGTCTACGTTTTCAACATAATTATCTTTGGCAATTCTAACAAACTCATCAATATTTATAAACTCGTCCTTTTTGTCTCCGGTAAATCGTTGTTCCAAGTTCTTTTTTACTTTGAAATAATTGGCAGGGATCACCTGATTACTCCAGGAAGGATTATTTTTAATGTATTCTGTAACTATCTTGCGAAAATCGTCCAATTCTTTCTTGTCATCTTTAATTGAAAAAACAGTAAACCCCAGAACAGGATAATTTTCTTTTAAACTGTTAATCGGTATATCGGGAATATTTTCATCTCTTTTATTAATAAGGATGAATACTTTAGAATCCCCTCCATAATTCTTTACATGGTTAAGCCAGTATTCCAACCTGTTTCGTTCTTCCGTGCGCCCATCATAGACTAAAATGTACAAACAGCGCTCCGAAAGAAAAAACTGATGTACTGCATTCGTTACAGTATGCCCCGCAAAATCCCAGATGTGAACATTAATGTTTGCTTCTTCGGGCTTCCAAAGTATGGTATCTACTCCGGCTGTACTCTCCTCATCAGTTGTCATAGGAGCCTCCGGATTGATTAGTCTGCGGGCTAAACAGCTCTTACCGGAGCCTTTTTCTCCTAAGATAATAATACGGGCTTCGTTTAAATTTTGTGCGGATTCTCTTGTTAGCGCTTCCAAGTACGAAGTAATCGCAACAGAGCCTTGTTTTTTAATCTCCTTAGGAATACTTAATATTAAGTCTGCCATCTCATAATTACAAAATGAGGGTCTAATATGCTTATTAATAAGAATTGACGAATCTTGATAATTATCTAATTCCATGGCTTCTTCATATTTTTTATATCCTTCTTCAAACCAAGATTTCGTATCTTCTAACTTGGCTAAATCAAAGAAAGTATTTCCCCATTGATACAAGAGATTTATTTTCCATTCGTAATAGTCTTTATCATTGGAAGGATATAAATGATAAGCCTTCTCAAAGTCGGCATAAGCATTTTTATATTGCCTGCTATTATACGCTATTTGACCTGATTCAACAAGAAACTTAGCTTTTGATTTATTCTCTTCTTGTTCTTGAGTCAAGATTTCCCATATTTGCTCTTTTGATTCAACTAATTTAAGAAATTTTGCATAATGATATGAAATAAAAAGATCATCCTCGACATTTTCATTTAATGTCGGAATATTCTCCCCATACGCATAACTTGGGTTATAAGGAATTTTCGCCAAATTAAAGTAATTGTCTAAATTACAGTCATCTAAATGATATGTTTTTATAAAAAAAGTCTCGAATTTTTCTTTACAGATTGACATCCATTTTTTATATTCATAATAATTCTTTTCATCAATCCTTGAAGGTAAAGGAAGAATAGATATGTTTCTAAAATCAAATGAACTATGTCTATATGCTATACTTTGTCTTGCTACATCAACAACACCGTTCAGATTTTGATGATTCAAAGAAAAAACCAATACTAAAATTTGAGGCATTAACATGGTACAGATACCACTTGTATCCGCTAAGCCCGTTCTTGAATCAATTAAGATATAATCATATTTTGCTTCTAAAAACTGGGCAAAGGTTCTAAAAAAAACAGGACACTCTTTATAAAAATTCATCCAGTTTATTTCATTTAATTTGTCGACATAGTCTCCATCAAATTTTCCCGCTTTTATAATGTCTACTTTTAGCCCGTTTTCTTTAACATCTTTTAGAATATAATTATTAATATTATCTTCTAAAAATTGCTTGCAACCCTCTTCATTATTATTATCAACTCTTTGAAGGAGGAATTGTTTGACCTGCATGAACATATCGACCAAACCCATATCTCCGCTTTTTATGGAAGGAAAATAAGCATGCAATCCGGGAGCTTCTAAATCCCAGTCGATCAACAAAATTTTCTTTTGTTGTTTTGCCATCAAATAGGCAATATTAACCAATGACATTGTTCTACCAACCCCGCCTTTGTATGAATAGAATACTATCGTCTTCCCTTGCGGCTTTTCTTTATCTTGCAATCTGTTCCCCATTTATTTTTAATTTAGGCGTTTTGTTTTTCTCTTGTTCATACAAATTGGAATTATGATCTCTAATCCACTCCAAAATTTCTTCTTTATCAGGCCTATGAATATCATTACACAATTCATTTACATCTTCTATGTCATGTAATAATCGGAAGTTATTATAAAGAACTTTACAGATCTCTCTTTTCAAATCTAAGTATTTTCTTGCGCTTGAACGTGTGATAATATCTGATTCAAATAGGTGAATAAGTAAAGCATTTTTCTTTTCGATACATTTTGGTAAATCTTTTGGTTCTCCTCTATGAATTAAAGGAAGAATGAAACAAAACTCAGGTTTAGTAATTCGTATTCGCTTCTCTACCTCAATAGCATGAAATAATTCAAGAGCACAGTATATTCTATTTTCATCCAAGTACATATATTGATATAACGGAATAAAAAAGCATGAATAAGGGATACAATCGTAGATTTTTTTATCAAATTCTTCGCCTGGTTTAATAGATTCTTTATCAATAAAAACTTTAGATACACCTGTTGCAGCACCTGCTTCTGTTTGGATCATCTCTTTAAAATTCTCTAAGAATTTCATATCAAAACAATCTCGCTTATAACTTATAAAAACTGAATACTTATAATTCATTATATATCAAATTTTAAGATAATTATTCTTTCCCTAAAAATGGTTTTGGTACTTGGGGCAGTCCTACCCATTGCGCGATATCATTATAACCTTTAGCAATGTCCTGCGCTATGCTGATCCCATGTTTGATGCCCTTAACTGTTTTGGAGAGTTTAGAGTTTTCGTCTTCCAAATCCTCTACGATACGTCTCAGTTTATTGGTAATCCCTTTTTTCTTTACCTCCTCCGGCGTTTTGCATTTCTCTGCTTCGGATAAAGCTTTCGCCGCTTCTTCTAATATGTCCGCTTCTTCCGTCTCGCCTTTTTGTTTCAAAGAACCGGCTAAATCGTTCAGATGGCCTTGTAAGGTGAGGTTACAATTGTGAAAGTTGAACGTGTTGCGAAGCGAACTGTCAATAAGATTTCCTTGTCCGCCCATGATTAGATTTTGACTAGAAATATGATAGTTATTCACCACAGGTTGCAGAAAAATATCCCTGTTAGTATACTCGTCATAATACGGACGGTCATTGACATAGTGAGTATAAATCTTCCTGTCTGACAACCAAAGGAGGTTATCTTTCACGGTCTTATCGGGGATTTGTCCGAAACGTTCAATTGCATATTGCAGCTCCGGTTTCCTGCTTTTATATGAATTGAAAATACTGTTCAGTGTCACCCGTAATTTGTCTATATAAGCGGTCTTGTCTTTTCCTTTTACCGAAACCGATATCAATCGTTCTTCTGTCAATTCCCGCACTAAGGCCATGGAACCGTTACCATCGTCTAACACAACACCATAACGCCAAACCACAAACATCTTCCCCTCTTTCTTAATATCCTCGTTATGCCGTACTATAAAACGGGAGATAGTATCCGGCGGTAAGGGCTGGTCTGCTTTGTAACGAAGCATCAAGCTATCCCCCACATAAAAAACGGGCAATTTTTCAGGGCGATCATCGTGTAATAGATGAGGGATAATTAAACAATTCTTTTTTTCCGTTTCATAAGCCAACTCGTAACGCTTCATCAACTCAAACAGAAACGGATGCTTATCGTCAGGATACCGGATATTGTCGTTTTCAAACACAACTGGAAAGTCAGTCAGGAAAATCGAATACTTACCTTGTTGGTGAACCCAATTGATAATTCGGTAAACGCCCTGACTGATCCATTCAGGATTCAACACTAAGGTGTTGAAGTCTTTCATATTATCATATCTGAGACATATCCCAAGCGCATGAAGACTTTTCAATAACTCGTCTGCGTTTTCGACATTATTATCTTTGGCTATTTTAACAAACTCGTCAATATCTATAAATTCATCCTTTTTTTCTCCGGTAAAACGTTCTTCTAAGTTCTTTTTTACATTGAAGAAATTGGCAGGGATCACTTGATTACTCCAGGAAGGATTATTATTAATGTATTCGGTAACTATCATGCGAAAATCTTCCAGTTCTATCTTGTCATCTCTAATTGAAAAAATAGTAACCCCCAGAACTGGATAATTTTCTTTTAAACTGTTAACAGGTATATCGGGAATATTTGCATCTCTTTTATTAACGAGAATGAATACTTTAGAATCCCCTCCATAATTCTTGACATGGTTAAGCCAGTATTCTAATCTGTTTCGTTCTTCCGATCGCCCATCATAGACTAAGATGTACAAACAGCGCTCTGAAAGAAAAAACTGATGTACTGCATGTGTTACCGTATGCCCCGCAAAATCCCAGATATGTACATTGATATCTGCTACTTCGGGCTTCCAAAGCGTGGTATCTACTCCGGCAGTACTCTCTTCATCATTTGTCATTGGAGCATCCGGATTGATCAACCTGCGGGCTAAACAGGTCTTACCCGACCCTTTTTCGCCAAGAATAATTATACGCGCTTCATTCAGGTGTTTTACACCCTTAATATGCAAATTTTCGAGATAGTTAGCAACTTCAGCAGCCCCTTGGTCTTGGATTTCTTTTGGAACTCTCATTCGCAATTTAAGCGCGCCTTCATCTACCTCGAAAGAATTATCAAATAACTCCTGATATACTTTACCCCAATACGAACAACCTTCGTTTTTCAATGCTTGTTGAAAATTATCCCACACCTCTCCATACAATTCCAAGTGGGTATCGAAGGTTTTTTGACCATTTAATATAGCTATTGAGTACTCTAATAGGATTTTGTAAAAATCCTTGCGTTTGGCTTTAGTGTAGACAGAAGAGGCAGCGGAGGCGGCGTAAATAGCGTCATTAACGGTGTCAACATAGGAGGATGCGGATTCGGCAGAGTACTTAATAGACTCGACGGCGTAGGCGGTAGCGTAGGCGGAGTGGACAGTGTCGACGTGGGTGTAGGCACCAGTGATGACATCTCTATCTACAGTTCTGGTGGCTATTCTGGCAGCATCTCCGATGGCTATATTGTTGATTTTTAAGATTGAGGGAAATTTATTATACCATATCAAGTCTAATGAATAGAAAAAAGCATATAGATATTTCATTCTTAATTTACCAGTCCAAAAGGCAAAATTACCTTTGTATCCAATAAAAGGCAATGCCCTTATTGCACTCAACCATGAAAAGAAAACGACTTGTTCTTTTTTCATGGCATTCAATTTTTTTTTTATTTTTCTTTTAAATTCCTCTTCATTCATATTCGTATTATTAATGTTTTAAATTGAATACATGATCTATTAAAGTTACTTCGCCGACAAAAGAAACGATGAATTAATAAAATCTTCTATCTCTTTACAAGAAACGTCATAGACAGGGTTCAAACGGCTAAAACCGGCATCCGCTACAAAGTGTTTCCCGTTAGAAAGCATGGAGATAATATTTTTTGTTTTCAGAGAATGGCCGGAATAGTTTGCAGCTTTTTTTATAAGCGAATGAATATCGTAACCGTTTTTCAAAATAGAAAACAGGTCATAATAGTCTCTGAAAACACTTCTTCTTAACATCACTTCGACTTTCATCACACCAATCGAAGCGACATCCGCAATGCTGATATTTCCTGTAAATGGGACGGATATAAGTCCCTCAGGCGGAAAAGAATTGCGGAAGTAGAAAGAGAGTTTTACGTCTGAAACGAAAAATATGACCTGATCGAAGCCGAGAAGATTAGTTTTAACCTGCCCAAGCCCTAAGTCGGACAATTCGGTTTCGATAGACTTCCACGGAATTTCGGGTTGCTCATTTTTAAACTTTTTCCATTTCATAAAATCAAGGTCTTCGCTATACCTGGCATGAAGTTGCAGAGATAGTGCCGAGCCTCCGACTAATACAAACTCCTTGATGAAGTCTAATTTGGAAATCGAAAGAAAAACCTCTTCCGTTTTGGGTGTCAATCCTTTATTCATACGACTTAAAATGTTTGTTTTCAATCCGCTTTAAATATTTGTCGGGATTTTTTATTTTGAAATAGTACCATGCCAGAAACCGATTGAGTATAAACAAATAGTCGCCCTGACAAGCCATTTTTTCGCGCCAAACCTTCTTTACGAATTTCGGTTTATAGTGAATAAACAACAAGTCTATATCTTCTATATCCAAGTATATCAGCGTTTTTTCAATTAATACTTCGTCCGTAACAGTATCTTCAGTAATGCTCGCAGGATCGTATGACCAAAAAACACGCTCGTTTTTCAGCTTTTGCAGTAAGGTTTTTTTTATGTCAGGCACATTTTTCATGTCTCATTTTCCTCAAAATTTAACGGCAAAGGTAGTGTAAGTTTCGGAAAAACATAAGGGTACTTCTAAAATTTTTGTAATCGTCGAGAAAAAATATGACGGAAAATAGCCGTTTATTCCGGGGTTTTTGTAATTTTGCATCCATCTCGCTTAAAGGAAGAAATGCTTATAAACTTAAAAATAAAAGATTTATGAAAAAATTATGGATTTTCGCAATTGCCCTCACGGTGTCTGTGACTGCATTTGCACAACAGGAGGGAACGACGGCGTGTGAGGTTCTCATTTTATTGGCGCATCCCGACATGGCCGCCTCAAAAGCTAACGCGGCGATGATCGAATCGGTAAAAGACTTACCTTACGTCCGGATCATCAATATCTACGAAGCTCCTTTTGAAGTGGCTACGTATACGGAAGCCTTTCGAGAGGCGAAACACATCGTGTTTCAATTTCCCTTCTACTGGGCAAGCGCTCCCCATCTGCTCAAAAAATGGTGCGACGAAATTTTCGGCGCTATCCAGAACAATCCGGGCGTAAAGGGTAAAACGCTGACCGTCGCAACGACAACCGGCTCCGAATATGAAGCCTACCGTTCGGGAGGGAGAAACATGTACACGATGGATGAACTCCTGCGCCCCTATCAAGTATTAGCAAACCATTCGGGTATGGTCTGGCAAACGCCTTTTGTTCTTTACGGCGCCTCGCTACCCGATGCCGATAAACGAATCAAAGAAGGCGCTCCGGCTTACCGGCAGAAAATTAGCAGTTTGATGATTGTTCCAAACAAACAATAAAGACGTAACATGTTAAGTCTCTACGAGATATCACGCACAACGGACGGAACAGTAGAATCAAGATGTAACGTGGTAGTAGCAGAAGGTGTTTTGAATCACCCGGATGATAAACCACTCTAATGAAAGATGAAAAGATACGATTCATATAAGGATTCCGGCATAGACTGGATTGGGGTGATTCCGGAGCATTGGGGTATTACGACTATTGGAAGATTAACAAATCTTGGAAGGGGAAGGGTGATTAGCGCAGTTGAAATTGCTGAACTTGAAGGCGTATATCCCGTTTACAGTTCTCAAACAGAGAACAATGGAATTATGGGGCTGTTAAACTCATTTGATTTTGAAGGAGAATATGTTACTTGGACTACTGACGGAGCAAATGCAGGAACTGTCTTTTACAGAAACGGAAGATTCAATTGTACAAATGTTTGCGGAACTATGCAACCCAAAGATTGGAGAATAATTGATCTTAAATTTTTACCCTATTACCTGAATCTATGCACAAAATACGCTGTACGTCTTGATATTAACCCGAAGCTGATGAACAATATGATGGCTAATATTTCATTTGTTGTGCCCTCCAAATCCGAACAAACCGCCATCGCTGCTTTTCTCGACCGCAAGACAGTCGAAATAGACCGGCTGATAGCTGACAAAAAACGATTAATAGAACTCTATGAAGAAGAAAAAACAACCATTTTCAACCAAGCGGTAACCAAAGGTTTGAACCCCGATGTGAAAATGAAAGATAGTGGGATAGAGTGGCTAAAAGAGATACCGGAACATTGGGAGGTGAAGAGGTTGAAGTATTATTTCGACTTAATTACCGACAAAAAGAATTATAATAATGTCAGGAAAATTGGGCTTGAAAATATTGAAAGCAAAACAGGGAGGTATATTGAATCGGATTCCGATTTTGAAGGTGATGGAATCTTTTTTAAAAAAAATGATGTTTTATTCGGGAAATTACGTCCTTATCTGGCAAAAGTCTGGCTCGCTGAATTTGAAGGGCAAGC
>JGI24702J35022_10003030_pt1 | contig 10156 bp, 7 predicted proteins | sample TergutTh196P4_FD_35022 | JGI IMG/M metagenome (IMG submission 35022)
GAGGCGGAAATAAGTACTGAGAGAAAACCCCAGATCTTTGCTCTAGGCATAATGTTGCACCATAGACAATAATTTTTAACGACTCTGACAGGCTAAATTTACAAATATGTAGATGTCAACCTTATTATGGGATTGGACGTTTATTAAAATTTTTTTGATATAAATCTTAAATATTTACTTGAATTTTTTAGAGTTTATATTATTATAGAATATCAGATTAATAGATACAGAAAAAAAATGGTATAAAAAATTTTATGGAATTAGAAATAACAACAAAAATAGAAGATGAATACATCTTATTAGCAGTTAAAAGTGTACTTTCAATTGAAACAATAAATTCATTAGAGGCACTTTTAAGTAAATATGTAAAGGAAAAAAAACATATACTTATTGATCTTTCAGGGATAACTTTTATAGATAGCTCATCACTTGGTATATTGGTGAAAATTAATACTCAATTAGAAAAGAATAATAGACGCCTTTTATTATTAAATATCAGTAGCCACATAATGAAAATATTCGAATCTACTGAACTTGATAAACATATACGTATCTTTGATGATATTACATCTGCATGTAATGCCCTTGGCTTAAATTAGGATAGTGTTGATGAAAATTCTCTCCTTCCTTGGAAATCCAGGTTTAAAATATGCCAAGACAAGACATAATATTGGCTTTTTAGTTGGTAAGAGATTTGCAGAAATCAATAATATTAAGATTAATAAAAAGTCTTTCCTCTCTGAAACCGGTCTTGGCAAAGTAGATGATATTGATCTGCTCCTGCTATTCCCTCAAACTTATATGAATGAAAGCGGCAAGGCTGTAAAAAAAGCAATGGACTACTATGGAGAAAAACATACAAACCTTATTGTAGTGCATGATGAACTTGAGCTTAAATTCGGCGAGATTAAAGAAAAATTCACGGGCGGACATAAGGGTCATAACGGACTCCGTTCAATAATTGCAGAGACAGGAAGCGCCGACTTTCACCGCATACGCTTTGGCATAGGCAGACCTGAAAATGAATCTATGTCAATATCCGATCATGTACTCTCTAAATTTACGGATGAGGAAATGATTGAAGTAGAAAATTTAATGCCGGGTGTGGTTGAGATTATTTGTAATTTGATTAGGAGGTAGAGGCGAAAACTATTGACTTTTTTAAACTTCCCCTTTATAGCGTACTCAAAGCTAAATATAAATTACCCAATCACCGGAGAAAAAATAATATGAGCATAAAAAGCAAAATAGCTTCTATGGTTTTATTGATTATTATTGCCCTTATTGCGGCAAGTCTTGTATTTATCTTAGCCACGAAGAAAGATGCAAGCTTTATGGCAAGAGTAGCGGAGATTTATTTACGCATAGGAGGCTGGAAAAAGGCTTTCGAATCTGCTGAAAACGCGCAAGTCTATATGAGCAGTCTTGATAACAATGCCGCTGTTGTGCCTCCAAAGGTTAATTCTAAACTTAGCGAAGAATTCATTTTGAAAAAACAGGTATTTGTCTTCAATGAAGATAATGCGTCGGATACCGCAGTTGTATATTTACACGGCGGCGCATATGTAACAGGACCAAGAATTTTCCACTGGAATTTTACGGACAAACTTTCAAGAGAGCTTGCTTTGCCATTATATTTGCCTATTTATGAAAAGGCTCCAGGCCATCACTATGATGAGGCATATACTTTTCTTTCAGAGTTCTGGAAAAATCTTAAAGCAAGAGGCATAAAGCGCATTTTTCTTATAGGAGATTCTGCCGGCGGCGGTCTGGTCCTTGGGTTTACACAATTTTGTATAAAAGAATCTTTGCCGCTTCCTGTTGCTCTTATACTAATTTCTCCATGGCTTGATTTATCAATGACAAACCCTGACATCCCCGAATATGAATCTGTAGACCCAATGCTCTCTGCGTCCGGGCTTGCCGAGATGGGCCGTGCATGGGCCGGGAGCGCTGATGTGAGCAGCTATAAGCTAAGCCCGATAAATGGCAGCCTTGAGAAGATCCCGCCAATACTGCTCTTTGTCGGAACACGCGAAATTTTTCTCCCCGATGCCCGGCGCTTTAAGGCGCTTGCAGAGACTGCAGGTGCAGATTTGCGTTACGTTGAAACTTCCGGTATGAATCACGCATTTCCGCTTTTCCCAATCCCTGAGGGGCAGGAAGCATTATCACTGATTGTGCAGTATATTGGAGATAAGAAATGATTAAGCCGTGTCATGGAAATTCTGCCCTTACAACCCAAACCATTATTGACTCCCCTAAACTAGTGGTTTTATTTTAAACCAATTAATTCCGGCATGTTTTGGAGCATAATACCTTTGTGTAATAAAGTCAAGTGTTTCTTAATTAATCCCAATACAGTTCCTAACCTCAAAGTGAAAGTTTCAGTTATTTAAATTAATTAACTATATATGATGGGAAAATATTTTCATATCAAGAGGTATTATCAGAAAAATCTGTGAAAATCTTGTATCATCTGTGTTATCTGTGTGCAAAAAATAAAAAACGTGATGCATCAAGAATTGTTAAATATGCAACCAAAAAAAATCTGTAAAAATCTTGTAACACAGATTTAACTGATAAACACAAATATATGAAATGTCAAATATGTTAAAAATTATTTGACATATTATATATGATTTTTGTCATTTGAAATTATGTGCGAAGCTAAGGTGAATCAAATATGTATAATGCAATAAAACAATTTCTTTTATGGGATAGAGAAAGATTTCCCGATACATACTCCGGCGAATTGAACTATCAGTGCAACCTGATTATAATGCCTGTTGCAGTCATCTGTCTATTCGCATGGATTGGATATATAAAAACAGACAGCCTAATTTACCCTGACAGACCACTGATTATCTATTTTAGGTACGGTTTATCAGTTGTTGCTTTTATTATTCTTATACTGCAATTTATTCCGTATTTTAAGCAGAGAAGCATGTATCTTCTTGTAGCTCTTGGATTTTATTTAGAGATTGCCACAGGCATACTTACAGGAGTCACAGGCGGGGATCCGGTTTATGTAGCAGGCTTTTTTTTCGTTTTGATTATAATTATAGTCGCCCCAATACTTAAAACAATACTCTGGCTTATGACAATTTCTGCTGTTGCATCATTTTTAATAACAGGATCTATGTATGGACTCGCTTTTTCAACTACCAGTCAAAAATATACATTAAATGACTTAATAGCAGTCACACTTGTCAGTTTATTCTTTATTTTTGTATTAGACAAGATGAGACTCTCTAATATGAAAAAATCTATGGAATTAGCAGAAAAAAATGAGGAAGTAGAAATAGAAAAAAATACAATAACAGAAATAATGGGTGAGGCAAAAAATTTGATTGAACAGGTTACCAAGACAACAGACTACCTTAGTAAATTTACAAAAGACATTAATCTTTCAGTTGATGAGCAATCTCCCATATTTGAAAAGGCTATGGCCTCATCAACAAATGTAATTAAATCTTTTGATATGATAAACACCCATACAATTGAGCAGATGGATTTTGATCAAAAAGGGAAACACTTAGTAACTAAACTAAAAGATGAATTTAAGAACACTCTCTCCTCAAGCGATTCTATTCAAAAGGATGCCTCGGAAATAGGAACGCTCGCTGACAAATGTCAAAATAAGCTTGATACTGCATCAACGACCATTACTACACTAAAGGATGAGTCATCAAGGATAGCTGAAATATCGGAAACCATTAATGATATTGCCGATATGACTGCTCTTCTCTCACTTAATGCATCAATAGAATCTGCAAGAGCAGGCGAACATGGGCGCGGATTTGCTGTTGTTGCCGATGAAATTTCAAAATTAGCCGAAGGGAGTATGAATTCCGCAAAAGAGATCGGCAATATAACCAAACTATCTGTTAACAGAATTATGGAGGCTTCGGATCAGGTCTTTGAAACAGCTACTATACTAAAAGAAATAATTATTATTATGAATAATAACAGGTCATTCATTGCATCTCTTAGAGATATGATCAATGATTTGGGACAACGCCTTCAGGATCTTTTAGAATACTTTGAACTTTCGGTTAAATATACCCATATGATAAGCGACTTAACCGGAAAAAACAGCGAGGAGATAAGCACCTATCAAACAATGATTACCAATATAGGGAGCTTCTACTCAAATTTGAACAATATGAGCAATCAATTAACTGATATTTCTTTAGACGTTAATAATGAAATTTTCAAACTTGAAGATGTACTCAAAGGTCAATATGAACTTGATGAATATAATTGAATAATTTAAAATTATTAAAATTTTTATTGAAAAACACAGCCCCATAAATAATTGATCTAATTATAAAAAAAGTTGTTTCATAAATTTGAATTAATCAACTATAATAATGGATCGGTTATGAAGGTTTTAAAATTCGGCGGTGCATCTGTAAAGGATGCTGATTCTGTAAAAAATGTTGCGCATATCCTGTCTTTATACAATGAGGAAAGAATCGTTGCCGTAATCTCGGCAATGGGTAAAAACACAAATGCCTTAGAGAAACTTCTCCATGCCTATTATTATAACTCCGGAAATATTGATGAAGAATTTGCAAAAATTAAAGAATACCATATAAATATAACTAAGGAATTGTTTGCGGATTCAGGTCACGAAATATACTCAGAGCTTGAGCATATCTTTTCATTTCTTAAGGCAAAATTAATTCTTCCCAATTCGGATAACTATGACTATGAGTATGATCAGATTGTGCCTATAGGAGAGATAATATCCTCTAAAATTCTAAGCGCTTATCTGAATTCTGTAAACATAAATAATACCTGGATAGATGCAAGATCAATTATAAGAACAGATAATGTATATAGAGAAGCGGAAATTGATTGGGATAAAACCGTTGAATTAGTTAATGATTCAATGAAGTTTGATAATGAAAAAATTTATGTTACACAAGGTTTCATCGGTTCAACTGCAGAACATATTACAACTACACTGGGGAGAGAAGGCTCTGATTTTTCGGCAGCGATTTTAGCTTACAGCTTAAACGCGGAAGAAGTAGTAATATGGAAAGATGTACCGGGCGTACTCAATGCAGATCCGAAATATTTTGATAATACCATAAAGCTTGACCAGCTTTCATATTATGATGCTATAGAGCTTGCATATTACGGAGCAAGCGTTATACATCCAAAGACAATAAAACCTCTTCAAAATAAAAAAATTCCTCTTTATGTTAAATCCTTTACAGATCCAATGCTTGAAGGAACTGTAATCCGCACTGATAAAACCGAACTAAAGATACCGTCATTTATTTTTAAGATGAATCAGGTTCTTATAACAATATCGTCAAGGGATTTCTCTTTTATTGCCGAACATAATCTTAGCGATATTTTCTATAAGCTGTCAAGCTTAAATGTAAGAATAAATGTAATGCAGAATACGGCGCTCAGCTTTTCCATATCAGTTGACTGGAATGAAAAAAAAATCCCTGAGCTGATAAAATTATTAGAGACAGATTATACTATTAAATATAATACAAATCTTGAACTTGTAACTATAAGAAATTATGATAGTGAAACAATAAAACGAGTAACAAAAGATAAAGAGATACTCCTTGAAGAAAAATCAAGAAACACTATACAGATACTAATGCGGGACATCGCCAATCAATAACATCGGAGGAATTAATGTTTAAGGATATAAATGATTTAAAAAAATATTGTGAAGTAAATGAGATTAAAATGATCGATTTTAAGATGATCGATTTAGTAGGCAGATGGAGGCACCTCACTATACCGGCTGATAGATTCACAGAAAAAATCTTTAAGGAGGGAATCGGTTTTGACGGATCTAACTATGGATTCGCCCCTGTAGAAAAAAGTGACATGGTATTTATACCGGATATAAGCACTGCCGTAATGGATCCCTTTGTTGCTATCAAAACACTGTCTATGATAGGGGATGTTTATGTCATAGGCGATCCGCACCGCAGATTTGAACAAGACCCGCGCGCTATAGCGACTAAAGCCGAAGAATACATGAAGAGTAAAGGTATTGCAGATGAGATGCGCATAGGACCTGAGTTTGAATTCTATATTTTTGATCATATAAGCTATGATGTAAAGCCCCAGTATTCCAATTTTTCAATTGATGCAAAGCAGGCCGAATGGAATTCAGGTAAATATCCGAACCAAGGATATAAAATTCCTGTTAAAGGCGGTTATCATATTGCACCGCCAATGGATGCCGGTTACGATTTAAGGAGTAAGATGTGCATGCTCCTTGAAGAAAGAGGAGTAGAAGTGAAATACCACCATACCGAAGTAGGCGGAGCCGGGCAGTATGAAATTGAAATAGAATTCGGCAGTATGAGAGAGATGGCTGATAAGACCATGCTCATTAAATATATTGTAAAGAATGCGGCGTTTCAAAACGGACAGACCGCTACATTCATGCCTAAACCGATTCTTGGTGAAGCAGGAAGCGGAATGCATGTACATATACATCTATTTAAAAACGGGCAGCCGTTATTCTTTGATGAGAATGGCTACTCAGGCTTAAGTGATACGGCGTTGTATTTTATAGGCGGACTCCTTAAACATGCTCCAGCCCTATGTGCAATTACAAATCCGAGTACAAACTCATATAAAAGATTGGTGCCCGGATACGAAGCTCCTGTCAGTATCTGCTATGCTACATCTAATAGAAGCGCCGTTATCAGAATTCCCGATTATACAAGATCTCCGGAGAATAAACGCTTCGAAATAAGAAATCCCGATGCAACATGTAACCCATACTTAGCTTACTCTGCGCTGCTCATGGCCGGACTCGACGGAATAGAAAAGAAAATCGATCCGAAGAAAGAAGGCTTTGGTCCCTATGATGTAAATCTTTATAAGCTGTCACCTGAGGAACAGAAGAAAATAAAATCCCTTCCCCGCACTCTGGGTGAAGCATTGGATGCTTTAGAAAATGACCATGAGTTTTTACTCAATGGAGAAGTTTTCCCGAAAAAACTTTTAGAAATATGGATTGAAAATAAACGGAATGAAGTGCAGAGTATAAATAAAATTCCTGTGCCTGTTGAATTTGCTTTGTATTATGATTTGTAAAAGGAAAAATTTTTTTAACCACGGAGTCCCACGGAGTTTTAAATACGGAGTAGAACGGAGTTTTTAAAGGAGTGTAAAAAACTCATTCCTCCTTCTTTCCTCTGTGTAACTCCGTGCCAAACTCCGTGAAACTCAGTGGTTATTCTTTATATTTATCTTCTATCCCAACACTTCCCGCAAGCTCTCCATCATATAAAGAGGTATGGAATACAATCGGTTGTCTATACCAAAATTGTTAAGCGATGTGCGGATTGCCTGTTCCGGCTTGTATGCTTCCATATAAACATTCAGGCTATACGATTTTTTATTCAAATCGGACTTGACCTCGACCGGTACAATCTTGTTAGCGTATTGAATGATAAAATCCACCTCTGCCTTACCTGTATCGCTTCCCCAATAGAATATGGGAAGACGTCCTAAAGTCTTCAATTCCTGCACTACGTACTGCTCGGCAATTGCGCCTTTAAATTCCTTAAAAACTTCATGATTGGATTGATAGAATGTACTTATATCAAGTCCTGATTTTGCCGACAACAATCCGACATCAAGCATGTATAATTTGAATGACTCGCGCTCCGCATAGCTTGCAAGAGGAAGTTTTGGCGTGGTGGTTTTGGCAATTTTATATACTAAGCCTGTATTTACTAACCAGTCCATGGCATTTTCAAACTCACTTGCCCTGCCCCCAGTCTTAATTTCTTTATATATGAACTTCTTTTTTTCCTTGGAAAGATGGGCAGGTATGGAATCCCACAACATGCGGACTTTAGGTATATCTATGCCTTTTATGTGTTTGGAAAAATCGGCCTTGTAGTTGTCGAGTATGGTTTCCTGCACCTCACGTACTGCTTGTAAATCATTCATCTCGGCAAAAGTCTTTACAGCTTCAGGCATACCGCCTACATAGAAATATTCCTTGAGTTTATCTGTTAGAAGCCCATGAATATTTTTCATAAGCCGTATCTTACGTCCATACAGTATATTGACAAGTTTGTCTTGTCCTGCCGCACTCAAAAACTCATAGAATGACAAAGGATAGAGAATGATTTCATCCACTTGTCCCACAGGGAACTTGCCTCCGGCAATACCCAAGAAGCTTCCTGCTGCAGCTATATTATATTGAGGAGCGTCCTCACAAAAGTACTTGAGAGAATCTTTTGCCCTTTGGCACTCCTGGATTTCATCGAAAACCAACAGAGTATCCGCAGGTGAAATTTTCTCATTGAAATGACTTTCAAAACTTGCGATAATAGTCTTGGGCGAAACATCGTCTCCGAAATACTGATGGAGTTTTCGGTTGGTATCAAAATTAAGATACATCATAGATTTGTATTCGTTTTTACCGAATGTCTTTAATAGCCAGGTCTTACCCACCTGCCTTGCCCCATAAAGAATAAGAGGCTTACGCTTTGGGGAGTTCTTCCATTTCAAGAGGTCTGCATATGCAAATCGCTCCATGATTGCTCCTAGTTTTTGAGGGTATTCTAGCGAAAACTTTACTAATTGGCAAGCAAAAAATGTAATTTTTTACACTTTTAGGCGGCTAAAAATGTAAAATTTTACAGTGCAGTAAAACAGCCACTTGCGATTTTTGACAAATTTTCATTTGACTTTTTGAAAATGCTATAATACAATTTTATTATAGCCAAAAATGTTTGTCCCCCAAGCAAATGAAAAGAACATATAAGGAGAAATTATAATGAAAACTCCAATGAAAAAATTATTCTCTATTATAACTCTTCTTGCAGCTATAACTCTTCTTGCAGCGCTTTTAGCGCCTGCAAGTGCATTCGCAGATTATGACTTTGTCATAAAAAGTTATGACATCAATATGATTGTTAATGAAGATAATACCTTTAATATTACGGAGAATATAAGCGCATACTTTAATATTTCCAAGCACGGTATTGTAAGAAATATTCCTCTTGAAAATGAAGTTGTAAGACTTGACGGAACAAAGTCCCGCAATCGCGCTAAAATCAGTAGTATAAGTGCAGATGAGCAATATACTACATATAAAGAAAACAACAATATGATTATAAGAATAGGCGACCCTGATATAACTATAACAGGCGCAAAGAATTATTCAATAAGCTATACTTATAATATTGGTAAAGACACAGGAAAAGGCTATGATGAATTGTATTTCAATTTGATCGGCCATGCTTGGGATACAACTATCAGTAATATTTCATTCACAATAACTATGCCTAAAAGTTTTGACAAAAGCAAATTAGGATTTTCTGCAGGGGTTAAATCCTCAACCGAAAGCAAAAATGTAAACTATATAGTAAATGACAATGTGATAAAAGGCAAGTATATAGGCACATTAAATCCCGAGGAAGGTTTAACCGTCAGACTAGAATTGCCTGATGGATATTTTGTAGAAGCAAGCTATAATTTTGATTTTATGATGAAGGTGGCGCTATTCCTGCCGATTATTTTTGTTTTTATATTTTTTTATTTATGGATGAGATATGGCAGAGATAATAAAGTCATAGTCATTCCCGGATTTTATCCGCCGCAAGGATTTAATAGCGCTGAAGTCGGTTTTTTGTATAAAGGCAGCGCAGATGACAAGGATGTTGTTTCATTGCTGATATATTTGGCAAATAAAGGATATATAAAAATATCCGAAACAACCGAAAATTCATTGTCCTCTCAAAAAAAGGATTTCAAGATCACTAAAATTAAAGACTATGACAGAGATGATATAAATGAAAGAATATTCATAGACGGGTTATTTAAAAAGAAAGCTGATCCGGCGATTACAAAGCTTACGGATTTATTCAAGAAATCTGTACTGCAAGAAATAAAGGATACAGGCGCTGATTCTTTAAATGAAGTCACTGCATCGGATTTATACAATAATTTTTACATTACAATGGGAGAAATAAAGGGAAACTTAAATAGCAGAAAAAACAAAGAAAAAATTTTTGAAAAAAAATCCTTAGGAAAAAGCATTTGGGGATTTTTAGCTATTATAATCATTTTTTTGTTAATAACAGTCAGACCTGTTTTAGAACATGATGATACTTCTATGTTGCTCTTCGCTCTCTTG
>JGI24702J35022_10003031_pt1 | contig 10155 bp, 8 predicted proteins | sample TergutTh196P4_FD_35022 | JGI IMG/M metagenome (IMG submission 35022)
CGGGCAGCATAGTGATAACCAACCGCTACACCACCGCAAACGCCATCCACCAACTCTCAAAGCTCCCGAGGGACGAGTGGGACGAGTTTTTGGACTGGCTCTGCGACTATGAATTTGAAAAGCTGCAAATACCAAAGCCCGACCTCACGGTGTTTTTCGACATGGATCCGGGGGTGGCGCTTTCGCTTTTGGAGGAGCGCGCCAAAAAGACCGGCGAAAAAAAAGACATACACGAATCGAGTCCCGAGTTTTTGAAAAAAAGCTATGAAGCCGGAACATACGCGGCCTCGCGCCTTGGCTGGGAGAGGCTTGCCTGTTGCCATAGGGACTCCTCCGGGGCGCTCGTGGCAAAAAGCGAGCGGGAAGTGAGCGCAGAGCTCTTTGACTTGGTGCGAAAGCATGGAATTTGAGATATCGTATGCCGAACCTTCGCACAAAAAAGAATTGGTTTCGCTCTGGGCCGAGGCGTTTGGCGATGGCGAAGAGTATGTCCTAAATTTTTTGGCGGCGCACATGGGCTCGGGGCTCAATGTGCCGATTGCGAGATCAAACGGGGAGCTTTTGGCCGCGCTGTACTTAATCGAACTGCCTTTGTATTCAAACTCACAAAAATTGGGTTCCTGCTCATATCTTTTTGCGGCTGCCACAAAAAAAACATACCAAAACCAAGGGATCATGTCGGCGCTTGTCTCGCATTCGGTCAGGCTGTGCAAAAACAGGGGGCAAAAGGCGATCTTTTTGTTCCCGCAGAGCGGGCCGCTGTTTGACTTTTATTCGCGCTTTGGATTTGAAACGTTCTATATGGCAAAAAAATTGAATTTTTGTTTTGATGGCGAAAAAAAAGGCGGCTCGCCCGAATTGAGTCTGAACAAATTTAATCTGAATGAAAAAAGCATATCCGAGCCCGACACATTCGAGGAGCTGTACGCCGCTTATGAAAAACTTGCGCTGGCCCAGCCGCTTTCCCCGCTAAAAGACAGGCGCTTTTATCGCACCTGCGCCGCCTCTTACTTAGATATATTGGATATCTTGGATGTCGCCGAAAATATCGGCACCGCAGCCCATTTTGCCGCTTTCGAAAGACTTAATGAACACGCCACCGAAAAAATTTGTTATGTTTTTTACAAAAAATATAAAAATAATTATTATATTGATGATATAATACCATTGGGGCAAAAAAATGACTTTGAAAGCGCCGCAAAGCTTCTCGCAGGGTTTTTGTCGGAAGCGGGCGCAAAAAGCCTCGAGCTGACCCTGCCGCCAAGCTCGCCCGCAGATTCCCGCAATGCCATGGCGATGATTTTGCCGCTTTCGGGCGAGATAGAAAACATAATGCGCAAAACCGAGCCCCCGCCTTATCTGAATTTGTTTATGAACGAGTAACTGTATTAATAATTGTAAATGAGGAAAGCTATGTTTGAACTGCGTAAGCAAAAAAACGAACTTCGGGCCCAGCTNTTNGANAAGCGAAAAAACATCTCGCCAGAGCTGCGCTTCGAATGGGACAAAAAAATCGCAAATATATTTTTGGGCTCTATATCGTACAGATTTTGCGATATAGTGCTGATATATGTGTCCGCAAAAGACGAAATATCGACTGCAGAGATAATCGATACCTCGATTGCCAGAAAAAAGATCGTGGCCTGCCCTATCTCAAACACCTCCGACAACACGCTGTCCTTCAAGGCGATAGAGTCGCCAGAGGAACTTTCGCTTGGCAGCTATGACATACTCGAGCCCCCCAGCGAAAACCGGGACTTCAAGGAATTTTTGCATTCCGAGCTGCACGCCAAAAAAAAGCACCCGCTCTCAGTCTGCGTCATCCCGTGTCTCGCATATGACCGGGAAGGCTACCGAATAGGATATGGTAAAGGATATTACGACAGGTTTCTGCCCGATTTCGAGGGCACAAAGATCGGGCTGTGCTATTCCGATTTCAAGATAGACAACCTGCCAAAAGGCAAATACGACGTGAAGCTCGATGTGATCATCACCGAAAAAGGCGTCGCAGTCATGTAGGGGAGGTATGAATTTGTGAACACAAAAAACGCCCTGACGGCTCCGTGCCTGCTCGTCGCGGCCATGGCCATCTTGATTTTGTTTAGGAGCGTGATTTTTGCGAGCGACGGCGTTTTGTATGAAGGCCCCGAGCAAGAGAGCCATGCGCAAACAGAAACCGGGGAAACGCAAACGGGTTATATCAGCTTGAACAATATAAAATACAAGCCCGACCAATTTTTCATTTTGTCCGTGATATCCAATATATTCGCGTTTTTGTTCCCCTGTGCCTTCTATATCAAGCTCAAAGGCGCGGGCCATTCAAAAAACCTAAAATTATCCCGGCCCAAGGCCAAGTATGTGCCCTTTGCCATATGTATGTTTTTGGCGCTCGTGGCGGGCACCATGCTGATAAGCTCGGTTTCGCTCGGGCTCATGGGCACTGAGGCGGACATAGAGGGCACCCTGCCGAATGTTTTCTATACCGGCGGCAACCCGGCGTATGAGCTGGGGGTCATGATCACGTTTGTTTTGTTGCCCGCTTTTTGCGAGGAGTTTTTCTTTCGGTCGGTGCTCTCGGCCGAATACGAGCCCCAAGGGGCAATCGCCGCCGCCGCGATTGGCTCGGTCGCCTTTGCGCTGGCGCACTTTTCGCTGAAATTTTTCCCCGTGTATTTTTTTGCCGCCTTGATATTTTACATGACTGCCAAAATCACAAATTCCGCGCCGCTGGCCATGATCCTCCATGCGGGATACAATTTTTTTTGCATTTATCTGTGGGACAAGTTTTTGGGGTCCCTGCGCTTCGAGCAGAACCGCGCCATATTTGTTTTTATAACCGCCATAATATTTATAACCTGCATCGCCTTGGTTTTGGGGTCGCTTGAGACCATATACTACAAAAAGGCATACAACAACGAGCCCTCGCCCCTGCCCCGCGAAAAAAGCGAACGCAGCTTCGAGGCGGCAGCACGCTTTTTTTCTTCGCTGCTGTCCCCCACCTTCATAGCCGCCGTCATCATATTTTTTGTCTATGTAAATATACAATAAAAAAACATAAAAATTAAAAGGGAAAATGCGCAAATGAACAGCGATCAAAACCAAAGCCAGGAAAAAGACCAAGATATCGACGAATCTTGGGATTTTGGAAGCATAATGGATATTTTGGGCGACCCCAAAAAGCCCGAAGTGCCCCAAGAGCCAGAGCCGCAGCCCCAGAACCAAATCCAACCAAAAACCCAAATCCAGCCAACGCCCCAAACCCCGGTCCAAGCCCCGAGCCCGCCCGTCCGGCGACAGACGCCGGCCCCCGGGCCCAGACGCCCCGCCCCGCCCCAAAGCCAGGGCCTGGCACAGTCCACGGCAAAAAACCCGAGGGAAGCCAATATGTCCGAGGGAGCGCAGAGCGGCCACACAAGAAAATTCGACACCCAAAACAAGGCCGCCTCCCCACCTCGCAGCGCAAACCCAACCGCCGCCAAAAAAAATCCCGATGGAACATATCACTACACCGGGCGCGACATCAAATCGAGCAGGCAACAGCTAAAAACCGCCCAGGGCGGCGAGATGAGCGTTTCGCCAAACAGGGAAAAGATCAAGACCAAGAAAAAAACCGAGGAAGCCGAGGCAAAAAAAAGCGGCTCGATCGTCTCGGGGCTGCTAAAAGTTGTCTTGTACATAGTCGCCGTGAGCGTCATATCGGGCATCATCGCCTATAACATGATCATGATCGCAAATGACGTGTTCGCCTTTATGAAAACCGAGGTCGAGGCGCAGATAATCATACCCGAAGATGCGACCATAGCCCAGATCGCCCAGCTCCTGTATGAAAAAGAGCTTATAAAATACCCAAAAATCTTTGATTTTTATATCAACTACAGAAGAAAGGACAGGGACTGGGAATACGAGCCGGGCAGATATTTGGTGTCCTCCGATACAAACTACGACGACTTGATCGCGATTTTTCGCAAGAAGGCGGCCGCACGCGAGACGGTCAGGATCACCATACCCGAGGGCTACTCCATCGACGAGATAATAACCGAGTTTGTGGACAACAACAAGATCGGGACCTGGGAGGGCTTTTTGGAGGTGATAAACGACCACGACTTTTCTGAAGACTACAGATTTTTAAAGCCGCTCTACGAGACAACGCTCTCCCCGGATCGAAAATACAAACTGGAAGGCTATCTGTTCCCCGACACATACGAATTCTACAGGGACGAAACCGAGCTCAACATAATAATCCGCTTGCTCAACAACTTTTCCTCCAAGTTTACCGAGAACTGCTACAAACAGGTGGAAATGCTCGACAAGGCATACAAAGAGGCGACGGGGAAAGGCGTCACCATAGACGATATCGTGACGCTGGCCTCGATGGTCGAGTGGGAGGCGGTAAAAGACGAGGATTTCGAAAAAATCTCGGCAGTGTTCCACAACAGGCTGCTCGCCCCCGCCTCTTTCCCGAGGCTCGAATCCGATGCCACGGTGCAGTATGCGCACTTAGAGCGAAACTACGACGAGGAAAAAGAGCGATACAGATACATAAGGCCCACGGGGGACTATCTCAGGCTGCTGTTGGAGCAGGACGAGCCCTACAACACATATAAGCGAGGCGGCCTCGTGCCCAGCGCCATATGCAACCCCGGATACGAGGCGATATTTGCCGCGCTGTGGCCCGAGGAAAACAGCCCGTATTACTATTTTGTGGCAAATGTGACGACCGGCGAGGTCTATTACGGCAGGAACTCGGCCGAGCACACGGCGAACATAAACAGGGCGAGGGCGGGCGAATAAATATTTTTGAAAAAAATTAAAAAATATTAAAAAAACCTATTGACTTTTTTAAAATATGTGGTATAATTTGTGTAGCAACTAAAAACAAAATTTAAATAAAGGAGCTTATCACATGAAAAAACTGATCGCATTTATCCTTTGCTTCGTCTTGGTGGCTGTTCCGTTCACGATGATCGCATCCGCAGACGGATTCCAAGAAGAAGGCATCCCCTATGAAGTCGCCTACACGATTGGCGCATACACCGTCAAGCCCGTGCTCGACGGCAAATTGGACGGAGCCGGCGCATACACCAAGATCGGCTACAGATCCACCGAGATCTCTTATGCCTGGTCTGACAATGTCCCCAATTCGGAGGCACTGGCAAAAGGGCTCGAATTCGAGCTCTATGCTTCGTATGATGCTTCCAACCTCTATGTTTTGGTAGTGTCCGATGCCAAAATGTACTTCAACGAATGTGACGACGAAGACGGCAACGCCTGGCAGTATTCCTGCATACAAGTGAGCGTGGCAGATGCCGACGATTACGGCGGAGACAGGCTCGAGTTTGGCATCTGGAGGAAATCCAACGACGGCGGCCAGGGCGGCGTGATCTGGGCGCAGAATCCCAACGCAAAGGCCGAATTCACCCCGGTCGCGGGCACCAACTATGTAGTGGCGTTGGACGGCGGAAAACTTTATTACGAAGCCGTCATACCTGTAAACACATTCTTGGGCTATGACACAGTAGGGGAAGACGACAAAATCGGCCTAAACTTTGTCATCTCCCAAGCGGATGCTGCCAATGTGGGCCATATCCACACCCAGTATTCTTCCGGCTGTACCGGCGACCCGGGCAAGGACGCAGAGCGTTTCTCCAAGATCACACTCGGCAGGCCGATAGCGGTCTCAGCCGAAGTCGCGGTCTCCGATGGCATAAAATTGGTCGGCGAGCTCATCGGCTCTGAAATGGGCTGGGGAGAAAACACCCTCGCGGGCCGCGCTGCCGCATTCGACGGCGACACCTCCACTTACTTTGACCCAACCAACGCAAACGACCCCGAGGACTATGTTGGAATCAAGGTATCCGAGCCATATACCCTCACGGAGATCCGCATACACCCTAGGGAAAATCAGCTCCCGCGCTTCGAGGGCGCATCCATCTGGGGCTTCAACGAAGACACCTTTGACCCATATGGTTCAGCCGTCCAGATCTGGGAGAGCGACGCCGAGGCCGATGAATTTGTATGGCAGATCATAACCTCCGACAAGTTCTTTGTGCAAGGCCAGGCCTTCACCCATTATGCGTATTTCAACGAACGCCAGCACGGCGACGTGGCCGAAATCGAGCTTTACGGCATACCCGCAAGCGGAATGCCAGTCGAGACCCCCGCAGAAACCCCGGCGGCAGGCGAAGACACCCCGGCTCCGGCAGTCGATACACCCGCACCGGCTCCGGCAGAACCGCCCGCCACCTCGCCCACCACAGGAGACGCCGACATGATCGTCATCCTCAGCCTCCTTATCGTTGCGGCTGCGGGTGCTGTGGTGCTAAAAAAGCAATCCGCCAAATAAAAACGTGAAAACGTAAAAACGGCCAAATACCAACAAAAGAGGCCGCTATCGGTNNAATCGACTTATGATTGTCAAAATACCGCCCAAAAGGCCGGAGCTACTCGCCCCTGCCGGAAATTTCGAAAAACTAAAAGCCGCGTTCCTGTTTGGAGCCGATGCGGCCTATATGGCCGGGAAAGTTTTTGGGATGAGGGCATATGCCGACAATTTTGGGCTCGATGAAATCGAGGCGGCCTCTTTTTATGCGCACGAGCGCAAAAAAAAGCTGTATCTCACACTCAACGCAAGCCTCGGTGTCTCCGAGCTCGAAGACTTCAAGACCTATCTTGCCGAGCTCAAACAGTTAAAAGACAGGCCGGATGCCGCCATATGCGCCGACCTTGGCGCGGTCTCCTTGGTCAAAAAAATGCTGCCCGAGCTCGACATACACATATCGACACAGGCAAACGTGCAAAACCCGGAAGCGGCCCTCGCCTGGGCCGCGCTCGGCGCAAAGCGCATAATTTTGTCGAGGGAGCTTTCCCTTGGCGATATAAGGGCGATAAAAGAAGCCGTGGGGGATGCGGTCGAGCTCGAATGTTTTGTCCACGGCGCGATGTGCGTGGCGTATTCGGGCAGGTGCCTGCTTTCCAACTATTTTACCGGGCGGGATGCGACCAAGGGCGCGTGCGCACAGAGCTGCCGCTGGAGGTACCATGTATCAGAGCAGACGCGCCCGGGCGAATACCTGCCGCTCGAAGAGGGAGAATCGGGCTCGCTTTTGTTTTCCTCGAAGGATCTGTGCATGATAGACCACATCGGGGATCTACTCGGGTGCAAAATCGATGCTTTCAAGATAGAGGGCAGGATGAAAAGCGCCTATTATGCGGCCTGCATAACAAACGCCTATAGAATCGCCATAGACACTTTTTGGGATTTTGGCAAAATAGAGCCAGAACTCGCAAAAAAGCTCAAAGAAGAGACCGAATCGGTGAGCCGCAGGGAATACGACACAGGCTTTTTTTATGCGTCTCCCGCAGCCGATGCCAAAATCTGCGATAGTCCCGGCTATATCCGCGAAAAGACCTACCTTGGCACCTGCATCGGCTATGAGGCCGAGAGCCAAACCGCCATTTTCGAGCAAAAAAACAAAGTGGAACTAAACCAAAAAGCGCAGATTCTCTCCCCCCAAAAAACAGGCGAGGACATACTTGTGTCAAACCTGTCCGACCAGGACGGCGCCCCGATAGACTCAGCCCCGCACCCAAAAATGATTTTTGGGATAAAGCTCGACGAAGCCATAAAATCCGCAAACCCCGCCTGGAACGGGCGCGAGATACGCCCCGGGGACATTTTGCGCTCAACAGAATAAAAATAAAAAATAAATATATTAAAAGAGGAGAATAATCATGCCATTTGTAAACATAACCACAGCAAAAAAAATAAACGAGGAAAAAAAGGCCGAGCTCTATGCCAAAGTCGGGGAAATCATGCCGATTCTGCCAGGCAAAAATCTCGACAATACCTTTGTCTGCATTGCCGACGGAGCCGATATGTTCATGCGGGGCAAGCCAAACGGCGGCGCCTTTGTGAGCGTCCAGTGCTACAAAAAATCGCCCGAGGACAAAAAGAAGGAATTTTCCGAGAAAATCCATGCGGTGCTAAAAGAGGTATTATCATTGGAGCCGGATGACTGCGTGTATATGAACTTCACCGAATTTGACAACTGGGCCTCAAACGGCAATTATTTTTAAATGGTTTAAAGGAGGCCACCATGTCCTTTGATTTAAAAGACAATGTTTTGACTGTCGAGACCAAAACGCAGACCGCCACATTTGAAAACGGCGCGATAACCTCGCTTGTCTCAAAGCTTTCGGGCAGGCAATATATAAAAACAGCCGCCTCGGAGGTCGGGGTGCATATGACCTGGGCGCGCGGAGGCGCAAAGCGGCTCGACACCGGCTCGGTCGAGTGCCATATATTGTCCGACAACCGTGCCGAGTTCGTCTTCCACGGCTGGCACGGCGACGGGGTCATGTATATCACCACGGATCCAGACAGCGGGGACATACTCGTTTGCCCCTCTGCCACCTCGGGAAGGCCCGGGGTCAAGGGCTGCGCATTCAACATTTACGGCATCGAGCCCGAAATGCACGCAGTCGTGCCTGTCTGCCAGGGGCTAAACCTAAAGCTCGGAGACCCCATGCTGTCCGGGGATTCCAAGGGAGATTTTCTAAATGCGCCCGGTGCGGTGTTTTCCTGGCCTATAAATTGGGAGCTCGGGCTTGTGATATTCGAGCAAAGCGAGCAAAAAGACGGATTTTGGGTGCATTGCCGCGACGAAAAGTATATATACAAATCGCTCACATTTGGAAACGCGGCAGACCCATGCAGGATAGCCCTGACAAGCGAGGCCTGGGGTCCGCTCGACGACAACAAGTCTGCAGGCGGGATAACCTGGCGTATAAACGTATACGAGGGCGGTTGGAGGGTCCCCGCAAAAGTATACAAAAACTGGTATTACACTACCTTCGATGCAAAAAAAGCATTAGAGCGCAGGCCCGAGTGGCATAGTGACATAAAGATGGCGCTGTGTTGGGCAAACAGTGACATAGCCGTTTTGGACGCGCTCGCAAAAAAGATCGACCCGCACAAAGTGTTGATACATATGGCAAACTGGCGGGACCAAAAATACGACCAAAACTACCCGGACTATATGCCAAGCGCGGCGGCGCAAAAATACATAGAGCACGGAGCCAGCCTCGGTTTCAAGATCGCCCCCCACATGAACGCGATGGAAATCGACCCCTCCCACCCCGTCTATCCCATGATGTCGGATTTTTTGATGCTGCACCTCGAGGAAAAAACGGCATATGGCTGGGGTTGGGACAAGGGGCGCTATCTCGGAGTTCCCTGGACCTCGTATGCGAGAACAGACCCCAAAAACCGCGAATACAACATCATGACCAAGATTCACACGGGTCTTTCCATGTGGCACAGCGAGCTCTACAAAAGGGTAGACGAACTGGCAAGAAAATATCCGGTGGCGGCGTGTTTTATCGATGTAACGCTCTGCACGTACAACCTCCACAATGCCATAGTTGAGGGCAGAACCAGCACCGAGGGTCTGTTTGATTTGATTGCGATGCTCTCGGAGATACGCGGAAATCTCCCGATTTGCGGGGAGGGGCTAAACGAAATCACCGCAAAGGGGCTGTCCTTTGCCCAGATGCACATCTACCAAAACGCCCACAATTCCGGGCCGAGCTTGGAGCGGTGCGGCGGCGAGTGCGCGATAAACGACTTTGTTTTGGGCGAGCTTTGCAAGACCATCGGCTATGCCGGGCTCTCAGGCAAAAACCAGGATGAATACACGCGCCAAAAGGTCTACGACGACCACAACACCATCCCCACAATCATAACAAACAATCCAGCCGACATAGAAAACCCCAACCCATTTGTCCAAAGCGTTTTTGACCGTACATTGTTAAAAGATTGTTAAATTTTTAACAATCTTTTTGTGTTTGTATTGACTTCGAAAAAAAAATATGCTATCATATAAAATATCAAAATTATTTCGAGGAAGGTGCAAATATAATGAACGAACAAAAAATCAGCGCAGGCATAATCGGCGCGACAGGGATGGTGGGCCAGAGATTTGTCTCCCTGCTATCAGACCATCCGTATTTTGAAATATCCGCCCTCGCCGCAAGCCCCAGGTCGGCGGGCAAAAAATTCTCGGAGGCGGTGGGGGGACGCTGGAAACTGTCCGAGCCCATGCCAAATTCCGTGGCAGACATGAAAGTCTTGGATGCGGGCGACATAGAAGCGAT